>ERZ838516.3202-NODE-3202-length-15251-cov-3.712688_pt1 | contig 15251 bp, 5 predicted proteins | sample MGYA00519910_ERZ838516 | MGnify/ENA primary metagenome ERZ838516 (study PRJEB31850, sample SAMEA3708837) | human gut metagenome | biome: human gut; feature: human-associated habitat; material: faeces | place: China | collected 2014 ... | reverse complement strand
TCACGGGCCACGGTTTCAGGCGGGCGGTTTTCGCTGCAAGCTCTTCCTCCTGGGGAAAGGGCTTCTGTACCTCGGCCTTTGCATTTTCAAGCTGAACCCGCGTATTCTCCAGCTGCTCGACACACGCCGCCATTCGTTCCTCAAAAGCGCCGAGGGTGTTATCCAGTCGCTGAATGTTGCCGAAGATGTCCGTTCCCAGCGTGACCGTATGCCGCAGCTGATGAATCAGCGTGATCTTATATTCCCGGCTGAAGGTGTCGAAGGACAGTTCCATATCGAAGCCTCTGTACTGGCCGATGGGAATCGGATCGGGGCTTGTCATGGACTTGCAAAGGCCAAGAATGGCATCGCCGGCAGCCTTCTTTTCCCTTACCGTGCCACCCGGCATAATCATCGGGGAGAAGCCGTCCTCGTTGGGCTCGGTATTTCTTTTTCGCTGGTCAATATCCGCCCGATAGCCCTCAATGCGCTGCTCCAACGATTTGATTTTCTGGGGGAACTCCTTCAAAATCTGATCCTCCAGCGAATAGCGCTGGCTCAGATGGTTGGCCTTGAGCAGCTTCAGACGGGACACATCAATGTCCAGATCCATCTTCTCCTTGATATGGGGATTGCCGGCGCACAGCGCCTTGATTTCCGCATAGCTCAGGGCAGTTTCGTCAATGTCTTCCGCAGAGCGCACCGGGGATTTGCTGGTCATGATCTGCCCAATGAACTTCTGCTTGGATTCCACCAACTGATACAGGTAGCTGTCGAAGGTGTTCTCCGTAACATAGGTGTAAATATCGACCTCCTTGTTTTCGTTGCCCTGGCGGATGATTCGTCCTTCCCGCTGCTGCAGGTCAGACGGTCGCCACGGACAATCCAAATGATGAAGTGCCGCAAGCTTCGTCTGCACATTGGTGCCGGCTCCCATTTTCTGCGTGGAACCGATGAGCACACGCACCTGACCGGAGCGCACCTTGCCAAACAGCTCTTTCTTTTGCGCCTCGGAGTTTGCCGTATGAATATAGGCGATTTCCTCTGCCGGAACGCCCTTGGCAATCAGCTTGTTCCGGAGATCATCGTACACATTGAACTTGCCGTCGCCGTGGGGCGTAGACAAGTCGCAGAATACCATCTGTGTCGATTTCCGATTGGCGGTGCGCTGCCAAATATCAAAAACATTCTCCGCACACGCGCCCACCTTGCTTGTCTCGCTGTCGGGGAGCATATCGTTCATGAGCCGCTGATCCAAGGCAAGCTTTCTGCCGTCATTGGTGATGAGGAGCATGTTATCCACGCTGGAATCCACCATCTTATTGCGGACACGCTCAGCTCGTTCCGAAAGAGAGGCCACCATTTCCTTTTGCGTTTCCGATGGCTTCAAAACAACGCTGTGGTAATGGGCCTCCGGCACGGGGAGCTTGAGCATATCCGCCGTTTGAATATCTGCGGTCTCCTTGAACATTGCCATGAGCTCCGGTAGATTATAGAACTTCGCAAACCTTGTTTTGGCGCGGTAGCCCGTGCCCTCCGGAGAAAGCTCGATAGCCGTCACCGTCTCGCCGAAGGTGGAGGCCCAGGCATCGAAGTGGAGAAGGTCATTCCTGCGCAGCGCTCCGTACTGGAGATACTTCTGCATGGTGTACATCTCCACCATGCTATTGGAGATGGGCGTGCCGGTGGCAAACACAACGCCTCTGCCGCCGGTCAACTCGTCCAAATACCGACACTTCATATACAGGTCGCTGGACTTCATCGCCTCGGTTTGGCTGATGCCGCCCACATTCCGCATTTTTGTAAATGCGGCGAGGTTTTTATAGTAATGCGCCTCATCGATGAAGATACGGTCAACGCCCAACTCCTCAAAGGTCACAACATCATCCTTGCGGGACTGGTCATTGAGCTTGTCCAGCTTCTGCTTGACCGTTTTCTTGGTTCGCTCCAGCTGCTTGATGGAGAAATTATCCCCACGGTTTTTCTTCAATTCAGAAATGCCGTCCAGCACTTCATCCAGCTGTTGCTGCAGGATGGCACGCTGTCGTTCCAGGGACATGGGGATCTTTTCAAATTGGCTGTGCCCAATGATGACCGCATCGTAGTCGCCGGTGGCAATGCGCCCGCAGAACTTCTTGCGGTTCTTGGTCTCAAAGTCCTTCTTGGTGGCGACAAGAATATTGGCGGAGGGATAGAGCTGGAGGTATTCGGAGGCCCACTGCTCGGTAAGGTGATTGGGAACCACAAACAGGCTTTTCTGACACAAGCCCAGCCGCTTACTCTCCTGCGCAGCCGCTACCATCTCGAACGTCTTCCCGGCCCCCACTACATGGGCAAGCAGGGTGTTGCCGCCGTAGAGGATATGGGCAATGGCATTGACCTGATGCGGCCTCAGCGTGATCTCCGGGTTGATCCCCACAAAGTTCAGGTGGCTGCCGTCATACTCACGGGGGCGAATGCTGTTGAACTTCTCGTTATACAGCTTGGTTAGCTGCTCCCGGCGTTCCGGTTCGCTCCATATCCAGTCTGCAAAGGCCTGCTTAATAAGCTCCTGCTTGCCCTGTGCGATGGCGGTTTCTTTCTTGTTGAGCACAGCCGTTTTCCTGCCGTTTCCGTCCTCGATGTAGTCGAAGATTCTTACATCTCGGAGGTTCAGGGTTTCCTCCATGATCTTATAGCCATTAACTCTGCCGGTGCCGTAGGTGTTGTGGGCTTTTACATTGCTGCGGTCATAGGATTTTCCCTCCACATTCCATTCGCCGGTGTACTGTGCGTAGTGAACATGGATGTTCCATTGGCAGTAGCGCGGGGTGCTGAACAGCTCAAACATGAACTCCTCGATGATTTCCGGAGGCAGCCATGTTGCGCCCAACCTTACGGAAATTTCACTTGCCGTCAGGTCAACCGGCTGCACCGCCTCAAGAGCACGGACATTCTCTCCGTAATCCTCGGGGTAGAGTTCCGCACTCTGCTTTGCCCAACGGAGCTTTTCACGGACATTGCCGGAGAGATATTCATCGGCAGGGAGATACTTCGGCTTGCCGTCCTCTTCGCTTATGTGCATGGGGTTGAGGAAAATAACACCCTTCAAATCCTCGAACAGCTCCTGCTCGGTTTTGCCGGTGAGCTGTGACATATACGGCATATCGATTCTTGCTTTTTCTGCAATGGACAGGGCATAGGCCTCGGAAGCCGTGTCAACCGACTGCACCGTTACCTTCTGCTTGATGGTTCGTTTGGAGAACATATCTGCCTTGCGGAGGAAGTTGCCTTCATCGTCCAGCACCTCCAACGAGGAAAGCAAGCAGTAGGAGCTGTCGGAATTGAACGCCGAATTGTTGGCTCTGCCGCTGATAAGCCCGTATTTCTTGCTAAAGTCGTCATAGAGCCGATTGAGCTTTTCCTGCTCCGCCTTGATATCGGCATCGGGATAGTCCTCCGTCTGGTACTCGATCAGCGTCCTGACGCAGTCTCGGATACCGATCATGCCCTTGATACGACTTTCGGCAGTTGCGGAAACATCCACGGGGTTCATGCGGCTGTTTTCCCGGTAATAGATTTTGCCGTCCACCACCGTGAAGCTGAAGTTCCGCACATCCGGGTCGGCGGGGATAGAAAGGTCTTCCGCCTCCGCCTCTATGTCATCCAACTCAAGCTCGGTAATCTCGGCATGAATGTTCTGGATGGCATCCCGCAAGAGGTCCCCAAGCTCTGCATTTTCATAAGCAATACAGGCGGACTCCATGCCGTGAGGCCCGCTGACCATCTGCATGTCGCCCAACACCATTTCAGGGTTGTCCACAAAATAGGCGTTCATCCGGATTCCATTGGCGTCGGTGGCCAGATGCACCCAATCGGGCTCAATATCCACCAATCGGTCACGCTTTTGGAGGAAGATAATGTCCGATGTGACCTCTGTGCCGGCAGCGGCCTTGAAGGTATCATTCGGCAGCCGGATAGCGCCGAGCAAGTCGGCTCTCTGCGCGATATACTTTCGGACATTGGGATTTTCCTTATCCAGCGTACCCTTTGATGTAATGAAGGCGATCACGCCGCCGGGTCTCACCTTATCCAAGGTGCGGGCGAAGAAATAATCGTGAATGAGGAAGTTGTGCTTATCATAGTGCTTGTCCGGTACTTTGAACTGCCCGAAGGGGACATTGCCGATTGCAGCGTCAAAGAAGCTGTCGGGAAGGTTTGTATTCTCAAAGCCCTGCACTGCGATGCTGTTTTTCTGATACAGCTGCTGCGAAATTCGCCCGGAAATACTGTCAAGCTCCACGCCGTAGAATTTCGCGTCATTCATGCTTTCGGGAACAAGCCCCATAAAGTTGCCGATGCCGCAGGAGGGCTCCAGCACATTGCCGGTCTGGAAGTGCATATTCTCCAAGGCACTGTACACCGCCTTGATCACCACGGGCGGCGTATAGAAGGCCGTCAGCGTGGATTCTCTCGCCGACGCATATTCCTCATCGGAAAGCACATTCTTCAGCTCGGTATAATGGGGATTGTCCTCCTTGAAGAACTCGGATAGACCGCCCCAGCCCACATAGTCGGCAAGTACGCGCTGCTCCGTGGGTGTCGCCAATCGGCTTTCCGCATCCAGCTTGTTCAGGAGCTGAATGGCACGGATATTGTGATAGAACCGTTCCAGCGGCGTGCCCACGCCGATATCATCGCTCTCGATTTGGAAGTTGGTTCGGTACTCGGTGTTGATCTCCGGGTGCAGCACATGAGGCGCGATCTTGGAAGGCCTTTTCACTTGTAGAGGCGGGGCGAGCGCTTCTTCCTGGTCATCCAGCAAGGCTTCCGCATTGGGGTAGGTCACGACCTCGCCGCCTTTGACGGTGTTGATGGGCAGAGCATCCAATTCTTCGTCCGTTAGGCTCTCAATTTCGGAATCGTCTTCTGCCAAATCTTCCGTTTCTCTGAATACCCGTGTGCCGTCCGCACCAAACTCCGCCTCATATCGGTCAGTCTCTCGCGCTGCTTCCCGGTCTGCCTCTAAAGATAGAATATCCTCGTGAATCTTCAGGAGGTTTTCCGGCGTGAACTCGATATAATCGCAGTCCATCTCATAGTCATTTTCAGCTTCCATGAAGAACGGAGTATTGATGTCCGCAAGGAACTGATCCGACATTTCTTCAAGGTCATTTCGGAAGTCGGCGGCGTTTTCCGGATGGTTGGCAATGTCATACTGCTCGACAAGCTCTTCAAAAACAGAGAAATCAAGGTCACCGGAAACATACTGTCCACCTGCATCTGCATCGGGATTGAAGTAAATCCAGTGAACCTTGTTACTGCCGGTGTCAAGGGATATTCTCGCCTTCGTATTGTCTGCGACAGGGGGTTCTTCCACGGCTTGCAGCAGCTTGTCATTCAGTGGATTTTCCTTGAGCCGGTTATCGAACTCCTCACGGGCCAGCTCCTTGTTAAACAGCGGGAACTGTGTATCAAAGAGGACGACCTTCTTCTCGTCAAAAGACAGCAGCTCGTATTCCTGTGTGCCGATATAGACTGCATCGCCGAGATGATAGCGGTATTCCTTCCGGGGCTCCGGGGGAGGGTTCAGCTCATCAAAGGTCGGCTCAAGCGGCTTTGCCACATCGCTGTTCAACGCTTCCAGCATGGCTTCGCACCGTGCGGTCAAGTGGGTGTTGTCCGCAATGATCGTATTCATTGCTTCGCGCATCATGGGGAGGATGAAGTCACCCTCCGCAGTACGGGCGTGCATTTTCTTTTCGCCCACGCTGAGCGCACCCCAGCAGCTTGACAAATAATACAGATTCAGCGCTTTGCTTTCCTCACCAAGCTGCGCCACAAAGTCATTGTAATCATAGACAATCGACCGGAACTCATCAGAGATTTCACCTCGTTTCCTCCGAGCTTCTGCCTGCTCCCGGTAGGCGGGATAGTCGTCCTTTTCGGCCTGACTCAAATAGCGGTCGGCTCGGATTAGCTCCCCGATCCGCTTCTCGACCTTATTCCACCGCAAAAGCAGTTCTGCATCGGGCCGAGAGATTCTGCCTCTGCTGATTTTGATTCCCTTGGCGTCGTGGCTTTCATCGAGATTTCTGCCGGAAATTGCAGGATACGCGCCGCCGATGCCATATTCGTTTTTCAAAAAGGTGATATTGTTCTCGGAAGAATCCTGTTTGAGAAACTGCTCATAGATGCGGAATTTGCCCTGATGGATGCCGCTGCCCCGTGTCAGAATGGCGTCGATGTCCTCCTGAGAAATAGCAAAAGCGGAGGATTTTTCTTCCTCCGCTTCTGCGATAATTTCCTGCTGCTGTTCAACTGTGGGGAGCGTTACGCGTAGATCAGGTCGTTCAGAATCACTTCCTCCGCCGAGTGACGAATAGAGTTCATCATCTGCACCCACCGCATCTGATCCTCCGCCTTCAACTGCTCTGTCACTCCGTTCAGCGCCTTCATCTGCTCGGTCAGGTCGTCCAGCATCTTCTGCGCCTGCCGGTCCACCTCCTCCAAATGACTGTTCAGTGTTCCGTTCAGCAGCATCCCGGTGTAGATCCCATCCCGGTGTTTGCGGAGGAATGTCCGCCGCAGCATTCCATACTTCCCAAGCTTCGGGCTCTCCGGCACGGTCAGATCGGGAATCAGATAGTCCCCCTGTATCGTATAGGTCAGTTCCATGTTCGTTGCTCCTTTCCTTGTTTTCTGTTCGGTTCTTATGATACGCAGAAGCACCCTCCTGTGCAAATGTGCGAATCTTCCGTCTTTCTTCCTTCTCCATCTCCTTGACGGTTTCGCCCATTTCCCGGATGACCATCTCAGAAATATCGCTGACTGCGGCACCGAGCACGGAGATAACCTCCACGGTGTTGAAGTCAAAGAGGTGGCTGAAATCCTCCCGGTCAAAATACTGCCTCGGCTCATACCCCGCACGGGAGAGCGCCATAAAAGCGACGCTGCTTTTCAGCGTGGTTTTCAGCCATGCCTCAAGGCTTGTGTCATCCAGCTCCTCCAGAAAGCTGCCGGCTTTGACAGCGTTCAACTCCATGAGATAATCTGAAAGATTATCCTCCACGGCATAACCGGAAATATCCATGAGAAGGTGCGGGAAATCTCGCGGCTCCTCCACATCGCCGAAGCTGGCCTGAAGGCTTTCCGATACCGCATATTCGTACTCCGGCTTCATCTGCCAAAGGGTGATGTTCCTTCCGGCACGGCTGTTGGTGTCGGAGATATCAAAGACATGTCTCAGCTTGTAGGGAACATCTCTGTCGATCAGCAGCGCGATGCCTTTCGTGCCCTTGTTTACCCATCTGCCGAGTTTATTCCATGTGTCGATTTCCGCACACGCCGTTGCATCCGGCTTCTGCGCATGGATGAGCAGCTGCTCCTTAAAGCTGTACTTGTAGTTGTTTGCCGCCGTAATCAGAAAATCGGTATATCGGTCGGCATTGGAGGCAATATCCCTGGCAGTCTGGGACGCCATCTCCAAAATGATTCTGTATTTGCTCGGCATGGGAACTCCCTCCTTATCTTACTTTGATCGTGACCTCAACGGTCTGCGCATTCTCTCCGAGGATCGATGCAAATAAAAGCCCGGTTCTGGCGTTGGACACCTTCGTCACAAGCTCATTCAACCGGTAGACGGTGGTATTGATCTCTTTCTGGTTATCTGCGTAATAGTAGCCCGTTTCATCGCTGCAAATAGGAAAGCCATCCTGTCGCAAGGCGCTGATCTTGCGGCGAATATTTCGTCCGTCAAGCAGAAACAGCTTTTCAAGCTCCTTGCTGTGGATGGCATTTTCTTTGCCAATATGATTTTTACGGAGATACTCGCAGATGGCTTTCTTCTTATCCATAGCTTCTCCTTATCTCGCAGGTTCGTGGTCTTTTTGCTTATGAACCGCCGGTGGATTCTTCTCCATGTACTCCTTCACGGTAGTAAGCGTGCCCTCATAGTTCCAATCGTTTTCAGGATCAATGTCGCGGTAGGCGTTTCTCCCATCCGGTCGGGGCTCCAAGCGAATGGGTCTATTGGAAATCAACGTTCCCCAATGATTCACCATGATCCAGTTGGCAATCTGAACCGGCTCGCCCTGTTGGTCATCATCGTGGCGAACCTCGTACATGTACATGCCCTGTGGAACGGTATCGCGGTCTACCCGCAGGCAGGTAAAAAGCATGGGATGCCCCAGAACCGTCACATCCTCAAACTTCTCTGTCATGGCATTTACCCTCATCGTGCTTCACCCCTTTCCTTCGGCTTTCTGTGGGAACTGTCCTCTATGAAAAGTCCTTTTGGCAGTGTATCAAGGTCGTTCAGAAACGCACGAGAAATCGTCTTGCCGTTCCGGTCTCGGTAGAGAACGACGCACAGCGGCTCTCCGTGATAGAGCGACTCCTTCAGGTCTTCCAGGAAGCGCTGCTCATCGCTGTACTCAACGCTGCTGCATACTTTTCCGTTGAAAGCCAAATAGTCCAGTCTGGCAATATAACTTTCGCTCGGCAGTGCTTGGTTCATCGTGCCTCACCTCGCTCTCTCTGCCTGGTTGGAAAGCTCCAGCCATACACCTTCCCGATCTCATCGCCAAGCCTGCGGGTGACACGGACAATGTCTGCCCTGGTGGCTGTGCCGTTGTAGATTTTTTCTTTGAGCCGGTCTTTCTGCGCCTGGGAAACATTGTCCTTATATACCCGATAGAGATAATGGTTTGTGCCGTCATGGTGGGTGTCATCGCACCGGAAGTCTCCGTTTCGGTCCACATACCATGTGGTGTAGTCGTAATCAGAGTAAAGGCAGTCACGGATATTGCCGCTGGGAATTTCTTTGTATCCCGTGCGCCTGCCATTCCAAAGCCCCAGATCGGCAACAACCAGTATCGGCTGCGAAAGCTGGATGTCCAAATTCAGGCGTTCGTCCTCAAGGTAGTGCCCGTTTTCCTCATACATCATGGCGACGCGCTCGTCATCGGAAAGCGTCGGATATTCTTCCTCCATCCAATCTTTCCACTCCTCATAGTCAAGGTCGGCATTAGACCAGATACGATAATCGTCCTTACTCATCGTGCATCACCTCTGTCCTTCGGCATCACGGGCTTTCCGTCTGCGTCATAATTTCTCGGGTCTGCGGCGGGCACCTGAAAGCCGAACATAGAGCCGGCCTTCATCGCTTCTTCCTGCGCTCGGCTGATGCCGAGCTTTGCATTATACTCATTCGCGATGCTCCGGGCTTCGTCCTTGTCGGTGACGGGAATGTCCGTCTTGAAGTAGCCCTTTTCGCCGCGCTTGATGATAATGATTTCGTCGCTGCCGGAAAGAACGCTGTAGCACCGCTCGGGCAGGTTGTCCCGAATCGGCTCGCAGGTATGGCCGCCGTATTCCATGCGCTCGGCAAACTCGCAGATGTGATAGAGGTTGCTCCCGATCTCCACATGGTAATCGTCGATATACCGGCAGGTGCGGATCTGCTCTTCATTCCACGAATAGTGGATTTTCACCTTGCCGCCATCCGGAATGCGAAACAGCTCCTTGTAATGGCTGTCAATAAAACGGATTCCTTTCTCTGCGTCCTTCAGGTGCTGATCGAGCCAATCCCGGCGATAGCAATAGCAGTACAGGTTGTATTCGCCTCTGTCCGGGTTCAGGCGCAGAAGATAGGCATATTTTTCGGTATCCACACGAACGCCATAGTAGCCCGGTTCCTCCTGCATACGGCTTTGGGGTGTGCAATAGCAGTACTTGGCAAGCGCCCTGCGGTTATGAAGAATGTCGCCTTCCTCACGCAGAGAGTTGATTACATCATCAAACTCTGCCTTGAACTCATCGGTTTTCAGCTCCTCCCGGAAATCAAACCAGCTGCTGAAAAAGCCGTTGCCGTCTGTATCCATGTCTGCCCGGAGGTGGCCGATCAGTCCGGTTTGCATGGAAATTTGCGTACTCTGACGGAAGGTATATTTGTCCTCCGCCTCGATCATTGCTCTTTTTTCATACTCGATCATCTTGCGTCACCTCTTTCTTTAGTCGGTTTCTTTTCCTGCGCGTGTATCTCTTTCGCTTTCTCCAAGCCCTTCTGCGCCCATTCGGGAAGCTTCTTTTCCTCCATGACACCGAGAAAATCCGTGCGATAAAAGGAGGTCTTTCTCCCGTCGTACAGGGAAATGCAGTAGCAGGTGCGGCCTCGCGCATTGGCCTGCGCGCCGAAGCCGCCGGTACACAGCATAAGCTGGTGATTGGCGTGGCGGAACTCAGGCCGGAGAATGCTGCCCTTGACGACAACCACCTTGTTCTCGATGGAATCCTCATAGGAAATGGGCTTACAACTATTTGTTGTGAGTTCCTCATTCGTGCCGACCTCCTGACAGGCTCTCTCGTTTTCCTGAATAATCTCCTCGGCTGCATCCGCTACGCGCTGTCCGAACACCTTTGCAATCTCCGCAAAATCGTCGCTGACCAGCACCCCGGAATAGCGCTCAAAAATAGCGTTGGTCTCTACAAAGCAGCACATATACCGTTCATCCTTGTCGGCGCTGGGATTCTCGCCCAGAGCAATATCCTTGTGCCCGATATACATGGAATACTTTACGGAGTAATCTCCGATTTTTCTTGTCTCTTCCATAGCGTCTCCTTTTATAAGCGGGGCGGCATCTGTAAAAAGATGCCGCCCCTTGCCGTTTTACTTTCTGTTCTTCAGGCGAAGAACGATCAGCCCTGCGATAATAAACACCACAAGACCGATGCCGATAATGACCTTAGCGTTCATGCTTGCCTACCTCCTTCTTTTTGCGGAAGGTAAAGAAGGCCGCCGCACCTGCGCTGACTGCGGAGATGCCCGCAAGCGCTGCCCAGAGGGGCATATTGGTGGTATCTCCGGTCTTGGGAATATCCGTAACAGGCTTGAGCTTGTTATGGAACTTGGCAACGACCGTCTTTCCTTCGTGAACGGTTACGGTGACATTTGTGGGAAGCTCATACTTCTCGTTGGCTTTGTTGGACACCTCGGAGATCACATAATCGCCGATGCGCAGCCCCTCGATGTGGATCTGACCCTTCTCATCGGTCACAAAGTCCTTGCTGAAGGCATTGCCGGTGATATCCGTGCCCTCCACGCGGAAGGTAAAGCCCTTCAGCACGCCGTCATCCGAAGTCTTTTCAATGCGGATGCCTCCGGTCTGTGCCTGGTTGACAAAGCCCTTTCCGGCCTCATTTTCCACGACGACGGTTTTACCATCTTCCTTAATGGAGAAACTGTAGGTCTTCTCATCAAGGAAGAAGCCCTTGGGGGCCTCAGTTTCCTTCAGCGTGTAATCGCCGTGGGGCAGATTGTCCAGCTTGTAGACGCCGTCGGACAGCTCCTCCATCTGGCCCACTAGCTTTCCGTCACGGTACACCTCAAAGACTGCACCGTTCAGGTGATGATCGGGATAGTCTTTATCCACCTTGGTCAGCTGAACGCTGCCGCGAATGAGCTTGTTGGTGATCTCAATCTCGACCACAGCGCCGTTCTGATCTACCTTCACGGTATAAGGCGTCTCATCCAGCACATAGCCCTCCGGCGCGGCGATTTCACGGACCACATACTCGCCATAGGGGATACCTGTAAAGGAGAAGCTGCCGTCCTCTGCGGAAACAGTGGTCAGAATAGGCTCTGTGCCGTCTGTGAGGAACAGGCCGATGGTAGCTCCGGCCAGCGCCTTGCCGTCCTCATCCTTCTTCATGCCGTGGATCTCTCCGTAGATCATCTCGTTGGTAATGCTCTTTCCGTCATTGACGGCAAGCTCCACAACGGGGATTTCCTGACCGGCATAGGCAAAGATCACAGGATACTTCTCATCGGAGAGCATATAGTGGCTGTCGGTGCTGATTTCCTTGACATAGTAGCTGCCGAAGGGGACATCGCTCTTGAGCACGGCTTTCCCGTTTTCGTCAAGGGACAGAATCTCAATCAGTCCGTCCGCAGGAATGACAGAGCCGTCTGCTGCGGTAAGCTCCTCGGCGGCATAGAAGCCGAAGGTCACGGCGGAAAGCTCGTTATTCATGCCGATACCGAACTGCTTGTTCTGCTCCAGTACCTTGGAAAGAGAAATCCGCGCCTTCTGTCTGTCATTGCAGAAGCTGGCAGCCGTTTCGGTGATCTCAATTTCCTGGCCGGCGTAGACAAGTTCTGCAGTATGGGCGTCCTTGTTTACGACCATGCCGTCGGGGGCTTTCATCTCGGTGATTTCGTATTTTCCCAGATACAGCGGCTTGCTCTCCGCCATGCCATCTGCGCCGGTGGTCACCGTATCCACCACCTCGCCGGCGCTGCAGCGCAGCGTACCGTCCGGAGTGTAGATGTCCTCTGCTGCCTTGATCTCATAGGTTGCTCCCGCAAGTCCCTGCACCGTATAGACCGGCTGATAGACCCCGTCCGCCGCCGTAACAGAGGCAAACACCTCGCCGGTTTTGGAAATCTTGATAATGCCCTTCTGCGCGTAGTTGCCCAGCTTCACCGCAACGACCGTCACGCCGCTTTCCTCGGTGGAATTCTCTTCGGTCACATCGAACTTGACCGCCTCATGACTGAGCACATAGCCGTAAGGAGCGGAGACCTCCTTGAGGGAGTAGCCCTTGCCAAACTCCAGCTTCTCCGGCGTGATGAGCATGCCGGCGTCATTGGTGTAGAAGGTGTCGATGGTGGTAACCTCCGGATAGGTAAAGGTCATTTCCACCTTGGAGCCATCCGGACGAAAGATCTGGAAGCCCGCACCCGCATAGGGAATGGTATTGCCGGTCTCCGCATCCACCTTGATGACCTTAATGAAGGACTCGAAGTTAGCGTTGTTGATGAGGTAGCGATAGGTCTCGCCGTCCTTGGCAATGAACACATCAAAGTCGCTCATCAGCTCACGGCCCTCCCAGCCGGAGACCTGATGCACGGTATACACGCCGTAGGGCAGGTCCTTGCTTTGGGCAAAGCCGTTTTCATCGCAGGTCAGATAGTCCCGCTCCGTATCCTTTGCCGCCTCATAGCTGCCGGCAGATTTCAGATAGACGGCGAATACTGCACCCTCCTCGGGAGTTTCGATCTGCGTATCGCCGTTATCCGAGTGCTTGATGATGGCGATATTGCCCTTCTGCACCTGCTCGGCAACAGCCACAGCAGGCGCAGCGTTCAGCTCAACGGTGTAATTGGCCGCCTCTGCACCGACAGGATAAACGGTGCTGTCCAGCAGATAGCCCTCGGAGGGGCTGATCTCACGAATCGTCCAGTCGTCGCCGCAGACATAATAGCCGGTGGTGAACTGGCCGTTCTCGTCGGTGTAGTAGGTATCCACAAGCTGATCGCCCTTATAAATGCCGTAGGCGGCACCGGCAAGCGAAGCGTCGCCCTGCGCCGTTCCGACCTCACAGTCACTCTTAGTGACAGTGACATTGAATTTCTTGAGGATGTTGGAAAAGCTCTTATTGGTTACACTGTTCCATTCCACTGCGGCGCTCTGACTGTTGGGAATCACATAGCGAATGGCGGCGTCCATCTCCTCCAGCGTGTAGCCGGTGCCGATAAGCACATCCTTGAAAGCCGCCACACCGTTTTCATCGGTAACAGCAAATTCATCCACGGGCAGACCGCTGAGGGAGGTTCCAAAAAGATGGAACTTCACACCCTGGTTCAGTCCGTCCTCGGAGGTCTTGGTCACGGTCAGATCACCGCGGCGGAGTACATTGTTGAAGGAAACCGTCGCCGTCTGCCCAGCGAGCACGGTAACACGGTGGCTTTCCTGGGGTACATACTTGTCGTAGCTCTGTTCAGTGACGGTATAGACACCGGGCATCAGATTGTCGATGCGAATTTCACCGTTCCGGTCGGTGGTAACGGTCTGATTGACGCCCTCGCCGGTGATGGTGAAGGTAATGCCGTCCACCCTGCCGTCCTCGCTGGTCTTGATGATTTTAGCGCCGCCATAGCTGACCTTCAGCTTGAGAAACGCTCTTACAGGGTCGCTGACGGAGGCCGTATAGGTGATGGTATCCTGAACGCCGCCGTTGGGGCCGTACTTATAGTCCGTCCAAACAAGAACGCCGCAGCGGGAAGCGCTTCGACTTGCGGAGATCGTCACATTACCGGTAGGAGCCGTATCGGTGGTGATAGTGAGCGTATTGCCCGACACGCTGAAATGAAAGCCCGTCTCACTGGCAGAGAAGGTAAACTGTGACAGCACGTGGTTGGTATCCGTGAGCTCGGCAATGTACTGACTGCCGTCCCACGCAAGCTCAATGGTCTTTGCGCCGCCGCTGCTTCTGCTCATAAAGCTCGGGCAAACGGCGTGGCTCTGCACGCTGGACTCGATGCTGTCGTAATAGTCCATGATTCGGCTATACAGCGGATGATTGGGGGAAACCAGCGACAGGATCTCGTCATAGCCGCCGGTGCTCACATGGTCAAAGTCCGCATCGCGCTCGCCCACAACCGTTTCCCAAACGAGCAGCTGGGTAGCGAAGGCGTGGGCCAGCTTATCCGCATCGGAATCGTTCTGCGATCTCCACGAGGTGGAAAGGTTGCCCTGATAGCCATACTGCATGATACGGCCCAACAGCAGCTTAATATCGTCCGGCTCGATGGTGTTGTTGTACTGGCTGGGATAGTTATCCCAAAAATCCTCACCGAAGCCGTGATAGGTATCGCCGACATTTCGGGATAGGCCGGGCTCGATGCAGTAGCACACCTTCCCGTCGAAGGAATCCATGCAATGCAGGGTAGTATAGTTGCTGGAGCCTGTTGCCCAGCCGTTCATATAGTTTTTCGCGGAGTGTCCCCATGCGTCCTCGGAGTAAATCTGAGCAGCGTCCCCGTCACGGGGGAAGGAAATCATATAGGACTCCGCTGTTTCGCTTGCGGCGAAGGCTGTGGTCGTGCCAAAGCCCGCAAGCACGGTGAATGCCATGAGGACTGCAAGCAGTCCTGACATTCCTCTTTTGAAAATCTTCTTCATTCGTTCTGTCCTCCTTCAAGGCATGAAAAAAGCACCGTGCTTCCACGATGCTCATTTCGGTGTATTGATTTGTTGATGCTTATGCGTACCCAATATAGATCAGGTAGCTGCTTGTGCCGACGCATTCGTACCAGATCCAGACAGCGGTTATCTCCCCATCCTTCGCATATCTGTTCAGGCGTGAGTTAATGTCTCGCTCCAGGTAAATGCAGGTCGGCTTCGCGGTGATCGGATTGTCCCAGCAATCGGTTGCTGAGCTATCCAAGGTCAGCCCCAAGCTCACCGCCGTGCTTTTTGCGTAGGAAATCCAGTGCTCGATATCAAATG
>ERZ838516.3157-NODE-3157-length-15443-cov-6.446517_pt1 | contig 15443 bp, 13 predicted proteins | sample MGYA00519910_ERZ838516 | MGnify/ENA primary metagenome ERZ838516 (study PRJEB31850, sample SAMEA3708837) | human gut metagenome | biome: human gut; feature: human-associated habitat; material: faeces | place: China | collected 2014 ... | reverse complement strand
ACACTTGAAAAGTGCGAACATAAAAATAGTTTCATCAATATTCTCCTTTATAAATCCCGACTTGTTACTCACATTATATCATATTTTTTCTTCAGTTACATCCACCAAATTTTAGTACACTGCCATTCGGCTTGCTTCTGTAACCGGCATCCGTTTAATCTTCTCCTGCATTGTTTCCTTTGTATCTTCATTGATTTCTATACGGATTTCCCTTATGTTTTGATTAAGAATACCCTCTCAATGTATGAAAGGCCGGTTCAATTATATGTGTCTATTTTAATTCTGGAAACAGTTTCTCCAATTCTTCATGAAATGTCCCATTCCTTAATGGTTTGCCGCAGCGTCTCGATGGTCTGCGTTTTCTGCTCATTGATGTTCCGGTTTACAGCCTGCATTTCTTCCTCGGTTGTAGTAGATTCCTGCCAGCCTCTGTTCACGATCATTTTTCTGGATCTTCTGTTGGTTCTGGAAGTCTCCGGCTGCTTTTCCTATAACGGTATGGGTTTCCGTCTGAAACTTCCGTTCCGGATTTTTCTTTGTGGATACAGAAAGCTCTTTTCCATTAATAGAACCGTTTATAACAACATATCTTTCACGCATTTACTCCGATAGTCACTCGGCGATATTTTGTATCTTTCTTTAAATGTTCGGTTAAACGTTCTTTGACTTTCAAATCCACTATCCAGTAGGAATCCGAATCACCAATGCTCAGATTTTACTTGAAACAACAACTTATTCCATCAATGAGATTTCTAAGATTGTCGGGTATGATAACCAGCTTTATTTCAGCCGACTCTTCCACAAGCTAAAAGGATATTCACCTAGAGAATACCAAAAGATAAGAAATAAGTTCTGAAAACCATAATATTATAAAAATCCAATTTATTTAAAAAGAGGATTAAAAATGTTACATTCCTAGTTTTCTTATCACAAGTTGCTTCTAATACATGATTCTCCTTAAATAAAAGATAATATAAAAAGGTCACTTTACCCATTTTGAGGGATGTAAAGTGACCTTCTCTTAGTCAAATATAATGCCGTTCCTTTCTTCGCAAACCTTTACAGAAAGTACAAGCATCCATGTTTCGTTTTTGATAAAGAATCCGTTGCTTTGGTGAGCACTTATAATCGTGTGCACACACTGGCATCGAATTCGATACAGAAGAATAGCGCCTCACTTTGGCAAAGCAAGGCGCTATTCTCTGTTACAGGAAAAATCAGGTTATTCTCCCATGATCTGAACCGTATATTTTCTTATCTTCAGTCCATCGAACTCCACAAAATAAATATCCTGGGCACTTCCGCCCGCTGTTTTTCCATCTATTACCGGAAGCACACAATGATTTCCGCAAAGCATTGACTTCAAATGTCCCGGGGCATTTCCGCTGCAGGTTCCATAGCTTGGAAGCATATGGGTATGCACGTAATCTCCGTCTGTTGGTATCAACCGTTCCAGCGTCAGTTCAATGTCCTTTTCCACACAGGGAAGGCTTTCATTTATCATAATCGCCGTAGTCGTGTGCATGGATATGACAAAAACAACTCCTGCTGTGATTCCGCTGGCAGCCACGTCCTTTTGCACCTGATCTGTGATTTTTACCATTTCAAATTCCTGTCTGCTGGCAATTTCATGCGTATAAGATTTAATAATCATAGCCTCTTCCTTTCATTCCCAGAAACACTTCCGCATTCTCTCCCAGAATTTTTTTCAGCACATCCGGACGAAGATTCAGTTTTTCCAGACCGTCCTTTGTTCTGACCTGGCGAAATCTGGGGAGGTTGGATCCATACATTACCTTATCCATCAGATTATTCTGCAGCCATCCCGGAGCCATATTTTTCAAGAAAATCTGTTCATAATAGTTTTTGGGGCTGTCCATAAATACCGTCGCCGTATCTGTATAAACATTGGGATACTTTAACAACAGCATGCACAGCTCATCCACCCAGGGCCATCCCAGATGCGACAGGCAGAACCGAAGCGTTGGATATTCCACGGCGATATCTTCAAACAAAATCGGACGTGTATATTTTGACGGGGAATCCGGTTCCCAGCTGAAGCCACTGTGAAACAGTACCGACTTGTCATACTTTGTGCACAGATCTAATAACGGTTTTAACCGTCTGTCATCCGGATACATATTTAAATGGGATAAATTCAGCTTCAGACCCATCAAATTCAGCTTTTCAAACGCGTCCTTCAGTTTTTCTGCCGCACATTCCTCTCGCGGATCGACACTGGCAAAGCCGATAAAGCGTTCCGGAAACAATTCTACGATCCTCTTTACTTCTTCGTTTGACACAATCGGCTGTCCCATCGATGCAGAATAATCTTCCGCAAGAATTACCGCCCGATCCACTCCGGCATGATCCATCACAGCCATGACCTGCTCCATGGGCACAGGAGATGATTTGTACAGGCCAAACGCCTTCTTTCTGAAATTCACCCTGTCCGAATCTGTACAGATCGGACCAAATAACACCGGGTGTACATGTACATCAATAATCACGAAACGACAACTCCTTTCTCTCCAAAGCTTCCTTTACACATGATAAGGTTCAAATATACTGACAATCTCAGCAGCCTTTTTCGCGCCGGAAAGCATACATTCCGGTATGCTTCTGCCTCGAAGAACTCCGCTCATAAAGCCGGCGCCATAGGAATCTCCCGCGCCTACGGTATTCACCAGCTTCGGTGCCGGTATGCACGGCTGTCGATAAAACTCTGTTCCGTCAAAAGCCAGAGAGCCTCCTTCCCCAAACGTGGCAAGCAGCACCTCGGCTCCCATAGAACAGCCCATCCGCAAAAGCTCTCTTACCTCCTCGGTTTCCTCTTCAAATGAAAAAATACCATAATTGATATTTTTTAGAATGGTCGGAACATCCTCATGCCGATACCGCTTAGAAAAATCAAAATAGATCTTCGTTCCCTTGCTTCTCATGTCCTTCAGCAATCCTGTCACATTCCACGAAAGATCGGTATGAATGTAATCCTGTGTCCGGATAAAATCCATATCCTCTCCCGTTGGCTGATATGGAATCATGACTCCTTTTTCCGCCCTGTGATGCACCCGGTCTCTGCCATTTAACAGCATCTCTATCACTGCCGTCTGTCCCCCGGGAACAATGGTAACATGTCCGGTATCTACCTTCCTTTTCTGACACGCTTCCAGCATAGACTGTCCATAGGCATCATCTCCAATCGCCGTCACCACGGACGGCACAAGCTCGGGAACCAAATCCATCAGATTAAACATCAGATCGATTCCATTGCCTGTCGGGTAACTGATATTTAAGTTTTTGTATACATCAATACAGGTGAATCCTACCGCTGCAAACCGCATAACTGCTCCTCCCTCTGTTTATCTTCGTCACTGCATATACATTTTTAAATTCCGTACATTTTTCTTATCATATTCAAACGGATTAAAATAATATGCGGCATCTGCTCCAAGCATTCCGGCATACGCTGCAAAATTCAGCGCCTGCCCCCCCCAGGAAACATGGTTTTTAAATGGATGTACTTATCACATACATTGTCCCCAATCCCTATTACCTTCATTTTCTTAGCTCCTTTAGTCGAATTCCTCTTCAATCGATTGATTATATATCATTATATAATGTTATATTATCATATTAGTGTTTCTGAATCATTTTGTCAATAGGATTTTATAAAAAAACAAGAAAAAAATGCAGCCACATTGAGCCTGCGCTCAACATGTCTGCATCATTCCTTTTTCAAATGAAGCGATTTGAAAATGTACTTTATTCTGTTTCGAAATAAAGTACATTCTGAAATAAAGTACATTTTGAAATTTTTGTACTTTATGCTATAATCCTTGTATCTAAGCCATTTATTAACCACTAACTATAAAGTACAAAATTTTTTACTTTTGAAAAAGGCTAATTTCGTACTTTATTAAAAAAGCAAAAAAGGCATCGTACAAAAATTTTAAAAGTTGAACACTTGAATTTCTCACAGTTTTCACAGAAAGGAAATGTTTATGATAAAAGGAACCTTATATGGCGTAGGAGTAGGTCCGGGCGATCCGCGGCTCATGACGTATCTGGCAGTTGACACGATTCAGAAGTGCCCGGTGATTGCGGTACCGGCGGATGGAAAGGAAAATGCAGTTTCCTATAAAATTGCCAGCGGGATCGTGGAAAATCTGGATGAAAAGGAATGCTTAAACCTCACTACTCCGATGACAAAAGATAAAGCTGTTTTAAATGCAGCATACCAGGCTGCCTCGGATCAGATTATAGAGCAGCTGGAACAGGGGAAGGATGTTGCCTGCCTCACGCTCGGAGATCCGACGATTTACAGTACCTATATTTATATCCATCGGATTGTAAAAGCACATGGTTATGCAACTGAAATCATCAATGGCATTCCGTCCTTCTGCGCGGTCAGCGCCAAGCTTCAGGACAGTCTTGTCGACCGCTCAGAACAGCTTCATATTATTCCGTCCACTTATGATATTGAGGCGGCGCTGGAACTTCCAGGTACCAAGGTTCTGATGAAAGCAGCTTCCAAGATGCCGCTTGTCAAGGCGACCCTGAAAGAAAAGCATATGACAGGTACCATGATCGAAAATTGTGGTATGCCAGAGGAGCATATTTATCATAAAATCGATGAAATTCCAGATCGGGCAAGTTATTATTCGATTATTGTCGTGAAGGAAGGGAACCATGATTGAATTAAAGCATCTGACCAAAAAATACGATCATTTTCTGGCGGTCGAGGATCTGAACCTGAAAATTGAGACAGGCGAGTTCTTTGGGCTTTTGGGACCGAATGGTGCCGGAAAAACGACCACCATCGGAATGCTCTCCACTCTCCTGCTTCCGACTTCGGGTGAAATCTGGATCAACGGAGAGCTGCTGACCCGTCAGAAAAACCAGCTGAAACAAAAACTCAGTGTCGTTACGCAGGAATACTCGATGCGCCAGGATATGACGATGAACGAGATTATGGAATATCAGGGACGTCTTTATTATATGCCGATCAAAAAGATTCGGGAGCGGTCAGAGGAATTGCTGGAATTCTGCGGGTTGATCGATTATCGGAAGAGAACCGTCCGAAAGCTTTCCGGAGGCATGAAGCGGAAGCTGATGGTCTGCCGGGCACTTTTAACGGAACCGGAAATCCTTCTTCTGGATGAACCGACTGCAGGGATGGATGCATTTGCCCGCCGTCAGATGTGGAATCTTCTGAAAAAGCTGAATCAGCAAAAGCTTACCATTCTTCTGACAACGCATTATATGGAGGAAGCAGAAACGCTTTGTGACCGTGTCGGCTTTATGTGCGGTGGACGTCTGGAGGAAACAGATGCTCCGGGGCATATGATAGAGACGCTGGGGCGGTATGCGGTTGATGAGACTTCACCAGATGGGCTGAAATCACACTATTTTCATGGAAAGGAGGAGGCAATTCAGTATTTGTCCGCGTCAGAACAGGAAACAGCGCTTCGCAGTACGACATTGGAAGATGTATTTCTGGAGACAATCGGGCAGCAGCTGGAATGCCGGTAAAAATGGGTATTCTTACTGTGTTATGGGAAAAATGGGTAGAATTCCGGCGGGATTTTTATAAAATTACGCTGGCTGCCATGATTGCCCCTCTTTTATATATTCTGGTGTTTGGTCTTGGAATCCAGACCATGTCGCACGGACAATCGTATCTGAACTTTCTGATTCCGGGAGTGGTTGCCCTGACGACCATGAACGGCAGTTTCAATGCTATCGCCCAGAATTTAAACGTCCAGAGATTGTACGAAAAAGCATTTGACCAGGTCATCATCTCTCCTACCCCGCTGTGGCAGTTCATCGCGGGACAGATCATCGGCGGAAGTCTCCGGGGATTATATGCGGGAGCCGTGATTATTCTTCTGATTTTGCCGATCGGAACGGGGCTCTGTTTTAACGGCTGGTCGTTCCTTCTAATGTTTTTAAACGGATCTGTGTTTTCCACAATTGGAGTTGTGGTATCTTTTTATGCCAAAAACCATGCCGATGTGCCGCGCTTTTCGAATTACGTGATTATGCCGATGGCATATCTGTGCAATACATTCTTTTCAGCCCGGAGTATGCCGGATGGTCTGCGCCAGGTGATTGAATATCTGCCGTTATCGCAGACCAGTGCGGCGCTTCGCAGCATCGCCAATCATGAGGCATTTTCTTATACAACGATTGGGATCCTGCTTCTGTATTTGGCGTGTTTTTCGGTTGCTGCGTCCTGGTTTCTGTATAAGAAAAAGAATTTATAAACACAGGGTAAGGAGTTTTCTGTCTATGAAAAAAATAGGTTTCATTCTTCTGGGAATCATTTGTATCTTATTTAGCAGCCGGTGGACGTTGACGGCGCAGGCAGATGCTGGAACGCTGCTTTCCCTGGAGGATGGTGAATATGCCATCGAGGTAACGATGACTGGAGGAAGCGGAAAGGCTTCGATCCAAAGTCCTGCTCTTCTGACGGTGACAGATGGAACGGCATACATATCCATCACATGGAGCAGTTCCAATTATGATTACATGGTGGTAGATAATAGAAAATACGAGAATGAAAGTGCCAAGGACGCAAATTCTCATTTTACGATCCCTGTTTTGGATCTGACAAAAGAACTTACAGTCAGGGCGGATACACTGGCGATGGGAACGCCTCATGAAATCGAATATACCCTTCAATTCAATACTACGTCGATTGCGTCTAAGAGCACACTTCCGCAGGAAGGGGCGAAACGTGTGCTGATGATGGCAGCCGTTATTATTATCGGTGGCGGGATTCTGAATCATATCGTAAATGAACGCCGGAAGCGGGATTATACGGGGAAACGCCGGACTTAAATTAAAAGGGATTCGTAACTGTTCAGTACCTTCACAGTCACGCGCAGTAAATGCGCAGACCTACTGAACAGTTACAGGGATTCTTCTTTAAAAACCAGATTCGGGAGCATCCCCTTTCAATGCCTTTATCTTATTTATTATTCAGCCTGCTTTTGTACATAAAACAGGCGAGAATCAAAGTCGCAGCTCTCTCTTCTACCATCCATATACTGTCCGGAAGAGGCGTCACTGGTAATCAGTCCTAAATTCATCAGTTCGTCACCATAGTGGGTGCTTACGGCACTTTCATGTCCTTCTGTATATTCCGTGACATTGTAAAGATCGGATTCTTCCAGTCCCTGTAAATACAGCCGCGTAAACGGACCATTGGCTACATTCAGTGTCCGGTACCAGCCGACCAGGGCTTCTGTGCGGTCTTCACTGACTACCATCCAGGCAGTGATATTGTTTTCAAACGGACTGGAAAGTCTGTAAAAAGTACCATACTGAATCAGGGACCGGTGCTGTTTCATAAAGGCGGTCTGAATTTTTAATTCAGATAGCTCATCTTCTCCGAGCTGTGCCAGATCCAGTTCATAGCCGAAAGTTCCGAAGAACGCGGTATTGGCACGTGTCCAAAGCGGTGTCTGACGATGAAGCTGATGGTTCGGAGAAGCAGATACATGGGATCCCATCGAGCTGATCGGGTAACCATAGGAAGTACCGTATTGAATCCGCAGGCGTTCAATCGCATCTGTATTATCACTGAGCCATCCCTGCGGTGCGTAATACAGCATACCTGCATCAAAACGCGCTCCGCCGCTGGCGCACGATTCGAACAGAATGTCCGGAAAGCGTGTTGTCAGCCGCTCATACATCTGATAAACACCCAGAATATAGCGGTGAAATACTTCTCCCTGCTGTCTGGCGGAAACTCCTCTGCTCCATACATCACTGAGACTTCGGTTCATATCCCACTTGATATAGGAAATGGAGGCGCCTTCCAGAATCGATGCAATCTTTTCATAGATGTAATCAAGGATCTCCTGCCGGGAAAAATCCAATACATACTGGTAACGTCCGTGACAAGGCGTTCGCCCTGGAACCTGGAGGATCCAATCAGGATGCGTGCGGAATAAATCGGAATCGGCATTTACCATCTCCGGTTCGATCCAGAGACCAAACTTCATGCCGAGCGCTTCTATCTTCTGTGCCAGTCCGGAAAGACCGTTTGGCAGACGGTCGCGGTTTGCCTCCCAGTCGCCCAGTCCGGCTTTTGAACTGCTTCTGGCACCAAACCAGCCGTCATCTAAAACAAACAGCTCTATGCCGCATTTCTGCGCTCTGGAAGCCAGCTGTAGAAGTTTCTCTTCGGTAAAATTGAAGTAAGTTGCCTCCCAGTTATTGATCAGAATTGGGCGCTCGCGATCACGCCAGTACCCCCTTGCCAGTCGGCGCCGGTACAGCCGGTGAAAAGTCTGGCTCATGTCGTTAAGTCCCTGAGAGGAGTAAACAAGCACTGCCTCCGGAGTCTGGAAGCTTTCACCAGGGTTCAGCTCCCAGCTAAAGCCAAACGGATTAATTCCTATCATAAGACGGGTGGTTCCATGTGACTCCACTTCTGCCTGAGCCAGAAAATTACCGCTGTAAATCAAGCTGCAGCCAATGGCTTCTCCCTGAAATTCGTCAGCCGAAGGGCGTTTTAAAATAATGAACGGATTCTGCTCATGGGAAGAATGTCCCCGGGTGCTGTCAATCGCCTGAATGCCATACTCAAGCCTGCGTGTGTGGAGTGCGCGCTCTCTCGCCCATGCCCCAGAAAACTGCATCCACTCATAATCGTGGTCAGGAAGATCCAGGCAAAGACTCATCGCGGTCTGAACCTGTACAGAAATGTCTCCCTGATTGGAAATAGAAGCACTTCGGGCAATGACACCGCCCTCGACAAATATTGTATATAAAAGATGCAGCTCCAGATTAGTATGGGTATCTTTTAACGTAATAATAAGAGTTTCAGCTTCCCCGTCCTGTTCAGTATAAGTAGCGGGAAGTCCCGGCAGTTTTGGCTTTCCGGATGTAACCTGATATCCAGTAAATTGAAAATCTGAATAGGTACTTCCATCATTCTGGAGAATCTCTACTGCCGGATGCCGGTAATCACCGCTTCCGTAAGTACCGTACTCCAGCTTAATATGTCCAAGTGAAAAGGTGCGATCGTTTTCATAGAGATAAGATGCCATGTCTCTGGGAGCTAATTCAAGAAGGTATGAGAAATCTTCCTTGTCACGAATCTTTTTCCCATAATACAGCTGTCCCATATGTCCGTTTGGAAGAACCATCATGATATAGCTGATGGTCTGGTTATATAAATGAAATATCTTCGATGATTCGTGATATACAATACTCATATCCTTATTTCCTCCTGTTCATCTGTCGCTTGTCATTTAATCAGATATAGACTGCTTGCTAAACTTTATTCTACCAGAAAATAGATTAAATGAACAGACTACGGACAGGAATATGGAAAATTCTATAAATTTGATTCTGTCTCTGTTATCGGTTGTGTGTACGTGTATGTGAACGGTAACGATTTATTTATAATAACGAATGGTCAGGTAATGCCCTGCGTCAATATGGTCATCCGAAAGACTGTTCATCTGGCGCAGCTCCCGTACATACTCTTCAACTGACTCCTCCGAATCTGCACAATATGTCTGAGCAATGCTCCAGAGCGTATCTCCATCTTTCAGATGAATACTGGTATAGTACTTTTCCGGTCTAGTATCTGCTTCTTCCTCAGCCATCACATACATCAGACTCCGTCCAAAAAAGCCCGAAAGCAGCATGATGAAAACAACAGCTAAAACCATAACACCTTTTTTCAACGTATACATTTGCAATCTTCTCCTCTCGTGTTTTGTTGGAATCGTCTTTTTGTATTCAAATCTGTTCTTAAAGAATGAGAAGAGATTTGAATATTATAAAAATGTCAGGAACATTTGTTCTGTATGATTACATTATACGATACGAACAAATGTTTGTCAATGATTTTGAAAGAAAAAAACAAACATTTGTTCGCAGTTTGCTACTGTTCCCGCATACGTGCCCAGTAACGAAATTTTCCGTGTCTTCGCATTTAAATACGGCAAATTTCTGTTGCCACCACCTTTTCTTACGGTATTTTCGGTTTCAAAAGTGACGTAAGAAAACGCGGCTTTGCTCGTAAGCAGCAGACACCTGCTCCCTATAAAAATCTAAATACTTTAGGTATATAGATTTTTATAGGAAATCATACATATTGCACAAAACTGCGCTGCTATTTCTGGCAAATATGACCACAAAAGTCGATGAAACTATTCGCGAAAGCATCCTTTCACGAATAGTTGATAGTTTCATTCCTATTTTTACTATCGAAATCATAATCTATGTATAACAATAATTATGTATAACATATATATAACATATCACAGAATCAGATTGACGCCCTTGTGGTTTCATGATAATCTATATACATAAAATAAAGTATGACGCAATTTGAAATTTCAGTTTAAATCGAACGTTATAAGACTTGGCGCATGATCTTTGCAAAGCACTTCTTTGAAATCAGTTTGATAAGCAGAGTATTATCTCGCGTAACTGTCTACATGAGTATGAACCGTTACCATCTCGCAGCAAGAATGTCAGGGTATTAAACAAACAGGTAACTGTTCAGTACCTTCACAGTCACACGCAAAAATCCATTAAAAATTGCCTACGGCAATGGGATTTTTGCCTGCTGACCCATGTTTTCGTACGGTCAGCGCAGTAAATGCGCAGACCTACTGAATAGTTGCATAAACAGTTACAAAAAAATAGATTGGAGAATATAGAATATGGGAGAAATTAAACAGGCAAACTTTCGAATCGATTCCGATACAGCGGATGCTTTCCGTGCATTTTGCGAACAAAAAGGAATGAACCAGGCCCAGGGCTTTGATCATGTGATGCAGGTGTTTGAGTTAAATCAAGCCAAATCCTCAATCCCGGGGAGAAGTGTCGAGATTGAGGAGTTTGAAACCATGGTTAAGTCCATCACCTCCGCATATCTGTATAGCTTGGAATTGAACCAGAATGCAGAAGCCAGAGCACGGGAGGAGTTCTCTTCTGAACTTCAGAGAAAAGAACTGCGCCTCACAGAGTTACAGAAAAAAGTAGAACAACTTCAAGCAGAAAAGAAAAAAATGGATGCGGAGTCCGCTTTGCTGACCAAGCAGGAACAGACACTCACTGAACAGCTAGAATCGCTCAGAAAAGGTGCTGCTGACCAGGAGCAGATCAACCAGATGCTGAAGGAGAAACTAGAAGAGGCACAAAATCAGCTGAAAGAAAATGAACGATCAAAAGAATCAGAAAAAATGCTTAAGAATGAGCTTCTGCAATGCAAACAGGAGCTTCATGATACTGTACTTGCTCTCTCTCACTCTCAGAAGGAACAGGAGGTAAAGTCAGAGTCCTATCAGCATGCATCCGATCGGATTCTGGCACTTGAAACTGAAAATAAAGAACTAAAGCAGAAACTCACAGAGCTTACCCAGGAATTATCAAAACAAAAAGCGGATGCTGATATGGGTCTTCAGCAATGCAAAGCCCAGGCGGAGCTTACGATGGAGCGCGCACTATTCAAAAAAGAACGGGAAATGCAGGAACTCCTTCGTCAGGCAGACAAAGAAAATGCCCGTCTGGAAGTGCTGCTTGAGCAGGCAAGAGAACAGTTAAAAAAAGAAAACATTGATAAAGACGAACAATAGTTTGCATTTTGCCCGAACATATGTTACTATATATAATATAATAAGGGCTTACTATAGGCCAAACCTTTCAGTGATTCAGCTGCTGGTCCCATCAGGTGGGCGTTAGACTTGTATCCTGCCAGAATCACTGTATATCCGATATTAAAAACATTTTATATACTTCATCGACAGGAGGAATCTATATGGCACAGGGACGTATTACAGATAAACAGAAAGAGATCTTGGAATTTATTAAAGCATGCATTTTAAAGAAAGGTTATCCGCCGACGGTACGTGAAATTTGTGAAAAGGTACAGCTTAAGTCTACCTCTTCTGTCCACTCTCATCTGGAACAGCTTGAGAAGAACGGATATATTCACCGGGATCCGACGAAACCGAGAGCCATCGAGATCGTTGATGACACCTTTAACCTGTCCCGCCGTGAACTGGTGAATGTACCCCTTATCGGTACTGTAGCAGCCGGTGCCCCGATTCTGGCTGATGAGAATGTGGAGAACTATTTCCCAATTCCGGCAGAACTGCTTCCGAACAGCGAAACTTTTATGCTGAAAGTCCGTGGCAATAGTATGATCGATGTGGGCATCTATGACGGAGATCGTGTTATCGTGGAACAGACCAGTGTCGCAGAGAATGGCGAGATCGTGGTTGCACTCATCGATGATTCAGCTACCGTTAAGCGTTTCTTCAAGGAGAACGGTCACTATCGTCTCCAGCCGGAGAATGCAATCATGGATCCGATTATTGTGGATAAAGTACAGATTCTTGGCAAAGTAATCGGTCTGTTGCGCCTTATGCGGTAACACCTTGGTTTGCTGTCGCTTACCTTTCGCTTATTATCTGAAAATGACAGAAGCATTATGTGGCAAAATTTAACTCAAAAGCTCTATGCTATTCGTTGACGTCCGGAGATACGGTACGCTCAATTTTATAGAATAGAGCTTTTTTGTTCGTATGATTCATTTTTGCAATATGCTTCTTTCAGTGATTAAACCGGTGCATACCGCTCAAAAAGCCAGTCTTCCAGTGCATTTAAGTTATCATCGGAATGTTCTACTTCCCGGGCATATCTCCAGGAGATTTCTTCCACATCCTTCATGGAAAGTTTCTTTCCATTTTCCAGCCATCGGACCATCAGAAATTCCTGTATCCAGCGAACAGAGAACAATGCCAGTTCCATCTTGGAACAGACCATATCGTCGTAGACAGCCCCGCAAAAATAGGTATAGACAAAAAACATTAAAAGCTGCTCGCCCAGATTTTCCCATTCTTCTTTGTGACTTCCTAAGCTTCCATATGCCTTATGAAATTCTTCGCAAATTTTAAGATAGGTTTCCTCGCTTCCCTGATACAGCCACTTTTCAGCACCATCCAGCACATCATCCCATTCCGGGCGCAGGCGTTCCAGACTGCGCAGCACCTGCAATTCTTCTATCTGGCGTGCCCACCGATGGAGAGATGCCGCATCAATGCCTTTTTCAGCGAGACTTTCTGATACAAATTCCTGGAGTTTTTTTCTCTGATGATGAGCTTCACAGTTTCGCAGAAGTTCATCAATTTCATATTCCTTCTGCTCTTCCACCCGGATCTGATATTGTTCTGTCAGCTGTTCGGATGCCGACATTCGGAGTGTCAGAGGAAGGGATCGATCCTGTAAAATCGAAAACAGAACATCTCTTGTATCTTCCAACTGGGAAAACATCATAAAATCGAATTCTTCAAAATCGTCCTCCAAATCGTCCTCTTCTTCCAGAAAACGGACCGGTTCTTTACAGGAAAGAATGATTCTAGCCGCCTCCGGACAGGACAGGGAAAGAGATAATTCCCGAAGTCCCTCGTATTCTTCCGTATGTCTCGGGTACATCCGGCAGGTATCACAAAGAGAATCTGGTCCCAGTGCTTTATAAAGATCGCAGAGATTTTCTTCATTTAAAAATGCACAGCGCCGATTGTTCTGGTAAAAACATTCTTCATCCCAGTCAATAGAATTGCGTAATCGCGTTCCGAACTCGCTCTTTTCATTTCCATATCGCTCCAGAGAGGTTTCATCAATCATGATCTGCCATCCGGCACAGCAGCTATCCGGACAATCTCCTGCTGTACAGACAAATTTATCATAATAATGTGGTTTTAAATATCGCATTTATTTTCCTTCTTTCTTTTTATATAGATCCAGGCACATAAGGCAGTAAAAATAACAGCCGCAGCAATCCATACCGGCCATACCGGAATCGGACAGACTCTTGCGTTCATCATGTTCAGTCCCTGATGAAGTGTGAAAGCACCAAATATGGAAAAAATAACAAATGCCAGTATATTCAGCAGCCCATCGGGAGTTTTGCTCTTTAAAAGATATCCAACCAGCATTCCAAGAATATCCGCTGCAAAAAGTCCCAGAGAGCATCCAATCCATACAACAAAGGCTGATTTCATGCCTTCATTGGCTCCGAACGTGATGGCTGTAAGCTGAGTCTTATCTCCCAGTTCGGCCACAAAAAATGTACAAAAAACAGCTAAGGGTGCGAACTGAATCTTTGCTTTACCGCTATCCTCCTCTTCTTCGTCATCATCACCAGCAAGTGTTGATGCGGCGAAATACAGAAATGCAAGTGCTGCAATCATCTTAACAAGCCAGTCAGGAATAAATTCACTGACAAGTCCGCCCGCCAGAACGGCAAGACCATTCAAAACAAGGATCGCCGCCGCAGTTCCTAGTATAATATCTCTCAGCTTGTATTTGGAAGTCAGAGCAATCAGCATAAGCTGAGTTTTATCGCCCATCTCTGCGATAAATTCTGTAAAAAACACTTTAAAAAACAGCATCATTTTTCATTTCCTCCTAGATGTAATGCATGTTCCCTCACCGCTCACTATCGATTACGATGTCCGCCATTTCTTTGCATCAAAGCGCAAAAGAAAAACTCATGTATATCAACTGACAGCTATGCATCATACAAAAACTGTCCATCAATATACATGAGTCTCATTATTTAAGATTTGCCAGATTATACAGTTGCTATAATCAGAATGTTGACAAACCACACTTTCGCGCTAACTACTCCCTCATGGGATATTAAATTACTTGATAAATATTATCAAATAAAGAATGACTTGTCAACGGAATTTAATGCTTCTGCAGTGTCAATTAACTTATTTTTTCTTACAGGCTCGTAAAATTCGATGTTGCCAAGGTAAAAACAGGTAGTGGTACTAATAGCGGTTTTATCAGATGTTTCAGAACTGCCCATCTCACCCAACCTTCACCAAACGTGCTGATGCCGGGGATAAGTATGGCACATTTATCCCTAAAACTTGATATAAGTCATCATTAAACATAATCCACTTCCTGGCGAATTAATCATGAGCACAGACTTTTCCGTCTGTGCTCATAGTTTTGTCTTCCGTTACCTATACGGAGTATAAATCGACTTTTTACCGTACGTATTCTGCGGTATAATGCAAATAGATTAATCCCAAAAACAAGGAGAGGTTGCAAATGAAAACACCTAAATTTCTTGAGAATACAGCTTTATCGTCATCATACTATGAGATTCCAAATCCATATCAGAATACTCCGTCCACCGGAATCGAGCTGCTTGCTCTGTTCAAATACGCACGGTCACAAAATAAGAAACTCGATAAACTGGATCGCAAAGAAGTATCCAGATTTCGCCTGCAGAAATAAAATTTTGCTGTTCAATCTACCACAGCCGTGATAGAATGGAAACAAGTGTTTCGGGATGGTACAGAATCATGGAGGGATGCAAATGGAACCGATGTATTTGTCAATCCAGCCCGTGGAAACCGGGAAGCGGATAAAGCAGCTACTTTCGG
>ERZ838516.3154-NODE-3154-length-15473-cov-3.123297_pt1 | contig 15473 bp, 11 predicted proteins | sample MGYA00519910_ERZ838516 | MGnify/ENA primary metagenome ERZ838516 (study PRJEB31850, sample SAMEA3708837) | human gut metagenome | biome: human gut; feature: human-associated habitat; material: faeces | place: China | collected 2014 ... | reverse complement strand
TCACTATGGATTTTTGTTTTTTGATTACCTGTTCAAATTCATTTTACAATTAACCCATAAAATTGTTTATGTAGGGCGCATGGAAGAACATTTGAAAAGACCGCATTTATTGATTCAAGCTTTTGGGAAAATTGCAAAGCAATATCCTAAATGGAGCCTTCATTTATATGGCGAACAAAGCAATGTTCACTATGTAAATCGATTAAAAAAGTTAGCCAATGAATATCAGATCACTGACCGGGTGATTTTTGAGGGACCAAGCAATGTAATTGCCGAACATTTGCAAGAGACTGACATTTTTGCATTTCCTAGTTCCTTTGAAGGGTTTGGCATTGCTTTAACCGAAGCAATGGCAGTAGGACTCCCTGCAATAGGGTACCGTTCTTGCGATGCGGTGAATGAATTGATTATTGACGGTCAAAACGGCTTTTTATGCGAGGAGGGCATTGATGATTTTGCCAATAAATTGGCCATGCTTATGGATGATCAGGCGTTGCGGATTCAGATGGGAGAAAATGCCCGCCAAGCAATGAAAGTATATTCTCCTCAACGTATTTGGGATAGATGGGAATCGTTATTACACTCTTTAACGGCAACTCATTAGAAAGGGCTCGAAAGAGCCTTTTTTAGTTTTAACTTACATAAAGAAATGATATAATATCTTATATAGCAGAAGAGGTGTTGTATATGCCGAAAATTACGGCGTTAATTTTAGCGAAAAATGAAGAAAGCAATATTCGTGATTGCATAGAGAGCGTGCAATTCGCCGATGAAGTATTAGTTATTGATGATTTCAGTACGGACCGCTCGAAAGAGATTGCCGAGAGTATGGGCGCAAGAGTTTTGCAGCGCAGCATGAACGGCGATTGGGGAGGCCAGCAAACCTTTGCTATCCAGAATGCGGCGAGCGAATGGGTGTTGTTTATTGATGCTGACGAGAGAATTTCAGCGTCGCTGGCCGAAGAAATTTTAGAGGCAGTAAAACAGGGAGAGCCATGCGCTTATTGGATTATGAGGGAAAATAAATTTCATCATAACAAGGCAACGCACGGCGTACTGCGGCCGGATTATGTCAATCGCCTATTCCCTGCGGCAGGATCATATGTAACGGGATATGTTCATCCAACGATTGTGACGCCATATCCCAATAAAAAATTGAAACATATCATGTACCATTATACATATGATAATTGGGACCAGTACTTAAATAAATTAAACAATTATACGCGATTGGCTGCAGAAAAATATAAAGAACAAAATAAGAAATGCAGCTTTATAAAGGATGTAATGTTTCGCCCCCTATGGGCGTTTATCAAAGTATATTTTCTGAATTTAGGCTTTTTAGATGGTAAAATGGGCTGGGTATTATCGGTAAATCATTATTTTTATACGATGAATAAGTACGTTAAATTATATTATCTATATAAAGATAATGGCAAGTTATAATTGTGAGGAAGAGATATGCGAGTAGCCATTTTAGAATCAATTGTCATGCCAGCGGGACATGAAGTTGAATTTGACAGAATTTTAGTCGATGAGTTAAAGCGGCAGGGCCATGCGCCTGTATTTTTTGTGCCGGAACGCTTTCCATTTAAACTGGATTATCATTGCGATGTCGATTATTTGTCTGGCGGAGAGGTTGTCACCTATGCGGGCGTCGGCAAATTGAAAAAGATATTTCTCTCTATACGCAGAGAACGGCGGAGAATTGCCTGGTTTAATTCGGCATATGAAAAAGCCTGCGCAGGAGCCTGCGACGCGATTATTATTCCTACAGGCACATGGCGATATATCCGAACGGTATTGAATAGCAAGTTAAAAGATTCGCCTGTACCCGTATATATGATTTTTCACGGGATTAATCCCCATGAACAGCCGAAGTTTGAAAAGCAGGCGCGCCGGGTAGAAGCGTATAAGCAAATTCATCTGAAGGTCATCACGTTGCGAGATGATTTCCAACATAGCGGACTTGCGAATGTTGATCTAATCGCACCGCCCGTATTCAAGCCTCAGGATATGCCTGTGGATACGTCTCTGCATATTACGCCTCCTGTCAAAATTGGCTTTTTCGGACAATTTCGCAAGGAAAAAAATTTAGGTTTCTTTTTAGAAGCCTTTACAAAGGCTGATTTTTCTGTGCCGGTAGAACTCATCGTCCAAGGCGCGACGGCGAAGCCGGAAGATGGAGAAATTTTTGATAATTATGCCAAAGAATATGCAGATTATAAAAATATTACTTTCTGGCATAAAAATCTGATTGGTTTGGAATGGCAAAACGCGCTGCTCGGCGTTGACGCCATCATGATGCCGTATGCAGCTGAACGATATCGGTATCATTGGGGAGCCATGTTGTTCACGGCAATTGGTTTTTATAAGCCCGTATTAGTATCGCCGGAATTAAATCCGGAAGTATTGGAGCAATATAAAATAGGCATGGCAGTAGATTTAAGTTCTGTTGATTCTTTTGCAAGGCAGTTGGAGCAATTTGTAGATGATTTACTAAAGAATGCTTTACTGTATAGAAAGAATTTAGAATTGGCTAATACAGCGTACAGTCATGAAGCACTGATTCAGAATATCTTGCGGCGAGGTTGATATACATGAAGATTTTGTTAGCTAATTTAACCAAAATGGTAGATGATAGCGGCGGGCTGGCCAAAGTAACCTGTGAATTTGCTAATGAGATGAAGCGACGCGGGCATGAAGTATCGCTCGTATACAGCGATGTGCAGACGGGAGATTTTTATTATCCTTTGGATAACGACATTCCGGTAATGGATATTCGTCACTATAAAGGACAAGACATACCGTATCCGTGGCACTTAAAACTGAAAAGGGAATTTTTCCGTATGTTTAGCAAACAAAAAGCAAGGACGGTTAATAACGATTTTGCAGAAGTATATTTGTTGCGAAATTTACAAGATGTATTGGAAGCGATTCAGCCGGAAGTCATTGTTTCTTTTCAACCGGCAGCTAGCAAGATGCTGCTTTGCGATTTAAAAACGACAATTCCTGTCATTACGATGAGTCACGGCGATCCGGAAGATTATTTTCATATTTATCCTAAAGAAGAAATTCCCGCTCTTGAAAAAAGTGCTGTCTGCCAAGTATTGCTGCCTTCCTTTGCGCAGCATATCCTGACGCATCTGCCGAATGCCAAGACCGTAGTTATTGGAAATGCTATACCCCAATATGAGGAACAAGCTGATTTGATGGCGGAGAAAGACCAGTATAAAATTTTATTTTTAGGTAGGTTGTCGAAAAACCATAAACGCCCGCATTTATTAATCGAAGCCTTTGCGAAAATTGCCGATGAGTTTCCCAATTGGATTGTTGAGTTATGGGGGGCAGAAGACGGGAAAGCCTATTACAAGGAATTGCAGCTCATGATAAAGAAATATGGATTAGAGAAACGCGTTTTTTTGAAAGGGGCTACGAAAAACGTAGCAGCTGTTTTAAAGGAAGGCGATATCTTTGCCTTTCCCAGCGCGTATGAAGGCTTTGGCTTGTCTTTAGGCGAGGCTATGAGTATGGGCCTGCCGGCTGTAGGATATCGGAACTGCAGTGCTGTTAATGAATTAATAGCCGACGGGGAAAATGGCTTTTTATGCGAGGATGGTATTGCAGATCTTAGTGAAAAGTTAAGTCTTTTGATTCAGAATAGAAATTTGAGAATACAAATGGGAAATGTTGCTAAGAGTTCAATGAGAAAGTATGCGCCGACGTTAATATGGGAACAGTGGGATTCATTGATAAGTCAATATAGAAAAATTAGGGGCTAAGCTTATGAGTATAGCATTTATATTGCCGGATTCGTTACATTATTTAAAACAAAGTTTTATGGAAGCGTTTGAACTATTGGATTATCAGGTTATTTGTTATTGTATAAATGATGCTAGTCATTTTGAAACGGTTCGGAAAAATCTTATGCAGCAAATAGCACTGGGAAATATCAAAGCGTGTTTGGCAATTAATATTTGTCAAAAACATGGCGAATATATTGTAAATAAAGAGATTTTAGATAGTATACCCTGTTATTTGTGGTTATTGGACACGGCGAAAGATATGCCGAAAGATTATCCGCTTTTTGATTTGTATAAAGAAATATATACAATTGAACCTTCTGACATTGAGTATTGCAATACAGTTTTTGGAAGAACTATTAAATATTTGCCATTAACAGCCGGAAGATCTCTATTTTGTAATAATTTTAGTAGATTTAAAAATTATACATACGATGTTAGTTTTGTTGGATTAGTGGCTGGAAGTTCGAAACGGATTCAGTTATTAAATGCGGTTGCTAAATATTGTGACAAGCATCACAAAAAGATGGTTTGTTATGGCCATTTTTGGCATAATTCGCATGCCGTGCAAAATATTATTGGAAGGTGGAAATTTAAATTCAAATACCCAAAGCTTTATAAATTTGTGATAAATAAGAAAATTACTCCTCGTGAGGCTTCTAATTTATATTGTTCTACGATAATTAATTTAAATATTCATATTTCTCGGCATAGTGGTTTTAATTGCAGGACATTTGAAATATTGGGAAATGGCAATTTTGAATTGTGTGATAAACAAAATTTAGAGCACATAAATTTAAAGAATAAAGAGCACCTTGTTTTTTTTTTGAAAATGAAAATCAATTAATAGAGAGCTTAGAGTACTACTTGAATCATTGTAAAGAAAGAGAGAAAATTGCTTATCAAGGCGGTCAGTATAGCAGACAGTATTATTCTTTTGAAAATTCTTTGAAAATTATATTAGATATAAAGTGAAAGGATATGAAACATTTTGAAAAAAAAGATATTTATTACGACAGGAGGCGGTATTGGCGACTTAATCATGTTTACTCCTGCCTTACGCCGGTTAAAAGAGATATGGCCTCAGTGCACAATTATTTTTATGACAATTGATAAAACTGTAGATGTTATTAATCGCATTCCATATATTGACAAAGTTGTTTGCATAAAAAGAGGGCGATTTTTAGGAAGATATCGAGTTTTACCTGATTTATGGGGATCTGATGTAGTTATTTTTACAGATTGGCAGCCCCATATACTTCCATTTTCATGGTTGTTCAGAATCAAAACACGAGCAGGCATTCCACGGCAAGGACATCCTCTTACACATTGTTTGACCCATCCTTTGGTGAATAATGTGTTTAAGTCTACTCGATATGCAGCACAGACTAATGCAATGATTTTTTCAGAAGCTCTGGGAATATCTATTGATGGGGATATGACTAGATGTGACGTTTCTATTCCAGACTCTAAGACTCGACTGGAAGTAAATCAACTATTGGCATCAATAAATCTTAATGAGAATGAAAAATTTCTTTTATTAACTCCATTTGCTAGTTTTGATAGAAGAAACTGGGATGTAAAAGAAGCTAAAAAATTTATACAAATGGTTGAAACAAAATGGAAGATCCCAGTTGTTGTTACTGGAATCGCTAATGATGAACAAATACACGCAATGGATTCTAAATATTGTTTGTTCAATAGAACGACTATTTTACAATTAATAGAATTGATTAGACGGGCAAAATGTGTTGTTACTCCAGATAGTGGCCCTATGCATATTGCAGGAGCATTAAATACATATGTCATTTCTTTATTCAGTAAAGATCTGCCTTCAAGATGGGCACCAAAAAGAAATTGTTCGCCTATTTATTTGAATTATGAATGTTCTCCATGTGATGATAATACTGCTAGACAATGTGAGACTGTAAAGTGTATGAAGAATATTACGGCTGAAATGGTATTTGATACATTGTTGGAAGCGGAGACTAAATACCATTTTTTGAATACTGAGGTTATGTATGAGTGAGAAAGTAAATTATGAGGTGGGATAAAAATGGAGAATATTCTTTTTATAAAAAAAATATTTTTATTTTTTTATATCGCATTTTTGACATCTACATTATCAAATGCAGGCGTAAGTATATCTGTAAGTTTGTTATGTTTATGCCTGATATATATATATTACAAAAGCCGCGATCTTGTATATCCAGATCAATACTTCATAATTATATACGGAGTTTTCTTTGCTAGTTTGTTTATAGCTGCTTTTATATTGGGAGACATGAAATCAATTAAAGCTACATCAAAATACTTGTACTGGTCCTTGCCCTTTTGGGTAGTCTATATTGCTGGATGCAAGTCTTTTTCTTCAAAGGTTTGGGGATATGCGATTTGTTTATCCATGTTAACTCTTAGTTTGTATTCGGCATATCAGTTTTTAATTAATCCTTTAGGAACTAGGATTACTAGCTTTTTTGCTAGTGGAAATGGATTGGCTGGCGTATTAGAAATCGTGATTCCTTTTTTAATTGCATTTGTAGTCATCAGTTATAAAGATGGGTATAAAAAATATATTCGATATTTTATTATGGCTGTTACAGTATTGACAATTTTTGCATTGGTAGCGTCTCAATCGAGAGGTGGAATTGCCGGATGGGTTCTTGGCGGGATTTTTGTTTTTGTTATACGATTTAAATATAGTCAGGTACTTAATAGGCAATTTATTATTTCAAAAAATATTTTATGCACAGGTATTCTCTTATTTGCTCTTTGTAGTGTTTCTTTTTTAGGCTTGTCTACATTTCAAAGAGGATATGACAATGAACGGTTTTTAATGATTCAATCAAGTTATGAAATGTGGAATGACCATAAAGTGTGTGGGGTAGGTTTTGCGAATTGGAAAGAATATTATCGTGAAGGTTATGTGTCTCCTACGGCTAAAGAGCCACATGTACCAATGCCTCATAACAATATAGCATTCTTTTTTTCGACTACTGGTATTATTGGTGGAATAGGTTATGGTATATTTGTATTAGGTATGATTATTTTGCTTATTCAAAAAATACGTTCCAATCCGCATAATTGGTGTTATCAAGCTGCTTTGTGGTCATTTGTTGCTATATCTGTTCATGGTCTAGTAGATTCTGGTATTACCAATAAATATAATATGCAAATACTATGCATGTGTTTAGGTATCGCTTTTTCCTCGGACAAGGCATTGGGCGATGCAAGAAATGTAGAGAAACAGTATTTATGAGGGAGAATAAGTATAGTTTAATATAGTGTTTTTATGCTAGTTATTGACTAATGTCATAAAAGTGTAGTTACAGCATTAAGGAGTCAAAAATGTTTGAAAATTTTTATCTTTCACTCCAACAGGATATAAAATTGTTTCTTGTATTTCCTATTTTATGTATGGCATTTCGTATTGCCTTTATAGTTGTATATAATCCATACTCGTCTTTCCATGGAAAATGGCGAGTGATTTTAAGATGTTTTTATTATGCTTTTTGGTGGGGAATGGATTTTAATGCGTATATGTTTTTAATTCCGCTGGTTTTGGTTTCGTTGCCTTCGGCTTTTATTCCTTTTTTTGTGGAATATGGAGATATAATACGAGTTTGTATCGGGGTAATATATGCAGTTATTCTCTATGCCGCTTTTATGGGAAAGATGATTTTTTATCGGCATTTTCACGATATATATAATTATTTAGTGCATATGGGCAAACATGCTGAGAAAAATAATTTGATAGATATATTTTTTAATGAAGATCACGGAGTTGCTATTTTATTAGGTTATATAGTATATATTCCTGTTATTAGCGGAATTTGCTGGGGAATTCAACAATTACCATCTTTTCCTTATCCTTCTTTTGAATCGAATATTATTCAATATGGATTTAATATAGTTGTTTTTGTAGGAAGTATAATAGGCTTTTATTGGGTACGTTTTGGAGGAACACTAAATCATCGAAATAAACCAGAGTGGGATACCATTCCTTCTATCGTAAAAGAAGATCCATTTTTTGCAAGAGCGTGTGTAGATGATTTGGTTGCTTTAAAATGGGTACGACGTCGCCCTATTGCAGAAGAAATGCAGAAAAGTGAAATTGAACTGGAAAATGCAATATCGCGGTTAATGCCAACTGAGCAAAAGATGACATGGAAACGATTGTCTAATCCGGTATATGCGTTTCAAAGAATAGCTCCAGGGCCATATATTGATAAGCCAACACATATATTTTTTATTGTAGGAGAAAGTGTGCCTCAGTGGGCTATGGATCCACTGTATCGTGTTTTACATGTTTTAGATGGAAGTTGGGCTTTTAAAGAAGCAGACCATACAGTTTATTTAAACAATTTTCTGCCGGCAGGAAATGTTTCGCGTCCCTCTATTGTATCGCTTATGACAGGAATTTATGATGCACAATTAGAGTTGAATGAAAATGAAGCTTTTTGGCATGGTACGTTGCCGACCACCTTTGCGGGACAAATGAAAAAGTTAGGTTACCAGACGATTTATTGGTACGGCGGTAATGCATCTAATGGGAATTTTAATCATTTTGGAAAAGCCCAAGGATTTGATCGGGTGGAAAGTGCGACAAGTTTTTGCGGAAACGATGCACCGCGGACGTGGGTTGGCGTATATGATCATGTGTTTTTAGAAAAAACTGCGGAATTGATAAAAAAGATACAAAAAACAACATTTCATTTTATATACACAACATCAAATCATGGTCCATATAAAATTCCCAAATCCATATTGGGCTTTAATTCTGATAAATTATTAGATCAAGTCGGCGAAGATATTCGCAATAATAAAGAAAAATGTGCTGCTTTAGGGACTGCATATTATGCTGATCAGGCTGTTTTTAATTTTATTAAGGAAATGAAGGGGTGTTTTCCTGATAGTTTATTTATTTATACAGGGGATCATTCCGCTTTATATGCTACTTTAAGTAATTCATCATTGGTTCCGCGGGACTATAGCTTTAGAGAATTGTACTGCACCCCTTTGCTTATTAATCATCCTCAGCTTTCTAAAAATTTGTTTGGAAATAATACTATTGGTACACATTTAAGTATTATACCAACGGTTATAGAGTTAATTGCTCCTAAAGGTTTTACATATTATTCGCTGTATCCTTCATTGACAGAAGAGCAGCCAGATGGCCTGGTTACCCCTAAACAATGGATAACTCCGAACGAGTTAGGCGAAATTGCTTCAAAAAGAGCTGAAACTCTGGGTGAGTCCACTCCTGAAGAAAAAGAAAAGTATGAAGTGAAAGATGATACCTATATTACGCAGGCATCTGATATGGTATCATTGACTGCGTGGATGATCAGGCATAGAGACACGTGTCTGGATGCTATTGAGAATGGAGAGTAGAATCCAATAAAGATAGTTGTAGCTGAATTTGTAGGAATGTCTTCGAGGTGATTTGCGTTGCAGCGTTTTTTGCATCACATACAGCAAGACATAAAATTATTTATATATTTAGAATGCCTGATTATGGTATTTCGTATTGCTTTTTTAATGGTCTATTCTAACCAATTATCTGATGTAACTATGACAGATACCTTGAACGCCTTATGGCTTGGTTTACGTATCAGCTTAAAGACGGCAGCATTTTGGACGTCGTTTTCCCTGCTGTTTGCTACTATTATCGGAACCTTTTGGCGGCGATGGCCGGCTGATAAGATTCGTCTGGCCTTAGGCGATATTGCTGTGTTTGTCATGACGCTGCTGTTCATGATACGGATTCCCTATTATCAGGTATTTCATAATACGTTTGATATTATGGTATTTAACGGCATGAAGGATGACCGGCAGGCTATTTGGCAGACTATGGTTGAGCAGTACCAGTTGTGGCCCCGGTTCATTGGGGCTGTTGTGCTGGCTGTTGTGTTTATTTGGTTATGGAAGCGTATTGCTCAAACGAAAACATGGCAGCCGCAGCGTCATGTTCGCCTTATTACGGCAGCAACTATCGTTTTGCTCCCGGTCTTCGCCGTGTTTTGCAGGTTTGGCGGCGGTTTCAGTATGGATTCCGGCGTGCCATGGGAAAGTGCGGCCCGATTTAAAAATCATTTATTAAACGAAGCAGTCTTAGATGACGGGCAAGCGCTATACCGGGCCCGCGCTATGCATAAGCGGGCTAATGAAACGGCATTGCGCCCTATTTCGGTAGCCGAGATGCGAAAGGCGATTCAGTGTTTGGGAGGAAATCCTCAGGCCAAGACGATTGACGATGCCTTTTTGCGGCGTACGCAGTCTGTGCCGCTGGCCCGGAAGCCGCGGCAGGTAATCATTATTTTGGGTGAAAACTACGCCTTATGGCCTTTGCTGCCAGAGTATCGTCCGCTGGGCTTGACCAAGACGGGAGAACGGCTGGAACGTGACGGTGCATATACGTATCATTTTTTAGCTAACGGCAATGGAACGATGACGTCGCTGAACGGATTTTTGACGGGCTTGCCTGATGTTGGGATTTATTCTAACTACGTTATGGGAAAGAACGGTGATGTAGATCAGCTGGGTATTGCGCCGCTTATGAAGCAGATGGGCTATAAAACGGTATTTTGGTATGGAGGGATGAAGAGCTGGCAGGATATTGGCGAATTTACGCGTCTGGAAGGCTTTGATGAATTTCATGGCGCCGACGAAATGAGCTCGCAGGACGGTAAATCTTCCTGGGGTGTGTCGGATGAGGCCTTGTTTCAAGCTGTTCGGGAGTATATGGAACACGATGATGGCATGACCTTCCACTTTATTTTGACAACAACAAACCATCCACCTTTTGCGTACGACGTAGATTCCAAGGGGTTCCCGCGAGAAGAAGTGACGGCAAAGCTGCCTTCGAAAATTTCCAATAATAAGGAAACGATTGACCAATTAGGTCATATTTGGCATGCTGACCATGTCATGGGATTGTTTATCGACGAGGTAAAACAAATGGAGCCTTCGGCTTTGTTTGTCGTGACTGGAGACCATGCGGAGCGCTTTAATTTTGCTGCTGACGTATCCCTCATGGAATTGAGCGGTATTCCGTGCTATTTTTATGGTGACGGCCTGACGAAAGAGGTGATTTCGCCGGATGTAGCGGGCAGTCATCTGCAGATTGCGCCGACCTTGGCTGAGCTGATTTTGCCGACGGGCAGTTTGTATGAATCCATCTTACCGCCGCTGATGAAGTCGAATCGGGCTTTTAATCATCGCCTAGTGATTGAGGACGGCGTTATGCAGGAACAGAAGAATTTAGCTGATGAAGAGTTCAAGGCTTATATTGAAGCTGCGCGGACCGTAGCTATTTGGCGGATTACAAAAGGAAACAATATCTCAGAATCAGAATAGAGGAGGCAGGAACATGTTAGAAGTAGGGACGAAAGCGCCGGCGTTTACCTTGCCGGACCAGAATGGCACTATGGTGTCCTTGAGCGATTTTGCCGGGAAGAAGGTCGTGCTGTATTTTTATCCTAAGGATAACACGTCGGGATGTACGAAGCAGGCCTGCGGGTTTGCCGAATTGTATCCCCAGTTTGAAGAAAAGGGGGCCGTCGTGCTGGGCGTCAGCAAGGACAGCGTGGCGTCGCATAAGAAGTTTGAGGAAAACTACGGCCTGCCCTTTACACTGTTGTCCGATCCGGAACTGACGGTGATTCAGGCGTACGACGTGTGGGTGGAAAAGAGCATGTACGGCCGTAAGTACATGGGTATCGAGCGTTCGACGTATTTGATTGACGAAGACGGCGTCATCGTCAAGGCCTTTGGCAAGGTACGGCCTGGCGACAATCCGAAAAAGATGCTGAAAGAAATAGAGTAATGCAAAAGGAAGCCGGCTGCGGGATGCAGACCGGCTTTTCCTATGCACATATTATGAGTTTTGGATGCTGTCTTTGGTGTCGGTTGTGCCTTTCCACTGGAGAAGCACGAAGATGATGAAGGCGGCAGCAAAGGCGACGACGCTGGTCAGCTGGGCTGACTTGAGGCCCGGCGTCAGGCTGACATAGTCGCCGCGCAGAAATTCCAGAAAGAACCGTTCTGCCGCATAGAGCATGACGTACAGGCAGAAGACCTGTCCTTTTTTATGGGGAAAACAGCTGTAGAACAATAAGACGATGAATACGAGGACGTCAAGCTGGCCTTCCCAGACTTCGGCCGGCCATAGGGGCTGGCTGCCGTAGGTTCGGTAGGCCAGGGTCGTTTCGGGATAGATAATGCCGAAATTGCCGCCTGTGGGATGGCCGAAGGCGTCGCCGTTCATGAGGTTGGCCATGCGGCCGACAGACTGGCCGAGGATGATGGCCGGCGCGATGAGGTCGGCAAAGGCCCAGGTGTCGATGTCGTGGCGGCGCGTGTACCAGTAGCCGGCGACAGCTCCGAAGACTAAACCGCCTTGGATTGCCATGCCGCCCTGCCAGACGAAGGGGATTTCCAGTAAATGGTTGTGATAATAGGCCCAGTCGAAGAAGAAGACATCCCAAAGGCGGCCGCCGACGATGCCGGCCAGGCCGCAGCAGAGGGTGAAGTCGAAGATGTGGACGTGCCAGCCCCGGCCATCCCGTTTCGTGATGTAGTAGGCTGTAATGCCAGCAGAGACGATGCCGAGCATAAATAACAATCCGTAGGCCCGGATTGGGAAATCGCCGATAAAAAAGAGATATTGATGCAATAGAATAGCCTCCTTTGATGTTTTATACTTTCTCTTTATGGTATAATAGCCATGCAGTATACCTGGTGAGGAAAATTGCATTTTTTTCATTATACCTGATTTCAGAGAAATTTCCACCTGTTTTGCAAAAGGAGGGTGTCTATGAAACATACATCGCGGCTGCGGACGCTGTGCCTGGCGTCGCTGCTCGCCGTGTCTCTTCAAGTTGTCGTGGCGGCGTCCGGCGGAGAGGCCGTATCGGAACAAGCCGTGCCGGACCGCGGGCCGTGGGCTGCCATTCCGCGGGCAGCCATACCGGCAGCGGCGGAACATCCGGCGTCTATGGCGATTCGGGAAGAAGAAGGCCGCTGGCTCGTATCGGAAAAAGCTTTGCAGGAGTATGGCCTGTACAAGGCCGATGCCAAGAAGGGGACGTATTGGCTGCGACTGCCGCCGGCAAAGGATGGATCCGTCTTATGGAAGGATATGCAGGCGGCGCTGCGCCTGCCTGCGCGGCAAAGTGACGGCGAAACGAGTCTGAATATACGCCGTATTTATCGCACGATGGGCCTTTCCCTGACGTGGGAAGAGGGGAAGCGGGAGCTGATGCGGCCTGTGTCTCCTCCCCGTCTCGCTCCGACGCTGCGTCCTTTGGGTGACAGCCATAGAGCGGCGGAGGCAAATACTAAAACAGATAACAAAAAAGAGAAAAAAAAGGACAAAAAGAGCCGGAAAAAGCAGGAACGAAAGATGGGATTGGTCTTGTTTTGGGATCCTCTCATGCAGGGAGATGAAAATCTGCCGTCCCTGGATACGGCGCAGCCTGTCATGTCGCCCTGCGCTTTTCGCCTGACTGCTCAGGGCGTAGCGCTGCGGCACGATGATTTTGCCATGCTGGCCGACGCTTATGCTGCGAAGGGCTACGCCGTGTGGCCCCTCATTGACAATAATTTCGACCCGGCCCTGACCCATGCCGTATTGAGCGACGACAAGCTCCAGGATACGATTATTAAAGAACTGATGGGCTATGCGCTGCTGTACGATTTCAAGGGCTATAATATTGATTTTGAAAATATCAACTATGATGATAAAGACAGGCTGACGGCGTTCGTAGGGCGCCTGAGCCGGGCCTGCCGGGCTTACGGGCTGAAATTGTCCATGGACGTGACGCCCATATCGAACAGCATGAACTGGTCCCGCGTATACGACCGGGCGGCCTTAGCGCCGCATCTCGATTACCTGATGATCATGGCCTACGACCAATTCAGCCGCACGAGCGATGTAGCCGGCCCCGTAGCATCGTATCCCTGGGTAGAAAAGGCTGTGCAGAACGTGACGGCTATCGTGCCGGCGGAAAAGGTCGTCCTGGGCATGCCGCTGTACATGCGCCTGTGGTATGAAACGACGGAAGAACAGGACTTGCCTCTGGATATCAATGAATGGCCGCCTGTTGCCGGGACGGAGGGAGCGGCTGAGAAGAACGCTGCGGCAGAGGTTTTGGCGCCGCAAAGGAAGAACGAGGCGAAGGGCAAGACGGCCGTTTCCAAAGAGGAGAAGCCGAAGCTGCTGGTACGGACGCTGCCCATGTCGGCCAGCGGACTGCTGCTTGAAAAATACAAGGACTACGTTACGTGGAACGACGAGCTGGGCCTGTACTACATGGATTTGCCCTTGACGACGGGCCGGGTCCAGGTATGGTTTGAAGATGAAAAGTCCTTGACGGAAAAAGCTAAATTAATTACGAAATACAACCTCGGCGGCGCAAGTTTTTGGAGAAAAGGCTTCGAAGCGCCCCATTTTTGGCAGAGTTTTGCTCCGCAAGAATTGACTTGACGGCACGGGAACACTATAATAAGAAGAAGACCCTGCAGCAGCGCGGCACCGCCCACTGTACGCAGCGATAGGAGGCATAAGTAATTGGAAAAATATATTCCCCAAGAAATAGAAAAGAAATGGCAGCATAAATGGCTGGAAGACAAGACAGACCGTTGCCCCGACGACAACGGCAAGCCGCCGTATTATGTACTGGAAATGTTTCCGTATCCTTCGGGCAATCTCCATATGGGGCATGTCCGCAACTACACCATCGGCGACGTCATCGCCCGCTACCGCCGCATGAACGGCTACAACGTCCTGCATCCCATGGGCTACGACGCTTTCGGCATGCCTGCTGAAAACGCGGCTATCAAACACGGCACGCCGCCGGCAGATTGGACGTTCAGCAATATTGAAAACATGACGCGCCAGCAGAAGGCCCTCGGCCTTTCCTATGACTGGGACCGCGAAGTGGCTACGTGCCATGAAAAATATTATAAATGGACGCAGTGGATTTTCGAGCTGCTGTACAAGCGTGGCCTGGCATACCGCAAGGAAGCTAAGGTAAACTGGTGCGAAAAGTGCAACACTGTACTGGCTAACGAACAGGTTATCGACGGCTTGTGCTGGCGCTGCGATTCGCCCGTCGTCAAAAAGGATCTGAAGCAGTGGTTCTTCAAAATCACCGATTATGCCGACCGCCTTCTCGACGATTTGAAGCTCCTTCCCGGCTGGCCGGAACGGGTTAAAACGATGCAGAAAAACTGGATTGGCCGCAGCGAAGGGGCGGAATTTTCCTTTGAAATCCCGGAAATCGGCAAATCCATTCCCATGTTCTCTACCCGCGTGGACACGATTTTCGGTGTTACGTACATCGTGCTGGCTCCGGAACATCCCTATGTAGAAGAGCTCATCAAGGGCCGGGAAAACGAAGCGGAGCTTCGCGCCTTTATTACGCGCATGAAGAACATGAACGACATCGAACGGACGTCGAACGACGCCGAAAAAGAAGGCATGTTCACCGGCGCTTACGCTGTCAATCCCCTGAATAACGAACAAGTGCCGATCTGGATTGCCAACTACGTCCTGGTAGATTACGGTACGGGCGCTGTCATGGGCGTTCCGGGCCACGACCAGCGCGACTGGGAATTCGCTAAGAAATTCAACCTGCCTATCCGCTTAGTCGTACAGAATAAAGA
>ERZ838516.3116-NODE-3116-length-15656-cov-7.112685_pt1 | contig 15656 bp, 16 predicted proteins | sample MGYA00519910_ERZ838516 | MGnify/ENA primary metagenome ERZ838516 (study PRJEB31850, sample SAMEA3708837) | human gut metagenome | biome: human gut; feature: human-associated habitat; material: faeces | place: China | collected 2014 ... | reverse complement strand
ATGAGGTGGACTCCGACCTGACGGAATGGTACACTCCCGAAGATATTCAGGAGAAGTACAGCATGACACGTGTCGCCATCCGTTCGCACGTTTACCGCAACAACATCCCCTCCAAGAAGGAGCACGGGCAGATCTACTACTCGAAGCTGCACTTCGACCTCTCGAAGAGCAGCGCGGAGGAGAGCAAGGCCGAATACTACACCGTCAAGGAAGCGATGGAGCGGTTCAACCTCTCGCGCGACGCGGTGTACGGCGTGCTGCAGTTCCACCAGATCCCCCGCGAGAAGAACGGGCGCTTCGTCCGCTTCCTGAAAGTGGAGTTCGACCGCGTGATGGGAGTCAAAAAGTAGCCCCGATTCCAGTCCGCGGGAAATGATGTAAAATGATTTGCCGCTGACGCTAGTCTGCATGTTCTCATTCCCAACATTTGCCGTAAAATCAGTATTAACCATAAAATTTTCATGTCATGCACGAATGTAAAACCGTAACACTGAGAACCCGCCCGCTCAAGGGTCGGATGTTGTCTTTCTACCTGGATTATTATCCCGGCTACCGGGACAAGGAGACCATGAGGGTAATTCGCCATGAAACGCTGGGCATCTACCTCTATGCCGACCCGAAGAACAAGCGGGAACAGAACTTCAACGAGGTGATGACCGAGAAGGCCGAGGCAATCCGCTGCCGCCGCTTCGAGTCGGTGGTCAACGAGCGCTACGACTTTTTCGACAAGTACAAGCTCAAGGCCGATTTTCTGGAGTACTTCCGCAGTCAGCTCCGCAAACATGACCCCAAATGGGAGTTCGTCTACCTCCACTTCCGCAACTTCGTACACGGTAAGTGCACCTTCGAGGAGATCGACATCGACCTCTGCAACAAGTTCCGCGAATACCTGCTGACGGCCAACAAGCTCAAGCGCAAAGGACGTATCACACGAAATTCCGCATCGGGATATTGGTCTACATTCAGGGGGCTTCTGAAAATCCTCTACCGTAACGGGTTGATAAAGACCAATGTCAATGATTTCCTGGACAAGATTGAAACGGAGGATGTGGTCAAGGATTATCTTTCAGTGGAAGAGCTCTACAAACTGGCCGAAACGCCTTGCAAGAAGCCCGTGCTGAAGACGGCATCGCTCTTCTCCTGCATGACCAGTCTGCGCATCAGCGACATCCTCGCCCTCTGTTGGGAGGACATCGTGGACTACTCGGCCGGCGGCAAGTGCGTACACATCGTCACCCAAAAGAACCGTGCCGAGGACATCATCCCCATCAGCGAGGAGGCGCTGGATCTGATCGGCTACAGCCCCGACAAGCGGGGGATGGTCTTCAAGGGATTGCAGCGCTGCTGGACCCAGACCTACATGAAGGAGTGGATCCGCTCGGCGGGTATCACCAAGAACATCTCCTTCCACTCCTATCGCAGAACTTTTGCGACGCTGCAGGCGGCGGCTGGGACAGACATCCGCACCATCCAGAGCATCATGGCGCACAAAAGTATTACGACCACCCAGCGGTATATCAAGGTAGTGGATGCCAACAAACGGGAAGCCAGCAAAAAAATCACCCTGATGCGGAAGAAATGACGGACGGTTTTCGGCCGGGTTTGACGGATAAAGTACGATTTTTGTTTGAAAATCGCACAAAAAGAGTGATAGTTAGCGTGACAGCTGTAACTATCACTCTTTTTTTTGTGACTATTCGGAATTACGATTATAACTTCACCTCCGTAACGATTACAAACAGTTGCGGATATGGATAACACACTCCAAAAACGGGCCAAAAGAATAAGTCTGGTTCTGACCCTCGCGACGGTCCTCTTTACCGCTGTCGACAACTATCTTTACCTATGCCACGGCATCAACATCACGCCCGTGACAACGCCCGTCATCATCATACTTGTGGTATCAATCGTCTTATGCGGTGTGTTGCAACGGTACATCTACCGTTGGCTTATAAAATACTCGCTCTCCCTTTCCGCCAATCGGCAAAAATTGGAGGCTGACAAAACAGAACACACCCGGGCTGTTGTCACCGAGCAGGCCGAGAACCGCGCTGAGACAATAGGAATCGAGCCCGTCAAGGAAGCTACCGATGTAGAAGCGGGAATCACCGCCGGGCCGCACCGCGATCCCTACATGGAAAGATACAACCAGTTGCTGGAGGAGATGAAACAGCAGGAGGCCCGACGCCACGCTGAACTCATGGAGGCCATCCGCGAATATGTGACCGTCGCAACCGCGCCCTTCCTGTCGCAGAAGGCTCTCGACACGCTCCTCACCAACATCGAGCAGATAGCCTGCGGCCGGACGGACTCCTGCCTGCCGCTGCGCTCCAACCCGGACCGCCCGTTGCGGTCGCCGGAGTTGCGCCACTTGGCATGGAACATCGGCGAGCGGCTCCACATCTCGCTCGAAGAGCGGGCCCGGTTCATCAAGCTGTCGTTTCCCCACGAACTCAACAACGCCACCGTCGAATACCTGCAGCGCAACCTGCGTGTCGCAGTCCCGAGCCATATTCCAATCGACCTCCCCGACGAAGGCGATTTCCGCTTCCATCTGGAGCTGATCGGCGGCCATCGGAAAAATGAACCCCTGCTGATGAAAAAATGATTCCCGTCAGCGTTGGTCTGCGTGAATTCATTCCGTTGGTTTGCACCATGTTGAACCCCATAAAAACAATGAAGACATGGCAAAGGACCAACTTACATTCAACGACCTGCCGACGGTGGTCGGCGAGCTGTGCGACCGGATCGCAAGCATGGAGAACCTGCTCTCGGAGAACATCTCGCGGCAGAGCGCACCCCAGGAGAACACGCACGTCCCGATGACGGTGCAGGAGGCGTGCGAATACCTCCGGATGCCCCTTTCGACCTTCTACTACAAGGTCAAGAAGGACAACATCCCCGTCATCAAACAGGGCAAACACCTCTACATCTATCGGGACGAGCTGGACAAGTGGCTGGAATCGTCCCGCAAAACCCCGCCCGCGCAAAGTTTCGAGGAGGAGAACGAGGCCCTGATCGCCTCGCACCGCCGCAAGCCCGAACCCAAAAACTGGTAGGCGATGGAAACGACAGACAACCATACGCCAACACCAGAGGAATTGACCCTCTGCATCGAGGAGTCGGCCGTGCGGGCAGCGGACGCCTGCGAGCAGTCGCCCGCCGTGCTGTGGGTGGACGGCTCCGTGATCGGGACACTGGGCAACTTCAGCGCCTCGATCGGGAAGGCCAAGAGCAAGAAGACCTTCAACGTCGCGGCCCTCACCGCGGCAGCCCTGACGAACGGCACGGTGCTGCACTACCGCGCCTCATTTCCCAAGGAGAAGCGGGGTATCCTCTACATCGACACCGAGCAGGGACGTCCCCACTGCCAGCAGGTACTGAGACGCATCCTGCGGCTGGCGGGACTGCCCGAGGAGCGGGATCCCGACAACCTGGTGATGCTGACGCTGCGCAAATTCCCGCCCGACATGCGGCTGGCCATTGTCGACCATGCCATCGGCACCATCCCCCACCTCGGTCTGGTGATTATAGATGGCATCCGCGACCTGCTCTACGATATCAACTCGCCCAAGGAGGCGACCGACATCATCTCCCGTTTCATGCAGTGGACAGACGACCGGCAGATCCACATCCACACCATCCTACACCAGAACAAGAATGATGAAAACGCCCGCGGTCACATCGGCACGGAACTCAATAACAAGGCAGAGACCGTCATGCAGATTGAAGTGGACAAGGAGGAGCGGTCGATCAGCGTGGTGGAGGCCATCCATATCCGCGACCGTGAGTTCGAGCCCTTCGCCTTCCGCATCAACAGCGAGACGCTGCCCGAGCTGGTGGAGCCCTACCAACCGCGGAAACGGGGCGCGGGGCGTCCGGCCAAGGGGCCGTTCGACCCGGCACGCGACATTCCCGAGGATGTACACCGCGCGGCGTTGGATGCCGTTTTTGCGGAGGGCAGCATCGGCAGCTACCGAAAGTATCAGGAACGGCTAAAAGAGGGCTATGAGCTGCAGGGCGTAAAGTTCGGGAGCAACCATGCAACCAAGGTTGCAGCTTTCCTCCGAGAGCAGCAGATGGTCATACGGGAAGATAACGTCTACCGGCTCAACCCCGACCTCCGGATTTGATTCCGACTTTACTTTATTGCCGGGGTGTATATAATAGAATAAAGCAGAACTGCCGGAGCACAGGGGCTGTTTCCCCGCTCCCTCTGTTTCAGGAAACTGGAACGGCGCCCTCCTCCGCTGCCGATACAGTTGCCAATCACCCTTGTATATCCGGTGCGGGGCGCTGTCCAAAACCCGACACGAAGTGTTGCAAGATATGCCAAGGTATAACCTCACTGCGTTGCGGTTGTACATTGGCGCTCTTGCCGGCTTCCATTTGTTGCCGGTGCGCTGCTCGCAGGCTCGCACCTTTTCAACCATAATAACAGATGATTTTCATGGAACACGAAACGATAGAACAAAACACTGCTTCCGACGCGAAGAGAACGGTATTCATCGGGGCCAAGGTAACGCCCCAGCAGAAAGAAGAGATCCGGGCACGGGCCCAACAGTGCGGCATGACCGTGAGCAACTATCTGCTGTCCCGGGCATACGGCTACACACCCCGGGCAAGGCTCACCCGTGAGGAGGCAGCCCTGTTGCAGGAACTGGACGGTTGTCGCTCCGACCTAGTCAAATACACCTCGGCGCTTCAAGGAATGTCCACAAGTCAGCGGCTCACTCTGTTCAACCAGGTTCCCTTCATGGCCGGATGGTCCCATAAGCTCCGCCCTATCACTGAAGCGGTCAGCGACTTTCTGACAGCCGTCCGTGAGCAGAACCGAGTCCCGGCACCCCCCAAAACAGAAGAAGAACAATGATTGCAAAAGCCAAAGCCATATCTTACGGTATCAATGACCTTCGTTATATTACTGGCGAATCAAAACACAAGAAGCATCCGGAAAAAATATATCGGGTATTGGACAATCTGCTGCCCCCGGATCTGGACGCTATGGGAATATGGAACTCCATGCAGTTGACCCTTGCCCAGCATCGGCCGATAAAGAATTCCATAATCAGAATAGAGTTGAGTCCATCGCCTGAGCATACCAGTTTCTATGACATTGAGGACTGGCAAAAGCTCTGGCACGAGTTCGCCGAAGAGTTCGACAAACAAGTGATTAGCGGCAAGGACGGGAAAGTCCGTTCCAGCCCGACCAATCTGGCAAACAGCAAATACACGGTTTACCTGCACATGGAATCCAAAGGGAAAGTTCCCCATCTCCATGCCGCAATTTGCCGCTTTGATGAAAACGGGAACATCAACAATGACCATAACATTCATCTTCGGGCACAACGTGCAGCCGAACGAGTTGCAGTGAAACGTGGCTGGAAGACTGCGGAAGAAATCCGAAGTCGCAACATTCCGGAAGTAAGCAGAGAGTGCATGGAGGTATTGAGAACCATGCCATCGTGGTCATGGGAAGAATACAAGAAAGCACTTGCCCGGAGAGGCTATTCCGTATATGAACGGAAAGACAAGAAAGATGTTCTCCGTGGATATGCTATCCTCAAAGGAAATACCAAATACAAGGCTTCCGAACTGGGAGTGGCCCGTAACCTGATGATTTCCAAACTTCCCCGAACCTGGCAAAAGCTACACTACCGGGAGAGGCTTGCCGCTCAGGTCAATACTTCTCAGAACCATAGGCCGGAACCTGTTCAAAGACCGGCAGCCGGTATGGATTATACCCACTATCGTTCCGGCTCGGTGTCATACACGCTTTCTTTCCATAGCGGAACGGAACAGCGTTTCTATATTCCGGAGCGGGTACTTGACTATTTCAATGAAGAGTTCGACTACCGGGAGGTTGCTAACAGCAGTAATCTGACCGACATAGCCGTAGCTATCTTTGTCGGGATGCTTGAGACGCCCGCCGTGTCTACCGGAGGTGGTGGCGGAGGTTCGCAAAGCGATCTCCCCTGGCGGGACAAGGATGATGACGACCTGCAATGGGCCCGCCGCTGTGCACGTGCTGCTACCCTCCTATTGGGCAAGAAACTGAGAGCAGGATTAAGACGATAAGGGTTATGGTACATAAAGAAGCAGATAATTCAATGCTTTTAAAGTTTTGGCAATTAAAAATCCCTTGTATTTTTAAACTATACAATATAAATACGAGCAAAAAATAGTATATTTGCCAAATAATGTCAAGACAAAATAAGTAATATGCTGTTTACAGAGAAAATAAAAGAACTGCGCATACAAAATCAAATGCCACAAAGGCAAATTGCTGCGGCTCTTGACATAGACACCGCAACATATTGTAAGATTGAAAAAGGAGAGCGAAAAGCTAAAAAAGAGCAGGTCGCTATTTTATCAAAAATGTTTCATGTCGAATTGACCGACCTCCTCATTTTATGGCTTGCAGATAAAGTAACTGATGTTGTTTCTGATGAACATATAGTTGCCTTAGACGCCCTTTCTCTGGCAGCAGAAAATTTAAGGAAATAGGTAGATATGGTAAAAACGAAAATATACCCCGCAATAGAACATCCAGAAATGCTTTTAGCTGATCGGCATTCTAGATATGGACTAAGAACATATGTCAGCCTATTCAGTAGTGCTGGCGTAGGTTGCTATGGATTTAAAGAGGAGGGATTCTACTGTGTGGCAACAGTTGAATTATTGGAACGCAGATTGAAAATCCAAAAGTTCAATCAAAAGTGTGTATATAATAGCGGATACATTTGTGGTGATATGACTACGCAAGAAACAAAGGATAAGGTTTTTGCGGAGTTGGGAATGTGGAAAAGAGATTTTAATCTAACTGACTTGGATGTGTTAATTGCAACACCGCCTTGTCAGGGGATGTCCGTGGCTAACCATAAGAAGAAAGATGAGCTTAAACGCAATTCTTTGGTTGTTGAGTCTATAAAAATGACACAACAGATACAGCCTAAGTTTTTCATATTCGAGAACGTCAGAGCATTTCTCTCTTCTGTATGTACTGATGTTGATGGCCAAGATAAGTCTATAAAGGATGCAATAGAGGCAAGTTTGTCAGGCAAATATAATATTTTATATCAAGTTGTAAACTTCAAGGATTATGGCAATCCATCAAGTAGAACAAGGACATTGGTTATTGGTGTTCGCAAAGACCTAAAAGAGGTCACTCCGTACGATATATTTCCCGATAAACAACCTGAGCAGACTTTAAGGCAAGTTATCGGTCATTTGCCATCATTGAAGAAGATGGGTGAGATATCAGAGAATGACATATATCATAACTTCAGAAAGTACTCACCGCGCATGGAGTCCTGGATTGCAGACATCAAAGAGGGACAATCCGCATTTGACAATACAGATATTACAAAGATACCTCATAGTGTAAAGAATGGCGTAATCGTTTATAATGCTTGTAAAAATGGCGACAAATACACTCGTCAATATTGGGATAAGGTAGCTCCTTGCATACATACACGAAATGACATTCTAGCAAGCCAAAACACTGTCCACCCTGCTGACAATAGAGTATTCAGCATAAGAGAAGTTATGCTTATGATGTCAGTCCCATCTTCTTTTAATTGGAGTGATATCTCTTTTGAAGAGCTAAATAAACTTTCAGTCAAAGAAAAAGAGGCATTCTTGAAAAAAGAAGAAATGAATATTCGCCAGAATTTGGGTGAGGCAGTGCCTACTATTATATTCAAGCAAATTGCAGCTAAAATTCGCAGAGTATTATGTAAGCCATCTTTAACAGAACAAGACATAAAAAACCTAATTGACAAGAAAAAGTTAACAACACACTCTTGTTTGGTGGAGTATATTAGAAACAATGATTATTATGGTTTTGCAGAGTTATCTAAAATAGCAGAATTAGCAAATGCCCAAAGGGAGGATAATGCTGCATATTATACAAGACAAGACATATGCTATACGATTGTAAATAGTCTTCCTGAGGCTAAGAATTACACGGAACTAAATATCTTAGAGCCCTCAATTGGTGTAGGGAATTTTTTACCTACACTTATATTGAAGTATGCGAGTGTGCAGTCTGTTAATATAGATGTAGTGGACATCGATGCAAATAGCATTGAGATTGTAAAAGAACTTGTTGCAAAGATTGATATTTCACACTATTTATACCTAATAATATACATATCAATTATATCAACGCAGACTTCCTATTATACACATTCGATAAAAAATATGATATTGTAGTTGGAAACCCTCCATATAAAAAACTGACAAAAGATAAGCAGTTGCTAGCTAAATACAAGATTGGTGTATCAAACAAGGATACCAATAATATATTCTCGTTCTTTATTGAGAAAGCAATGAGGATTGGCAATGTTGTATCATTAATTGTACCAAAGAGCTTAATAAATGCTCCCGAATTTGATACAACACGCTCATTGATGAAAGAAAAAAGAATCTCTCGCATTATTGATTTTGGAGAAAAAGGATTTAGAGGTGTAAAAATTGAAACAATATGCTTTATTTTGGATACTCAAAAAAAGCCACAAGACACCATTGTAGAATCTTACATTACAGATGAGATAAAACGTCATCCGCAAGCATACTTGACAGATGATAAATTTCCATATTGGATAATTTATCGCAATGAAGTATTTGATGAGGTAGCAGATAAAATGGAGTTTAATGTATTCAAAGTATATCGAGATAGAGTTATTACAAAAGCGATAACAAAAAATAGCGGCAGAATAAGAGTTCTGAAATCACGAAATATTGGCAATAATGAAATCGTCAATATCCCTGATTATGATTGTTATATAGACAATATTACTGGATTGGATGTTGCCAAATATTTAAATCAGGCAAATTGTATCTTGCTTCCAAATCTAACCTATAATCCAAGAGCATGTTTTATGCCTAAGGGATGTATTGCGGATGGTTCAGTTGCAATCCTCACATTATCTAATGATGATGATACTGTAACGAAAGAAGATTTAGCATTCTACGCAACAGATAGTTTTACTAAATTCTATGCAATTGCTCGTAACTTAGGAACACGCTCACTTAACATAGATAACAACTCTGTTTTCTTTTTTGGAAAGCTCAAACGCCCAATGATATGAGAAATGTAATTAACGAATATCTTAGCCAATTTGACTTAGACATACGCAAATCACATGATGCAAGATTTGTGGACCAAAAGTGTACGCCCGACATTGTATGCTTTATGGCAGACTGTGTTATGAATTTGATAGCAACAAAGCCTGTTTTTGTAATAAACGATGTGTGGGATACTCAGTATTTCATCCAGAATACAAGAGTTATCTTTAATAAGCCATGGGCTAACGACAAGAAAGCATACAACGAATACAATAAGGTCCTATCACAACCTCTAAAACTTTTAGCATATGCTCATATTCTCAATGTTAAAATGGTTGATGGAGCATTAACATTCTCTGTGGCTAATGAAGATTTGTTGGATTATATTGCACGCAAAGACAGGAATGCATATAACTTCTTATATTGTTACTTTATGAAAGTAATGTCGGATAGTGGTTTCATGAAGTACTTTGAAGAATATGCAAAAGATAGTATTGCTAATCCAACTTCAGCAAGAAATGAAATATACGATAGGTATTATCGCTTAATTAATGGCAATACTCCATCGCATTCACGACTGGATATTAGACGAATGTTCCATAAGGTATTTAATGTGTATGCAGCTGAACATCATTTACACGGAAGTAATGGAAAGATTGCCTATTATTCAGACTTGATGTACAACAAGAAAAATTGGCGAGATATGAATAAGGATAAAACCGTAACTCGTCAAGAGGCAATGAGTCCTGATAAGTTAGATAAGCAAGAGGCTATCAATACTTATTATGTTCAGAAAGCCATTGCCTTGATAAGAAAAATTCATACAGTAAGTGAAGTTAATGACAGCTGGGATAATGGTGAAGCAACACAAGTACACCATATATTTCCCAGATCACAATTTCCACAGATTGCACACTATGTTGAGAATTTGATCTTGCTTACTGCAACGCAACATAATACAAAGGCACATCCTAACAACAAGACTCAGCAAATAAATAAGGATTACCAATTAGTTTGTTTATTGGCCAAAGCTGACACTATAGAAAACTCTTTATTACGATATGGAGATAAGTATTACAGGAAAGAGTCTTTTGTGTATGTAATCAATACTGGATTGGAAACAGACTTTAGCATTGGATTGTCATTTAATGATATAAAAACAAAATTAATTAAACTTTATAACGCAGCATAATATGTATCAACAAAGTTTTGGACAGAATGGTCAGATTCAATTTGCAAACGAACATGAATTTTATAAATTTCTAGGTTACTTGGCAAAATCAGACGGAAGTACCTCTTTAGTATGGGAACATAATGAAAACCAAGGAGCATGGGGAAGCGAGGGCCGTATTCAAATCCACACACATAATATGCCTAATTTATGGAATGTTGTATTAACAGCAGGAAATGGTGGCAATGTAATAAATCGAATAAATTGCAATGAATTTGTGGAGAATATATGTACTCAACATGGTTTTGTATATGGAGGTATACAAAATCAGGCATTAATACGAGCGACTATACCGCCACAGTACATTACGGATTTTAATGATGGTTTGAGTTTGTAGCATAGTGGGAACATTGGCAAAAAAAGAATTCAAAGAAAAATCATCCGACATAAAACTATCTGTGTTAATAACTATGTAGGACAGACTATTAAGCTATTGATAATGAGGCTGACTCAAGAATCTTTAGTCAGCCTCTCTTAATTCGTATCTCTATTGAAGACTGGGATCAAATATCCGATTCTAAGAGGGAGGGGTAACTTTTGATACAGTCGCAAATAAAGAGACTCATTAGGAGGTTTTAAATCCATCTAATAGAGAAAAAACAAACGGCGACAAATGTATAACACAATCAAAAATGTTATTATATTGCATTTATAAATCTGCTAATTAAAAAATCCCCCATGTTCTTTGGAAAGATATCCACATTATTCGCATCTTTATATTGAGGGCTTTCTTTCATTTCTTTGGTCCTTAAAGATGCCGTTCTAAAATCCGCATATAGGGTTTTAGTGTCTTTGGGCTCTAACCGCAATCTTACCCCAATTAAATCCTTTTTCCACTCTAGTGATGAGAGTAATTTATAAATCATATATGCCTCTCTGCGACATTAATCCACAGATCTAACGATGGAACATGCGTATATGAACATGGTCTACTCTCATTGCCCTTAGATTTATTTTATCAATAGAGATATTCGCTTAATATTCTGGATTATATACAAAATATAAGATATTTGTCTGAAAAAATAATAATTCTATCAACAATTTACCATAATATTGAGCTAATTCGCAAATCTTATTGCAAATAGACATATTGAGATGATGAAAAAATAGATAGGCTTTCTTATCTTTGCATGGAACGAAAGAAAATCTTTATGGAAAAAGGGAAAGACATAAACCGCATCAAGGTTGTGCTTGTGGAGAAGAAACGGACCAACAAATGGTTGGCCGAACAATTGGGCAAGGACCCGGCCACTGTATCAAAGTGGTGTACCAACACATCACAACCCGGACTGGAAACGCTGCTGGAGATTGCACGTGTTCTGGATGTAGATATCAAAGAACTGCTGAAGTCGACACGTGACGATGTCCAGTTAGTCAGAATTCAAAAGCAGTAAAGCCAAGTAATGTTATGAACTGACAACATGACTATCAAAGATTTGTCTGGCATGAGTGGACAAGAACTCCACGATACCAGCCTGGCTATAACTGGGCTTCAAAAGGGCGATCTTATAAAGGCCAAATGGTTTTTGGTATTTGGAATAAATATAGGGAAATTAGACACATTAATAAAAAGAATATGATTAAAAGAAACAATATCGTGCTAACCTCAATTTGTTTAATAGTTAGTATTGTCTGTGTGGCTTTGACATTTTGGGGGCAAATAAAGAACAATGGAACAATAACAACTGATTCATATATTGGTATTATCGCCTCATTAATTGGGGTATGTGCAACTATAGTTGTTGGTTTCCAAATTGTAAGTTTTTTTGAATTACGCAATTTAAAACAACAGGTAGAGTATGTTGAAAAACAGCGTAAAGAGCTGGAATTGTATAAGACGACAATTGCCAGTGAACTACATTTATCCAAAACTGGTATTTCAAATGCATTTGGTATATTATCGGTTGTAGAAAAAGGATCTTTATTAGGATATACTGCTCGTATATGCCCTATTGTTTGTGATGACCTTCAAGCTACTCCCGGGACAATATTGTTAAGCCGATACCAACAGTTATACGAGGAAACCTCGTACTTCTTAAGAACTAATGATTATATAGACATAATGTATCCTATAGCCGAGAATCTCAAACACATCAATATTCCTAAAAATAAAGAATGTTATTATGAGATTATGAAATTGCATTTCGATATTATCACAATGATGGAGAAAGCGAAACAGAATTTAGTTAAATAATGATAGAACATGGCTGAAAAATATAATGCATCAAATATTGCTTTAGAGCAAATACTGAATTTTATCAAATCAGGTGAAATTGCGATTCCTGAAATTCAACGTCCTTTTGTATGGAAACCTAAACAAGTAAGAGATTTGATAGATTCTTTATATACTGGTTATCCTACAGGGTATCTTATCATTTCTCAAAGTCCAAACATCAGACTCAAGGATGGTACACTAGCTGAAGGAAAGAAAATTATGATCGACGGTCAACAACGTGTTACTGCACTTATGACTGCCATTATGGGGATGGATATTATTAATGCCGACTTTCAGAAAAAGCGTGTTAAAATTGCCTTTAATCCATTGGCGAATCCAGAAAACGATGAAGAATGCTTTAAGGTACAAGATAATGCTATTTTGAAAGACAAAAGATGGATTGCCGATATAGCAGAGGTATTTAAACCGACATTTGATATGTGGCAATTTGTCAACGATTATTGCGAAGAGAATCAAGAGATAAAAGGCAGTGCTTTAAATAAGATTCTGATGCAACTATTGGACATAAAGAACAGACAAATCGGAGTTATCATGCTTGATAAAGAATTGACTATCGATGAAGTTACAGAAATATTCATTCGTATTAATAGTCAAGGAGCAAAATTAAATCAGGCAGACTTCGCTATGTCTAAAATAGCTGCCAATGTTACTTATGGAGGCAATATGCTTCGAAAAGCTATCGATTACTTCTCTCACTTATCAGTTCAACCAGAATGGTATTCGGATATGATCAAAGATGAAGAATTCATGAATTCTATTTTTGCATCAAAACTGAAATGGTTGAAAGACGATCGTGAGGAAATCTTTGATCCGGATTATAATGATATTTTGCGTATAGCATTCATGTATAAGTTTGGCAGAGCTAAGATGAAAGATCTTGTAAGTTTACTTGGTGGACGAGATTTTGAAACACGCGAATATAAAGAAGAGATAGCGGAGAATTCATTCAGACAACTTACGAGTGGTGTCATTGATTTTATGAATGAATATACTTTCTCTAATTTTGTTCTAGCTATCAAGTCAGCTGGATTCATTGCCAGCAAGTTAATCAATTCCCAAATGACCCTTGACTTTGCCTACACTCTATACTTACTATTGAATGCAGATCCAAATATAGACAAGACACAAATCAAGCATTATGTGGTCAAATGGTATGTAATGACCACATTGACAAGCAGATATATAACGTCGCCAGAAACTGTAATGGATATGGATATAAAACGTATCAAAGAAAGAGGGTTCCTAAACTACTTTAGTGAAGTGGAAGCAGCGAATCTTTCCGATACTTTTTGGGATATAGCTTTGGTGCAATATCTTGAAACATCTGTGATAAATAGCCCGTACTTCAATCTTTATTTGGCATCTCAAATACATGATGCAGATGATGCCTTGTTTACATGTGGATACAAAGTCAATGATCTTATAACTGTAATAGGTGATGTACATCATATTTTCCCTAAAAAATACTTGATTAAGAATGGGCTGAATGAGAAGTCAAAATATAATCAGATAGCCAATTACACATATTTGGACACACAGGTTAATAAAGCTGTGCGAGATGATTCTCCTAATATATATTTCTCTAAAATCTTCGAACAGTGCGAAACTGGGATTGCTGTTTATGGAAACATAACAGATAAAGTGTTACTGCACAAGAATCTCCAGCAAAACTGTATTCCTGAAACTATATTGCAAATGGAACACACAGATTATGAAGAGTTTCTAGCTGAAAGACGTAAGTTGATGGCGATGAAGATAAAGAAGTATTATTATAGTTTATAACAGGGGATAAATATGAAAAGTATAACACCGCATCTAACAAGTGAATTTTACAATAATGGTATAACAGCAAAGAATGTTGCCAGTAATAACGCATATGATGTCTCAACATATAGCGAACTGAGGAGGATAATTGCCAAACTATCATATGCCAATAAAGATTATATATTATTTTTTAGAGGGCAAAAAAACGATTATAAAAATAAAACTGGCAAATCGTCTTTTTATCCATCAATATACAGAGGTGAACCGTTAAGCTCAGAAGAATTAAGATTCAGATGGGATAAATTGCATTCTGCCAGCAAGTTGTTAGTAGAAAGCATTGCTAATAAAAAGTTTATCGCTAAAACTTTAAAACGAAAAAAACTTATCCAATGGAGTATTCTTCAGCATTATGAAGTAACTGAGACCCCTTTAATAGATGTTACACAATCGCTAAAAGTCGCTTGCTCGTTTGCTTCATTAGATAATGATGGTATTTATGGTTATATTTTTGTATTTGGTTTACCATATTATACTAATAGAATATCCGTTAATTCAGAACATTATTTAACTAATGTTCGACTTATTAGCATTGCTCCGCCGGAAGCCTTAAGACCATACTTTCAAGAAGGATTTCTCATAGGGGAAGATGAATTTAGTGAATCCTATGATGAAAAATCAGAACTTGATTTGAATAACCGACTTATAGCTAAATTTAGGTTCCCCAATAATGCAGATTTTTGGGGTGATTCTGAAAGAATGTTTTCTAAGAAAGATTTGTATCCAGAAAATGATCCTATTGAATCAATATGCCGTGAGATTAAAAAAGAATTATTTTCAGATATTGCTAGAAAAAATGATATTTCTGCTGAATATTTTAAAGAATTTATGCTCAAATGGGTAGATATTGAGAACGAGCTAAAACATCTATATAAGGCGCACAATGATAAAAATTTTGTTGCGCCATCCTCCCTTATAAAGTACATAGATGATAAGGAGTTACAGTATAAATTAAACAGTATTAGAAGAATTAGAAATAACATGATTCATAACGCAGATTTCAATAGACAATTGCCAATTGAGAATATGAAGAGTACTCTTTCAGAGTTGAGAGACTACCTTGGAAATACAATATGAATCTTATGCGTTGAATTATACATAGGCTTTGCTCCCTATCCAAAATTTAAGTAAACGGAGATAAAATTCTATCTAAAAATTATAGTTTTCTAAAATGAAATAAAGCACCATGCAATCAAAAAGATTTCATTTCAACATCCATTCGATTATTAAAATATTTGCGATTGATGAGATTTTCAATACTTTTTTAAATAAAATAAGTGAGATATGAATAACAAT
>ERZ838516.3102-NODE-3102-length-15747-cov-11.490441_pt1 | contig 15747 bp, 10 predicted proteins | sample MGYA00519910_ERZ838516 | MGnify/ENA primary metagenome ERZ838516 (study PRJEB31850, sample SAMEA3708837) | human gut metagenome | biome: human gut; feature: human-associated habitat; material: faeces | place: China | collected 2014 ... | reverse complement strand
GATGCCGCACGTAAACCCGGCTGTAATCAATATAGGCGTGGGGCGAATAGCGGTCGTAGAAATCCGGCAGCTTAAAAGCGGTGGCAGGCATGTAGGCAGAACTGTTGCCTGCCTTTTCCACGTCCGTATCTTGGGCGAGCAGCAGGGCGACAGCCTGACTGTTTACATACTCTATCCGTATGTAGTTCGCACCGTTTCTTTCTTCCTTGTACAGAACGATGCTTCCTCTCTGTTTCTGAACATTGTCCATGTGGCTGAAAATAATATCATATAGCCGCAAATATAAACAAAGAAACAGAAAAACCAACAGAGTGGTTGGTTTTATTTTGTTAAAGTCCCTCTAATAGAGATTTATTGCTGTCCTATGCAGCCTGCCGCCTGTATTTCAGGCTTTCAACAGCGAATAGAGGAAGTGCAGGCTCCGTGCCAGCTTCTTGGTGTCCAGCCCTTGAAAAAAGGACTTTTCAAAGGAGGTTCCGAAGAATATCTGCCAGAACATCGAAGCCGCTTCATCCACATCCACATCCCGCCTGATTTCCCCGCTTTCCTTCGCCTTCTCGATGGCGGATTTCCAAAGCTGTAAGTTCTGCTCGAATATGGCGGCTATCTTTTTCTCCACGTTGGGATAGTACAGCCTTACCTGCATCAGCAGGTGGTAATAGTAGAAGTTGAAGCTGCACCCGTTGGGATTGTTCCCGTCGTCCAGCAGGCGCACGAGCCGCTGCATCGTGTTCTCCACTCCGGCTACATACCGGTCGATAAATTCTGACAATGAGCCTGCCGTGAAGTTGAACTTGTTTTTCGAGTGTTGGGTATCGAACACGTACCTGTCCGCCACAGCCGTGAACAAGTCCTGCTTGAACGGGAAATAATAGGTCAGTCCCGCTTTCGACAGTCCGCAGGTTCTGGCTATCTCCATCTGGCTTGCCTTCTCGTAATTCATCTTTGCGAATATCCGCAAAGCCTTTTCCAATACTTCATCCCTGTTGGTAAACATACTTTTATATCCTTTGGTTTTCACTTGCGAAGATAGTGATTTCAGGGATAATTCCCTTCACAAGCATTTATTTTTCACATCCTTGCAGTAAAAGACAGCCGCATGATCCACAAGTCCCTTTTCCATATCTGCCACCTCAAAAGGTTATGGCAGCCATTATATCCAACCGTACAGTCTCCATAGGTTGGGCACATCCTCTTGTTTCCCTTCAGTAGCAGCAAGCCCCGTGCTTTTACATCCCCATACTCTTACAGGAAGGGAACACCGGCAGCACCTTAACTGGCGGTAACCAGCCTTCGGTTTCGAGTATCAGAAGACAGGATAATCTACACAGGATGCAAACCATACAGAGGTGGTGCAAGGTGCAGCTATATATATAAATATAGCTGCACCTTGCACCAGTCAAATGCACTCTGAAAATCAATACTTTACACTTCCAGTAAAAACACAAGTGCAACCCCGTTTCTTGCACCGCCTCCGGTTTTATGCTTTTCCTGTAATCTGGTAATCCCGAAAAAATAAAAAATCCCCCGAAACACTTCCCTTTTTCGGTCAAAATTAGTATATTTGCATCAGTTCCAAGAGCAAAGCGAAGCAATGCAGCGAAACCCGCACAGCTACCAAATCGCTACCGGCTACCGAACTTTCTACTCTTTAAGTCTTATCTATCAACCGATTACAAAAAAACGATTGTTTTTTAATGAAAAACAACTGGTGGAACGGAAAGAATTATGAAGTTCAATCATATAGTCAGAGTGCCAATATCATGAGGAAGGGAACTTCTTATGAATTGAATGTTGATGAGATTGAAAAGTTCGTATCTTTTGCTTCTGTAAGTGATACCTGTAAGGACTATAACCAGGATATTGACAATTTGGTGGAGAGTTCCAGTCCTCAAAAAGCATCTTTGGTATTTGTTTCTGATATAATAAATTATAAACAGGGGGAAAAAGATGGCTGGAAGTTTTGGGGATATTTTAATCGTTATATAAAGACAATTAGGGAGGAGCCAGGTCATTCCATGGTTAAATTTGAAGACGTGTTGTTACATGCGTTGACCGAGTATTTCGACAGGGATTTTACTCCTTTATTCGATCATTGGGGAATAGAGGTGAGTGATTTTGAGGAAAATTTGGCAAGACAGAAAGAAATGATTGATAAATGCATCTGGCAGCACAATCCGTTATCTCCGGATAAGGTAATTGCCGATTACGATGGAAGAGTGGGGTATACACTTTCAGGTAAGAGGCCTTATCATCATGACAGAGCTAATTGGGTAGCTGTTGCGTATTCAGGAAAAGAGACCACTTGGGCTCCCGGTAATTATCGGAAAGAATCTATGCCAGCCAATTTATTCGATGGAAGACGAAACACTTGGTGGGAGTCTTATTATGATGCTTATCAAGTATATGCAGATGAGGATGGGGTAATTCATTATCCTTTTAAAGGAGAAAAAATATATGAAAAGGCCCGAACACCGGAATTACCTTATACACTGATTATCAGTCCGGGAAATGGTAACTTATTGAGTCGTATGGAAGGTTTCTATTTGGCATATGGCAATACATTGGAGTCTTCTATTTACAATACAGATGTTCCCGACTATGATTATTATTCTTTTGGACCTCAGCATATAATTGTTGAAGTTACGACAACTCCGTTAGAGTATGATGAAAGTGACGAAGATTTTTATAATCTGGAATCGGCAAACTGGGAAAAAGTGTATGACTCGGACGAAGATACCGAGCCCGCTCGTAGACAATTTAAGCCAGAGCTTCTGAATAAATTTTATATTGATTTGCCATCTGGGCACCAAACGGTACGTGCTATTCGATTGACTTTTGATCGTAATAGTCATACTGCCAAAGATCGTCCGGCAGGGTGGAATGAAACGGTATATCCCGGACGTCCGGCATTTACAAATAAAAATCTGGACAGGATTCAGAAAATAGCAGAGTTTGGAACTTATTATTATTAAGAAAAAAGGTTAGTCATGAAAAAGATAACAATGATAAAATGGAGTTTCCTTGCTATGGCGGCATTGGGGATGATGACAACTTCATGTACAAAATTTGATACTCCACCTTATGTAGAAGAAGATGCTTCTTCGGGATCGGGACGTATATCTATTAACAAGTATGTGTTATGGGTTAATCTGGAAGGAGCCGGAGGAGGTGATTTAGTGAAAAATGCCTTGCCGGATGATGGTATGATAAAGAGCTTGTTGCCTCATAGCCGTTATGCATGGAGCGGATTGGAAGCAGAACATGTGAATGACTATCAGCCAACTGAAGAAAATGCAGTGGCTTGTGCTTCAATGCTTACCGGTAATTTGCCTATCCGGCATGGAATGACGGATGATACTTATACCTCCGAACAGGTTTATGATCCGGATTTTGATGAGGCAATGAAAGTATATCCCGGTTTTTTTCAATATATTGCCGATTATGATAAGTCAATGAAGTCACTGGCAATAACACCATGGAAGACACAAAACCAGAACCTGTTGAACAAGGCATCTACGGTTATTACGTCTAAATCAGATGAAGAGACTCTCAGTACGGCTCTTGATAAACTGAAGAATGAAGATAACAGGGTGATTTATCTGTCTTTCCGTGGAGTGTTGGATGCAGCCAGAAATGGAGGGTGGCAGTCTGGAAATGTTGGCTATATTCAAGCGATGCAGACAATGGATAATTATGTGGGACAGTTGATGAAAGCTTTGGAAGAACGGCCTGAAGCCTATTATGAGGACTGGCTTGTTATTATAACTTCCAATCATGGAGGAACGGAGAGTGGATCATTTGGAGGAAACTCCAAGGAAGAGAGGAATATGTTCGGCATTTTTTATTATTCTCACTTCTCGAATCCGCAAGAGATGAATCCTGGATTGATTGAGGATGATGTTATGAGTTTCGACCGCAGTTTCCGTGGTGTAGTTATTGATTCTATCACTTCTAATAAGAGTATTGGAGGGAAGCCGGAATATCGTCAGATTTATTCATTGGATTCCTTGAGGGGAGGATTTACCGTAGAATACATAATGGCGGCCCGTCCTTCGTCCAGCCGGAGTTATATTCCGGGTGGTCAAAGTGGTGTCACTCTCATGTCCAAATCATCCTGGAATTTGGGGATGTATCATACTTATGCCAGTGGAGGCGGTAGTTTCTTTGGGAAAGGAATAGGAGGTACGATCAAAGGTTGTTTTGTTAATCCGATGATTCATACATATACTGCGACCATGAACATGCAGGAAACTGAAGAGTACGATTTTGATAGTAAGGAAGAAGATAGTTGGGGAAATAAACTGCCAGTACAAAAGAAACGGAAGGGACAGATAGATGTAAAGGGGTATTATGACGGAATTCATCAGACAACTTCAACCACAGAAAGTACGATTGACGAATTGGCGGAGAAATTCCGTGATAATTCAAATCTCACTATTTATGATGGGTTAAGATGGTCTTGCCGCTATATATTGGAACTTCGTATTTGGAATAAGGAATTGGATGAGAGAGAGGTGGCTGAATATTCTTCCAGATTGAAATTGACAAAAGAGAATTGTGACATTTACGATAATCTGATAGGCTATTGGCAGTTTTACAAAGGTGCTGAAGGGCAATATCTGAAAGAGGATTCATTAGTAGTAAACCAGATACCGAAAGTAAAGAAGAATGTGCGGTTGGCGGACGGAACGATTGAAGAACGTGATATTGAGACAGAACCTATTCGCTTACGTAAAAAAGACGCTGCCGGATATTATGTTCCTATAGATAAGGAAGATATCAAGTATATGACGCTTGCGAATACACTTCAATCTACGATGGACGAGAAAGGACGAATGATGGAAAGTACTTTGCCGGTACCGGCTGTTTTAGATTGGTTAGGTGTCAGCTTTCCTTTGGAAGCGACACGCGGTTCCGGCTCCGGTGCGTATAAATGTTCCAAACTGGATGGCTTGTCTTATTTTCAAAACTACACAGGTCTTTTTGCATGGTATGGCACATTCCTCGGAAATTATCAGCAAGATTTGGAATGGCGTGATTATGAATAATAAATTAGAGCATGTGCATATAGGGCAAGCGATGCAATGAAAAAGTTTGCCGTATTTGTTTTTTGCTGAAAAAAGGAGCCCTTCACCTTGTTTCTGTATCCTATTGTTCATGGGAGAAAGCGGGTGAAGGGTTAGATATTCACCCGCTCTTTCACTCGAACAACTTATCTGGATTGATACTTAGAAAATCTTCTACTTTCATACCACCCTCTCCAACCACCATTGTTGCGTATAGGTGATACATTTTTCTGATTTCTTCGAGCCCCGCATTGTAGGTTTCACTATTGCTTTTTACTTCAATCGCTACTATGCGACTTTTCTTTTTCAGTATATAATCTACCTCTTTGTCTTTTTCCCGCCAGTAAAAAACATCATAGTCACCAATGAAAGCATTGGAAATAATATGTGCACCAACGGCAGATTCAAAAATCCGTCCCCATTCTTTCCTGTTCAAGATTGCTTCTTTGTATGTTAAGTCGCTATACACCGTTTTCAGTGCATTATTGTATACCTGGAATTTGGGGGCACTTGCTCTTTGGCGTGATTTGTCCATGGCGAATTTTTGTAGTCCGGTAAGTAGCCCGCTATCACCTAATAAATTCAGATAACCGGCTAGCGTGGTCGTATTTCCCGCATCTTGCAGTGAGCCGATCATCTTTGTCAGAGATACGATTTCTCCTGAATAGGATGCACCCAGTTCAAATGTCTGTCGCAATAAGGCGGGTTTTCCAATGGGAGAATCATATAAGATATCCTTGTTGATAGTAGCGTCAATAATTGCTCCGTTGATGTATTGACTCCATCGCTCTTCGTCCTCAATCAGAAAAGCGGCACCGGGATAGCCACCGAAATAAACGTATTGCTCCAAAGAGATTCCGAATGCGTCACGCATTTCCGGATAAGACCAGTGCGTCATTCTGATTTCTTCGAAACGCCCCATCATGGAGTCCGATAATCCTTTCTCTAACAGAACACGTGAAGAACCGAGAAGAACTACTTTTATATTGATATCATTGAAGGTGTCCGCATCCCATTCTTTTTTGACTACTTCACTCCAGTTCTTTATTTTCTGGACTTCGTCGATGACTAGAATAAATTCAGGTTTGTTTTCTACCCGCATTTGTATTCTTGCCGTATTCCAACAGTCTGAAATCCATCCTGTTTGTGTCGCAGGGACACTGTCGGCAGAATAAAGTTGGAACGGCAGTCCCAAGTCTTTAAGAACCTGCTTCACAACCGTTGTTTTACCGACTTGCCGAGGACCTAATACCACTTGCAGAAAATGTCGAGGCTCTTTTAACCTTTTTATAATCGTTTGATATTGAGTTCTTTTATACATATCATTCTCATTTACTCAATATATTGAGTTATTTTACTCAATATATTATTGGTTTTTACTCAATGGCATCTACAAATATAAATAATTTATTGCTTTGTATTGCCTTTATATTCTTATTCTTTTTATTTTGCGTGGTATTTTACGTCTACCGAAACCCTGTAATTGCCCGGCACGGGTGTGTAAATAGGCTGGTGTGTAGTCCCTTTGTTTTGCAGTTTCTTTGCTGCAATCAACCTTTTGATATGACGGTATGCAGTAATTTGTGTCATTCCACAAAGATATTGGAAGTCTTTTCGGGTGATAATCTGGTTTTCTGCAAAATACTTTGTCAGTTCCATATCTATTTCTATATCGGAAAGTTCGGTGGAGTGTGGCTTGTACTTTGAACGTTTGAAGTGCATATCGGAAAGTTCCGCTTTTAGCTCTTTGTCCGCTTTGAACTTGACAGCTTTTAATTTGACTTTGTGTACCCGTTTTGCTTTGGGATCCCGTATTTCTTCTTTACAGCTAAGAGTAACCTGCAAATATCCCAGTCCGTCAATGTGAACTCTCTTCCCTTCTTTAAGGCACTGTGCCACTTCGTATTTCAATTCTTCCAGAGTTGCTATCACATCCGACGGGCTTAAGGAACAGCGATCGTGAATGCGGTAAACCAATTTCTCCGTATTTACTGTCTCATAACTAATCGGACGTGCATGATACCTTACCTTGTTTTTCTTCTCCTTCGGCATCGGAGTCTTATATAATTCAAATTGTACTGCCATATTACTCTTTCTTTTTCTTTAGATGTTTGTAGACTATCTTCCTGATATTCCTTAATTTTCTTCCTGATATTTATTACTTATCATTGCTGTGATAAATGCTTATCATTAATGTGATATATACATGTCATTATTGTGATAAGATATTATCATTATTGTGATAAATAATAAATATCCGCACCAAAGATAAGGTTTAATTAGGAGATAAACAAGAAACAATAAGGTAAAACGCCAAGTTCATTTTTATAAAAATGAAGGGATTAAAAAGTTGTAAATCCCATATTCCGGATATTATATTCGCATCCATTAAATACTAAAACGAAATTCTATGGACAAGAAAAGTGTGCTGCTTTCATTATGGCAGAAGTTTGTAAACCGCTTTTATAAAAGCGGAGAGTGTGAAGGATTAATGGAAGACGTATCAAAGCCTTCGGTTAGTTATTATGAAGAGCCTAAAGAGAGAAAGGAGCTCAAAGAGAGGGATTCGCTTTCTAAAACGAAACAGTTGGCTGAAAGTGTAGACCTTTTCTTGAAATCTCATTATGATTTCCGTTATAATGTGCTGACGGAAGAAACAGAGTTTCGTTTGTTGGAACAGATGAACGAGGGATTTCAGCCTGTCAATCAACGTGTGTTGAATACGATCTGCCTGGAAGCGCATGAGGCCGGTATTGCATGCTGGGATCGTGATTTGTCGCGTTGCATTTATTCCACCCGCATAGCAGAATATCATCCTTTCAGGCTGTATCTGGATGAGTTGCCGGAGTGGGATGGGATAGACCGTGTGTCTGCATTGGCACGGCGGGTTTCGGAAAACTCGTTGTGGGAAAAAGGATTCCGCATTTGGATGTTGGGGATGACGGCACAATGGATGGGAGTAATGGGCGATCATGCGAATAGTGTAGCTCCCTTGCTCATCAGTACGAAACAGGGATATTTAAAATCTACTTTTTGTAAGTCTTTACTTCCCCCTGTGCTTCGGCGTTATTATATGGATAAGGTGGATTTGACAAGTCAGGGAAATGTGGAACGCAGACTGGCGGAGATGGGACTTCTCAATTTGGATGAATTTGACAAGTTTTCTCCCGCAAAAATGCCTTTATTGAAGAATCTGATGCAGATGGCTTCATTGAGCTTGTGCAAAGCTTACCAGAAGAATTATCGCGTCTTACCGCGAATAGCTTCTTTTATCGGCACGTCTAACAGGAAAGATTTGCTCACTGATCCAACTGGTAGCCGCAGGTTTATTTGTGTGGAAGTAGAGCATCCTATTGATTGTGAAGCGATTGAACATGAACAACTTTATGCGCAGTTGAAAGTGGCAATTCTGTCCGGTCAACGTTATTGGTTTACGAAAGAAGAAGAACAGGAATTGCAAAAAAGCAATCTGTCGTTTTACCGTCAAGGACCAGTGGAAGATGTGCTGCGTAGTTGTTTTCGGTTGGCGGAAAGAGGAGAGGGGTGCGAACTTCTTTCAGCGGCTGATATATTTCAATGTTTAAAAAAGAAAAATCCTGCGGCTATGCGTGGTGCAAATCCGGCCAGTTTGGCGCAAATATTGGTAGCAGTGGGGATAGAACGTAAACATACTAAGTTTGGAAATGTGTATCGGGTAATACCGGTTTGAGGAGTGTGAAGTTGGTGGTGAAGGGGGCACCTTCACCCGCTATTGCCTTGTAGAAAGGCGTTGTGAAGGGTGAAGAGATTTTATCTATTTTGTCTAGATTGAATGCCCGATTGAAAAATGAACTTTTTTGAATGATATGGGTACTTATTGGAGTAATATTTTCAGGACATTTGCACGATAATTCTAATAAACAACAATATTGTACACTTATAAATTAAAAAAACAAATGACATTTGATGATTGGAATAATATTGTAACAGCTAATGCGTATTGGATGAACTTGGTATTAGTAATGATTATATTAGTTGTTTTTTATAGGCAATATAGAGAAATACATATAAGAAAAGAATGTGAGTTATTGGCAAGAATAGAAATCGAAAAAATTAAAAAGGAACTTGTAAAAGAAATAAAAGCTAAAAATGAGTTGGAAATGGAGGTGAAGCGTTTTCGGTTGATTTTTAAAGGACTCCCTTTAGTTGTGAATAATGTAATTACAAAGTCTGATATTGAGGCGTTTCATTTTTATATATTATTGAAGAATACTTCTACTATAATATTAGACTGTTCAGTAGAAGAATGGAAAAAACTTTTTAATTTTTCGGATATGGTCTCGGATCGCTTTTATTCGCGTTTATTGTATGCATATCCACAGCTTGGACAGAAAGAATTACGTTTATGTTGTATGATTCGTTTGAGGTTCTCCAATCGGGAGATTGCAACTTTACTAGGTATTAAGGAAGAATCCGTAATAAGGAGTAAGAATAGATTAAGAAAACTATTAAATGTAAATAGATATCAGACACTATATGATTTGGATGAATATATAATAAGATATTGACAGAAATGAAAACGTGGTAATTGGGACGTGTTTTTATTAGGTTCTTATGAGGAGGTGATACCATTCCTGCTGAAAAATATAATTTCTTTGTCCAACTTTTAGGATGTATTTGAACTTAAATTATTGAATGATAGTCTTTTCTGTTGTCCGGCATATTTTTCCCTTTTTTATGATTTTACGAAGAAAAAAGGCTTATTTTTGTATATAGAAATTCTTAATGCAATTGTTTGGTTAACTAATTTATAAAAAATACTATATATGAAACAATTTTATTTTATTTTGATAATGGGATTGAAGAGTCTCTTTTCCTATTTTGCTATTCATTCTTTCCTATTTATCGTTATTTTCTTATTTAGTGCGTGTGTGGATAAGGAAGGATTTATAAATAATATGAAAGGGTCGAATGACATACATCTTTTGTCTGATGAAATTCTGGATGGTAAAAGTATTGGTACTTTGGAAGTTGAAGGGACAACTACTTATGAATTAGATGTTCCTATAGATTTAGATGTTAGTTTAGAGCTAAATGATGGCTATCAATTTGTATATTTGGACTTTAGATTATGGAATGAAAAAGAAGGGAGTTTCTATGTCTATTTAGATAATCCCTCAGGACTCACAGAAGACAATCCAGGGCTGTGGGAGGGTACTACAACATTTAGGTTGTATAGTCCTGGAGATTTTACGATGGAAACAAGTGCTGTGATTGTTGATTTGGCAACTAAAAAATTATATAGAATAAAAGGGGATGAGATTAAAATTAAAATTGATTATCCGGATGCTGATTATATCCTATACGATTTTGAAGTATACTCAGTAATGGAATCATGCTGGAATGACACTAAAGGAGATTTTTGCGAATATGGTTTTGCCATATATTTAGTAAATGGAGAAATAGACATAGACTCTACTCAATACGGGGAGACTATAGAGTGCTCAGATGAGGAAGGAGAATTTCTAGCAGCTACTGTTGAAATTGAAATATGTGAAACAGCAGTCAATCCGACACAAGAAGATGGGTCTTATTTGATAGGTATATTTCATACGCATCCTCCTTTAACTAATTGTGATGAGAGGGTTTGGAGAAACCCTGGCCCGTCTGCTGAAGACAATAGTAATTATTATAAACTGGAATATGCTGTTCCAGCATTTGTGTATGATTATGATACAAATAAGTTATGTGGAGGGCATGATGTGGATATGAATGGTAAGATTTTTAAATATGGAGTGGAAAGAAGAGATTGTTCTGAAGATGAATATGATTCCAATTATTATTGGAATTAATTCCAATAACTGTTACTTCAAATATCTATATATTACAATAAATTTATTAATAACTTAAATAACAAGAATATGAAAGAGATAATCTTTATCTTTAATTTATTGGTTTTGCTCTCATGGGGTGGTAACGGTGTGTACGCCCAAGTTCCGCAAAAAGTCTCAGAGGAATACAGAACGTTGGATCGTGAATTGTATAAAGACGAGCGCGGTGGCATGTCATACGAAGCATTGCGGGGTAAATATTTGGAGAAACTTACTCGATTAAAAGAGCAAGCGGACGCTTTAATGAGTACTCGGAGCGGTGATGATAAAACGAAAGAGAAGAAAGAATTGGTGAAATGCCTGAAGAGGATGGAAAATGATATTTTCAAACTGACGACTGCACAGGAACTGCTAAAACAACCGCGTACAAAATTGGTGGCGGATAGTTTGAGAGCTACTACGCAGGACTCTGAAGGTTTAAAAAAGAGTTCTAAAATCATGGAAAATTATCGAAACACATTGATACGGGAAGCTTTGGATCGTTACCCCGGAGAAAGTAATGACAAGATTCGTAGAGCGGCGGTAGATTCTGTTTTTACTATCATGAAGGCTTTGCTTACTGTTCCTCGGAAACCTGTTAAAAAGATAATCAAATTATCGAACGAGATGATGAAGTCTGCCCATCCGGTGTATGCTATCTCTGCTTTGGGGGATTGAATGAAGCGGGAAAGAGTGTTGGAATTGAAATAAAGTAAATCTTTTATAGTAGACGTTCGGGTGAATGGGCGGGTGAAGGATGCCCCTTCACCCGCTATCGCCTTGTGGTAGCGGGTTGTGAAGGGGAAGGAGAATTTGATTGTTTCTGAATCTGTTTTTGTTATTTTCCGGAAAGAGTGATTTCGGCAGCTTCCAATCCTTCTGAAATTGCTTTTAATGTGGACTTCCCTTTGGTCCCGTCGTTTTGCAATACGACAAGGCATTTACCGTAAAATGCTTTCCTTTTATTGTCTTTGAAACGTTCCATTGAGTAAGGGGAACCGTTGTCTACGCCTGCAATAAAGGTGTTTCCGCTGACTTCAAAGCGCACAAGATTATCGGCATTCGGGCAGAGTGTTCCGTTTTTATCCAGTATTTCTACTGTGACGAAGCTCAAATCTTTTCCATCGGCTTTTATCGTGCGGCGGTCGGCTGTCAGGCGGATTTGCGCGGGTTCTCCGGCGGTACGGATTTCTTGTTCGAGTACCATCTGACCGTTTTTGCGGGAAATTGCTTTTACAGTTCCCGGTTCATACTTCACGCGCCAAGAGAGATGATACTCATTCTCTCCTTTCCTTTTTATGCCTTGCGATTTGCCGTTAACCAGCAGTTCCACTTCATCGGCGTTGTTGTAGTAAACCCATAAATCGATCTCCTGTCCCTTCTCCCAGTTCCAGTGTGGGAACAAATGGAGAACTTTTTTATTTGTCCACTCCGATTGATACATGTAGTATACATCTTTGGGAAATCCCGCCAGATCGATGATGCCGAAGTAGGAACTGCGGGCGGGATATTCGTAGGGTGTGGGTTCTCCGATATAGTCAAAACCGGTCCAGACGTAGTATCCGGGAATGTGATCCATTGTTTTCACCATATCCCAGCTTTTTTCGTGGGTGCTGCCCCAAGGCACATGGCAATTGTCGTAGGCGGAACATTCTTTTAGCGGACGGTCGAATTTAGCCTTCTCGGCATGAGGGCGGATGAAAATGGAATCCGATGGCATTTCGTAATATCCGCGTGTCATCAGGCCGGAAGTGGATTCGGTAATCAACAGCTTTCGTCCGGGATATTTTTCGTTGAATTTCTCCCAGTTGTGGTTGTTGTAGTTAAAACCGATCAGATCCGGTGCCGGCGATTGGATTAACAGGTTGCGTGGTTCGGTTTCGTTGTTTGCAGTAGAGATGGGGCGTGTCGGATCCAACTTTCGCACGATCTCCGTCAAACGTGTAGTTAATAAGGTATAAGGGTGCTTGTCGCTCTGCTCTTTCACTTCTTCGGGAGTAAGTCCCAACTTAAATAATTGGTTGGCATATTCTACGCTTAACGTGTCGCCAAAACTATCTGACCATTGTTCCCATATCTCGTTGCCGATGCTCCATGTAAATATGGAGGGATGGTTACGGTCGCGAAGTATAAAATCGGTCAGGTCACGTTCGTACCATTCCAGAAAATCCTTGCTGTAATCATATTCCGATTTGGTTTTGCGCCACATATCAAACACTTCATCCTGTACAATAAAGCCCATGCGGTCGCACAGTTCCAACAGTTCGGGTGTTGGTGGATTGTGCGCCGTGCGGATACCGTTGCATCCCATCTCTTTGAGGATTTCCAGTTGACGCTCCAGCGCGCGGTAATTAACGGCAGCACCCAGACATCCCAGGTCGTGATGCAGGCACACGCCCTTTATTTTCATGGATTTACCATTGAGCGAAAAGCCCTTCTCCGCATCGAAGGTAAATGTGCGTACACCGGTGGTTGTGTAATAGGTATCGGTAAGTTTGCCGTCCACTCTTAATTCTGTTTTTACCTGATACAGATAGGGCGTTTCGGGCGACCATAGCCGCGGGTTGTCCAGGACAATGGTTTGCCGACAGACACCAGTGTATTCCGAAGATACACGTAGTGTTTCTACCATTTTACGTATGGATTTGTTTTGCGCATCCAATAAAGTGGTACTGATTTCTACATCACAGGGAACGTTTTTTTCGTTTCTAACGGTTGTGTTTATGACAATGTCGGCTTGTGTGGCTGTTACTTTAGGCGTTGTTACATACGTTCCCCACAGGTCGACATGTACCGAGTCTAGTATGGTGAGCCACACGTTACGATAAATTCCACTTCCCGAATACCAGCGTGAGTTGGGTTGCCTGCTGTTGTCCGCTTTTACGGCAATTACATTGGACTCGCCGAATTTGATGTAGGGCGTGAGGTCGTAACGGAACGAAATATATCCGTATGGACGTTTGCCCACCAATTGACCGTTGATATATACTTCGGAGTGCATATACACGCCGTTGAAATCAATACATATCTTCTTGCCCGCCTGTTCTTTACCTATGGTGAAGGTTTTGCGGTACCATCCTGTGCCGCCGGGCAATGCTCCTCCGCTAAATCCCGAAGGGTTCTTTTCGCTGAAATCTCCTTCGATCGACCAGTCGTGGGGAAGGTTCAGGGTTTTCCATGCTGCGTCGTCCAGTTGGGGCGATGAGGCATCGGGTATTTCTCCCAAGTGGAATTTCCAGCCGTCATTAAACTCGGTTCTACGCTCCTTCTCCTGTACTGTCGCCTGGCAGGCGCTAAGAAACAGGCAAACAAATAATAACAAATACATTCTCTTCATATTGCTCTTTTTCAGTTATAAATCTATCATAAGCGAATTATGTTGACGAAAATAGGCATCTTTTGCTTAAGCAAGGTCTACAATCCGTTCAAAAAGGTTCAAATATGAATAAAATATGTTTGTCAAAGACGTAGAGTACAAGAATCATTCAAAAGGTATAAAAAACTGTAGTTTTTTTACTTTGTTCGTAAGTATAAGCTAATTGTATAATTGTTTGTGAAGGAAGATTTAGATATGGTTTATTTTTGAACCTATTTGAATGATTATCGGACTCTATATAAAGTCGCGTATTAAAGATTTGGAACTTTTTGAATGATTAGAATACCCGTTTCTCTATTATTTTTAAGAACTTTGCCATTGTGAATTAGTTCGATGACTTACGTTGGCTATAAATTTAAAGTTAATAATAAAAAAAGAATAGACATGAATTACACAAAAATGAAATTTGGTTTAAAGAAAGGGATAGTGGGTGTATGCATCTTGGGAGCAATACTATTGTTTACTACCCCGCTTTCGGCACAAACGAATGGTAAATCCGGTAAAGGGCTGTACGAACTGTTTAGTACTAAACTGCCGGATGGGGCACAATGGGTAAAAGATAACAAGTATGTTCGGAAAGGAGGGTACTCAAAGAAGACGGAAAACTATATATATGTAGGAGCTGCTAAAAGTCCCGCAGAAATGACAGGTTTATCCATCCCTATCCGAGAAAACCCGGGACCGGGAGAGTATCGTTATATTACTTTTGCCTGGGTGAAATGGGGTGGAGAGCAGATCGGAATGAAATTTCATGTTTCCGAAAAGTCAGCCAGTCAAAAAGGAAAGAAATATGATTTTACTTATATCGCCGGAGAACCAAAAGATTTGATAAACCAGTTGAAAGGTCTGGATCTTGGTGACAAGCCTGGACACTGGATGGTGATGACGCGTGACCTTTGGAAGGATTTTGGTAACATTACGTTAACCGGAATGTCATTTATTTGTCCTGAAAGACGTGATGCAGGTTTTGATGAAATCTTTTTGGCAAAAACGCAGAATGATATAAAAAATGCTCCAAAAGTACTTCCAAGTGAGATTGCGACAGCTGTTCCGGCAGTGGAAGAAAATGATGAGTTAATGTATGATGAGGCTGCATCAGATAGTATCGCTGTCGATCAGGGAGTGCAAATCGATTGGGGAGCACAGATTAAAGCGGGTGGTACAATGATGTATCCATTGTATTTGTTGGGATTGATTGCTCTTGTAATTGCAATTCAGAGACTGATAACTTCGCGTCAAGGTCGTCTGGCTCCGAAACCTTTGTGCAAAAGTGTCAACGAATGTTTGGCAAATGGAGATTTGAAAGGAGCATTGGCTGCTTGTGACAAATATCCTTCTACACTAGCCAACTCACTACGTTTTATTTTTGAGCATGTGAAAGCCGGGCGTGAGGCTGTTAGCCAGACGGCAGGTGACATGGCTGCACGTGATATTCGTACACATTTGGCACGTA
>ERZ838516.3096-NODE-3096-length-15771-cov-3.342072_pt1 | contig 15771 bp, 16 predicted proteins | sample MGYA00519910_ERZ838516 | MGnify/ENA primary metagenome ERZ838516 (study PRJEB31850, sample SAMEA3708837) | human gut metagenome | biome: human gut; feature: human-associated habitat; material: faeces | place: China | collected 2014 ... | reverse complement strand
TCAGGCAGAAGCCCAGATGCTCACCGAGATGGAGCAGGCGGTGCGTCTTTTGGGAACAGGCGGTTAGATCCCTTTTCCAAGGGGCTGAGGAGGTGAGGGGGCTTGGCCGACAGTTCCAAAACGGAAAAAGCCACGCCAAAAAAACGGCGTGACGAACGAAAAAAAGGCAACATCTTCTTTAGTAACGACGCTGTTTCCGTGATGGTGCTGCTGGTAAGCTTTTGGGTGATCCGGCTGACGGCCTCCGGGGCCGTGGATCAGCTGGAGAGCTTTTTCCGGTATTGCATGGGCCTGGCCACCGGCGGAACCGGAGCCATGCCCCCCGAACAGGGAGGAAACCTCCTTTATCAGCTGCTGCTGGTGTTTGTGAAAACGGCGGGGCCGATTCTGGCCACGGCGGCGCTGGTGGGGGTGGCCGTCACCTTCTTTCAGACCAAAATGCTCATTTCCGGCGAATCCCTGAAACCAAAGTGGAGCCGCCTCAATCCCCTTCAGGGAGTCAAGCGGCTGTTTTCTTTGCGCAGCATCATCGAAGCCCTGAAAGGGCTACTGAAGATCTTTCTGCTGCTGCTTCTGATCTATCGTTTTATCTCCGGCGCACTGCTTTCTTTCACCAAGTATCTGGGCGCCGATCTCCCCGGTGCCTGCGGCCATCTGTTTGACGAGAGTTTTCAAATGGTCAATCAGATCATGATCGCCTATATCGTTTTGGCTGGGGCCGATATCTTCTATCAGTGGTGGGATTACGAACGGCAGATCAAAATGTCCAAGCAGGAGATCAAGGAAGAGTACAAGCAACAGGAAGGTGATCCGCAGATTAAGGGCCGTATCCGGCAGAAGATGCAGGAAGCTTCCCGGCGCAGAATGATGCAGAATCTGCCCCAGGCGGATGTGGTCATCACGAACCCCACCCATTATGCTGTAGCGATCAAATACGATCCGGAGGTGGCGGATGCCCCTATTGTGATCGCAAAAGGTGAGGATTATCTGGCAGCGAAGATCAAAGAGATCGCCAGGGAGCATCAGATAGAAATCGTAGAAAACAAACCACTTGCCAGAATGCTGTATGCAAACGTGGATGTGGGACAGGCGGTGCCGCCGGAACTGTACCAGGCGGTAGCAGAAGTCCTGGCGTTTGTATATCATCTGCAGGGGAAAGTATAAAGAAGAATCATAAATATTAGAAAAAGATGAAAATACACAAAAAGAGAAAGGAGGTCAGGCACAGATGAAAATGAAAAAAGCGGATGTGGCGGTAGCAATTTATATCATGGCTGCCATTATCATGTTTATTGTGCCGATTCCCTCCTGGCTGCTGGATATTCTGTTAGCAATTAATATTTCCGTGGCGCTGACAATCCTGTTCGCCACGATGTTCAGTAAGGAAGTACTGGATATGTCCTTCTTCCCTACGATGCTGCTGTTTACCACGATCTTCCGTATTGCGCTGAATACCTCATCCACCCGTCTGATCCTGAGAGACGGCAATGCAGGTAATGTCGTAGAAACTTTCGGTGAGTTCGTAGGTGGCGGTGATCTGGTCATCGGTGTCATTATCTTCATTATTCTGATCCTGATCCAGTTTATGGTCATCAACAAAGGTTCAGAGCGTGTATCTGAAGTAACAGCGAGATTTACCCTGGATGCAATGCCCGGTAAGCAGATGGCTATTGATGCGGATCTGAACACCGGAGCCATTACAGATGCGGAAGCAAAGAAGAGAAGAGAGAAAATCCAGGAAGAGGCAAGCTTTTTCGGTTCCATGGATGGTGCTGTAAAATACGTAAAAGGAGATGCGGTTGCGGGTCTGCTGATCACCACCATCAATATTGTGGGCGGTATCATCATGGGAATGACGAGGCAGGGCATGGATATCACCAGTGCTCTGAATAAATACGCTATCCTGACTATCGGTGACGGTCTGGTAAGCCAGATCCCCTCCCTGTTGATCTCACTGTCCACCGGTATTCTGGTGACCAAGGGAAGCAAGGATGCTGACTTCGGTACGACACTGGTAAGCCAGTTGTTCGGTGTACCCAAGGGTCTGTACCTGGTGGGAGCCATGCTGGCAATCCTGGGATTCGTGACAGAATTGAATACGATCCTGTTCGTGGGATTGGGACTGGTGTTTATCATCGTGGCAAGAAATATCGAGGGCACGATCGAGACGGCACAGATCGAACAGGAGGTAGACAGTGAGGAAGCTGCGGCGGAGGAGATCCGGCAGCCGGAAAATGTCAACAGTCTGTTGCAGGTGGATCCCATCGAGCTGGAATTCGGTTACGGTATTATTCCTCTGGCGGATGTGAACCAGGGCGGTGACCTGTTGGATCGCGTGGTTATGATCCGAAGACAGATTGCGCTGGAACTTGGTACGGTGGTGCCTATTATCCGTTTGCGTGATAATATTCAGCTGAATCCGAATCAGTATATCATCAAGATCAAAGGTATTCAGGTCAGTGAGGGAGAAATCCTGTTTGACCATTATATGGCAATGAATCCCGGTTATGTGGAAGAGGAGATTACGGGTATCCCCACGTTCGAGCCTTCCTTCCATCTGCCGGCTATCTGGATCACGGAAGGTCAGAGAGAGCGGGCGGAGAGCCTGGGCTACACGGTAGTAGATCCCCCGTCCATCATCGCTACGCATCTGACGGAGATCATCCGCCAGCACATTGCGGAGCTGCTGACCAGACAGGATGTACAGAACCTTATCAACAATGTAAAAGAGAACAATCCTTCTCTGGTGGACGAGCTGGTACCAAAGTTGTTGGGACTGGGCGAGATCCAGAAAGTATTGCAGAATCTGTTGCGGGAGGGAATCTCCATCCGGGATCTGCTGACGATTCTGGAGACTCTGGCGGATTATGCACCGACGACAAGGGATACCGATATCCTGACGGAGTATGTGAGACAGAGCTTAAAGAGAGCAATCTCCACCAAGTATTTCCCTTCCCACGAGACTACCAGTGTGCTGACGCTGGATCCAAAGATCGAGCAGGAAGTCATGGGAAGCGTAAAACAGACAGAGACAGGAGCTTTCCTGAATCTGGATCCCGCCAGAAGCAAAGCAATTCTCAATGCGGTTGGAGAAGAGATCAAAAAGCTGGAAAACATGGGAAAGACCCCCATTATCATGACATCACCGATCGTAAGAATGTATTTCAAGCGGCTGACCGAAGATTATTATCCGGATCTGGTCGTAGTGTCTTACAAGGAAGTAGAATCGAATGTGGAATTACAGTCTGTGGGTATGGTCACAGCTTAAGATATTAAGCGCATTGAACCGACACAGGAACGAGGAACAGTATGATAATTAAGAAATTTACCGGGAAAACAGAAGCAGAGGCGACAGAGGCTGCGAAAAAAGAATTGGGAAACGGACTGGTGATCATGAATGTCCGTGAAGTGAAAAAGAAAGGGCTGTTCTCCTTTCTGTCACCGAAGCAGATCGAGGTGACCGCTGCGCTGGAGGATGAGTCCCCCCAGAAATCTGTGGTAAACAGTCTGAATCGTACGGAAGCTTCCGGGGCAGGTGTAGGTACGGCGAAGACGGTATCGATGAAAAACAGCACGGAAAATATAGAAAAAAAGCTGGATAGTCTGCAGACGCTTTTGGAAAGTCAGTTAAACAGCAGACCGGTAGCTGCAAATACGGAGAAGGCAGCGGAAGCACAGAAAGAAGCTTTGGACAGCGAAGCGGAAGCGGCAGTGGAAAAGCAGGAAGAAAAAGAGGACGAGCAGAATCCGGAGCAGGATAAGTTCATCCGTCTGCTGTATAACAAAATGCTGGATAATGAGATGGATGAAAAATATGTCAACAGTATTCTGGAGGATGCTTCCAAGACAAAGAAAGCGGATCTTCCCTTTGATTATCTACTGGCGAATATTTATCAGAAGATGGTGTTGAAATTCGGAAAATCCGAAGGAATCACTCCGGCGGAGGATGGACCGAGAATCGTATGGTTCATCGGACCTACCGGTGTGGGTAAGACGACTACCATCGCCAAACTGGCAGGAAAATATTGTGTGGAAGACAAGAAAAAGGTGGCTCTCCTTACGGCAGATACCTATCGTATTGCGGCAGCGGAGCAGTTGCGGACCTATGCCAATATTCTGGAGACACCTTTCCGCGTGATCTATACACCGGAGGAGTTGCAGACCGCCATTGATGATTACTGGGACTGTGATTATATTTTTATCGATACAGCGGGGAGATCGCACCAGAATGCGGAACAGTTGGAGAAAATGAAGGAAATGGTGGGTGGACTGAAGAGACCGGAGGACTATCAGGTATTTCTGGTATTAAGTGCTACCACAAAATACAGGGATCTCCAGAAGATCGCAGACTGTTACGGAAAGATCGCAAAGTTTGAGTTGATTTTTACAAAGTTGGATGAAACAGAAGCAGTGGGGAATCTGCTGAACATAAAGCTTTATACGGATGCACCGATCGCATATGTGACCTGTGGTCAAAACGTTCCGGATGACATGGAAATATTCAACCCACAGAAGACGGTGAAACAGATCCTTGGAGGCAAGGAGTAAAGCTTTTACAGAAAGGCGCAGAAAAATGGATCAGGCGGAACAGCTAAGGATCATTAAAGCAAATAACCAAATACGACCTACTGCAAGAGTCATTACCGTTACTTCCGGCAAGGGTGGCGTGGGAAAATCCAATATGTCCATCAATCTGGCAATTCAATTCCGCAAAATGGGCAAACGGGTGATCATTCTGGATGCGGATTTCGGGCTGGCGAACATCGAGATCATGTTCGGAGCAATACCGAAGCACAACCTGTGTGATCTGGTTTACGAGGGCAAGAGCATCAGTGATATCATTACCTGGGGCCCTATGGAAGTGGGATTTATTTCTGGTGGTTCGGGAATTGCCGGGATGGCCAATCTGGGAAAAGATGCCCTGACCTGTATCATACAGAATCTGGCGGAGCTGGATGCCCTGACGGATATCATTATCGTGGATACCGGAGCGGGAATCTCTGACAGTGTGTTGGAATTTCTGGTGGCCAGCGGGGAAGTGCTGCTGGTGACCACACCGGAGCCTACTTCCATCACGGATTCCTATTCTCTGCTGAAGGCACTGTACAGACATCCGAGATTCCAGGAGGATTTCACGAAGGTGATGATGGTGGCCAACCGGGTAAGTAATATCAAGGAAGGCCAGGTACTGTTCGACAAGCTGAATGCAGTCGTGACCAGATACCTGAAAATTCCCATGACTTATATGGGATGTGTACCTCAGGATCCTCAGGTCATGCAGGCGGTGATGCAGCAGGTACCCGTATCCATACAGAATCCGGGAGCAAAGGCAAGCCAGGCTTATCAGAGAATCGCAGAGAGAATGTGCGAAAAAGAAGACGATACAGCGCAGGAGCAGCAGCCCAGGCGCGGAATGGCAGCATTTTTTTCTCACATTATAGGTACGAGAAATGGAGCTACAAAACAGTCCAGATAAGAGAGGTATGAACTTATGTTATCCAGATTTGTGGAAGAAGGATCGAAAATAGAGCTCCGCGCATTGCAGCGGGGGGTGGAGGAAAAGAGAGCAGAAAGCACGGCAAAGGTGTACCAGAGCCGGGTGCTGCAGATTCTGTCGGAGGATACTCTGGAGATCTCCATGCCCATGGAGCAGACCAGACTGATACTTTTGCCGGTGGACTCGGAATACGACATGATCTTTTTCGAGGAGAACAGCCTCTACCAGTGCTTTGCAAGGATCATAGACCGGTACAAAAGCAACAACGTATATGTGCTGGTCATGGAACTGACCAGCAATCTGCGGAAATATCAGAGAAGAGAATATTATCGTTTCAGCTGCGCACTGGATATGTGTGCCAGAAATCTGGAGGAAGAAGAGATCCAGGCACTGGAGAAAAATTCTCCTTATGAACTGCAGCCGGGACTTCCTTTGAAACACAGCGTGATCGTGGACATCAGCGGCGGAGGACTGCGATTTGTGTCTACCCAGCGATATGAACCCGGCAGTCTGATCCTGTGCAGTTATCATCTGGTGAAAGACGGAGAACAGAAAAAGTACGAGGTGGTAGGCAAAGTACTGGCGGTAAGAGAACTGGAGAAACGCAAGGGGACGTTCGAACACCGGGTACAGTACTATAACCTGGACGTAAATACAAGAGAAGAAATCATCCGCTTTATTTTTGAAGAAGAGCGTAAGAGTCGTAAAAAGGAGAGATTGGACTAATGCCAAAAAAAATACTGGTTGTTGATGACTCTGCACTCATGAGAAGAGTGCTGTGTGATATAATAGATACTGACATAAGGTTCCAGGTGGCTGACCGGGCAAAAGACGGATTGGAAGCATTCGATCTGTTGAGCCGAAACAGTTACGACGCAGTTGTCTTGGATGTGAATATGCCGCGTATGAACGGCCTGCAGCTTTTACAGGAGCTGCGTAAATACAAGATTCCCGCCCGTGTGATGATGGCCAGCACCGATACGAAGGAAGGCGCCAGAACCACTCTGGATGCTCTGGAACTGGGAGCGTTGGATTTTGTACATAAGCCGGACAGCGCAGTAGACTGTCGTGGTGAGAATTTCCGCAGAGAATTCCTGCGGACACTGAATGTGGTAGCGAACAGCAAACTGCCGGTATTTGCCGAGGAAGCGAAGCTTACCGAGGAAAAAGGCACGGTAAAAGAGATGATGAAGATCATCAATCATCATCCGGTCAGCGTGTCGGGCAGCAAGGTCGTAGCCATTGCCAGTTCCACAGGAGGCCCGAAATCTCTCCAGTCGGTGATTCCCTTATTGCCGGCGAATCTGGATGCACCGGTGCTGGTAGTACAGCATATGCCTGTGGGATTCACAGCATCCCTTGCAGAACGGCTGGATAATTTGAGCCAGCTTCATGTAAAGGAAGCAGCAGAGGGAGAAGAACTGAAAAAGGGATGGGTCTACATCGCCATGGGCGGCAAACACCTTAATGTTGTCACATCCCCGGCTGGACGCCATACGCTGCATCTGTCGGAGGAACCTTACAGGGAAGGTGTCAGACCCTGTGCCAATTATATGTATGAGTCCCTGCAGACCAGCCGCTTTGATTCGGTAGTCTGTGCCGTTATGACGGGAATGGGAGCGGACGGAACGGAAGGAATCGGGAAACTGAAAGCTTCCAAAAAGTCCTATGTGATCGCACAGGATCAGGATACCAGCGTAGTATTTGGAATGCCTAAGAGTATCATCGCAGCCGGGCTGGCAGATCAGGTAGTACCGTTAGATCAGATCGCCCAGGAGATCATACTGCATGTAGGAGTAGTAAAGTAGCAAGCAATATATGCCGTTTCCGGCAATACCGTGACCGGCAGAATGGAGGAAGAGATGGACGTAAGCCAATATCTTGAAATTTTTCTGGATGAAACAAATGAACATCTGCAGAACTTGAACACACAGATTCTGGAACTGGAGTCAGATCCTGAAAACATGGACAATATCAATGAGATATTCCGTGCCGCACATTCCCTGAAAGGAATGGCAGGAACCATGGGCTACAAGCGTATGCAGAACCTGACCCATGACATGGAGAATGTGTTCTCGGAAGTACGTAACGGCAATATTAAAGTAAAACCGGAAATGATCGATGTATTGTTCCAGTGTCTGGATGCTCTGGAAGAGTACAAGAACAATATTCAGGAGACCTCTGATGAGGGAACCAACGACAATGAGAATCTGATCAAGGCCCTGAATGATATTTTAAACGGTGGCAAGACGGAGGAGGCTCCCGCTGCCAAGGAAGAGGCTCCCACTGCCACAGCACCTGCAGCTGAATCCGGCGCAGACGGTGGTGAAAAATGGAATGACATTGCTTTTGATGACAGCCAGATCCGTGTGATCAAAGAGGCTATGAAGCAGGGTAAAAATGTATACGGCATCAATGTAGTGGTACAGGAAAGCTGTATCCTGAAGGCCGCAAGAGCATTCCTGGTATTCAAGGCAGTGGAGGAAAAAGGTGAGATCATCGTATCCATGCCCAGCGCACAGGATGTAGAGGATGAGAAGTTCGACAAGGACTTCACACTGATCGTTCTGTCTGATTACTCTCTGGATGATATTATCAAGTCCGCAGAGAGCGTATCTGAGATCGCACAGGTAACCGGTGCGGTACTGGAACTGGAGAAGACCAAGAATTACCATGCGGAAGAGGAAGCAATCGAACCCGTAGAAGAGAAGAAGGAAGCAGTGGCAGAGGTCAAGGCTGCAGAACAGCCCAAGAAGGAAGAAAAGAAGCCTGTAGCCGCAGCCAAGGCACCGGAAAAGAAGCCCGCCAATAAGCCGGTCGTCAACCGTACCGTGCGTGTAGATATTGAAAAACTGGATTCCCTGATGAATCTGGTAAGTGAGCTGATCATTGCCAAGAACTCTCTGGTAGCTGCGTCCAGCAATGACCAGGGCAATAATTCCGCATTCAATGAGCAGATCGAGTATCTGGAAAACGTAACCACGAACCTTCATGAATCTGTAATGAAGGTACGAATGGTACCTATTGAGAGCGTTGTTGTGAAGTTCCCCAGAATGATCCGTGATCTGTCCAAGAAGCTGGACAAGAAGATGGAATTGTATATGAGTGGTGAAGAGACCGAACTGGATCGTACCGTAGTAGACGAGATCGGAGATCCTCTGATGCATCTGCTTCGTAATTCCGCAGACCATGGTCTGGAATCCGCAGAGGTACGTGCACAGCGTGGCAAGCCGGAACAGGGATCTATCTTCCTGGATGCTTATCAGGATGGTAATAACGTAGTCATCGAAGTAAGGGATGATGGTAACGGTATTGATGTAGAAGCCGTTAAGAATAAAGCAATCGAGCGTAATCTGGTAACCACGGAGCAGGCTGCTAATATGTCTGAGAAGGATATTATCAACCTGCTGTTCCAGCCTGGATTCTCTACTTCTGAGAAGGTGACCGACGTTTCCGGCAGAGGTGTAGGTCTGGATGTTGTTAAGTCCAAGATCGAATCCTTAAGCGGTGAAGTGGAAGTGAAATCCAAGTGGGGAGAGGGAAGTACCTGGACCATTCGACTGCCTCTGACCCTTGCAATTATCCAGGCACTGATGGTAGTCGTAGGAGGAGAAAAATATGCGATCTCTCTGGGATCCATCCAGACGATCGAAGATATCTCTCCCAACGATATCAAACTGGTAGAGAACAAAGAAGTGATCAACTTGAGAGGAACCGTGATTCCTCTGATCCGTCTGACCGAGGTACTGGATGTAGAGAGTACCAGATCCCCTGAGGACAACCTGATCGTTGTCATTGTCAAGAAGGGCGATAAGATGGCAGGTCTGGTTATCGACGAACTGATCGGACAGCAGGAGATCGTTATAAAGTCTCTTGGCAAATACATCAAGCAGTGCAAATTCATCAGTGGTGCAACGATCCTTGGTGACGGCGAAGTAGCACTGATCCTGGATGCCAACGCATTACTGTAAGGAGGGAGATGACAGTTATGGAAGAACTTAGCATGAAAGAAACTTTAAAGGCCGGAGACGAGCGTAAAGTTGAGGAGGATTTTTTCCAGTATATTGTGATCCGCCTCGGAGATGAGCAGTACGGTATCGATATCCGATACATTGACAATATTGTAAGAATGCAGCATATCACCAGAGTGCCCAAGGTACCCGCATATTTAAAAGGTGTCATCAATCTGCGTGGTGAGGTCCTGCCGGTCATGAGTCTTCGCGTGAAGATGGGACTGGAGGCAGACGAACTGACCCGTGCTACCAGAATCATCATTCTGAAGCAGGAACAGCAGGGCAGTGTAGGAATCATTGTGGATGAAGTAAGGGAAGTAGTGACTCTGGGAAGCAGTGAGATTGAGAAATTATCACAGAATACCGCCGAGAGCAAAAAGAGCTTTATTACAGGTGTAGGCAAACACAATGGGGAACTGATCTCTCTGTTGGATCTGAATTCCATCACATTGGAGGAAAATGCATAAAGGAGACTGATCCATGGGAGATCTGAGTTTAGAGAAAGTTTCGGAAACATATCTGGACGTTTTAAAAGAAATTGGCAACATTGGAGCGGGCAACGCTATGACAGCACTCTCCCAGATGCTGAACTGTAAGGTAGATATGAAGGTACCGCAGGTAAAGCTTTTGGATTTCAACGAAGTAGGAGCATTGATGGGAGGAGAAGAGCAGGTAATGGTCGGTGTCTTCCTGGGAGTGGAAGGAGATATCACCGGCAGCATGATGTTTCTGGTAGAACAGGGCAGTGCAAAGCATCTTCTGCATAAGATTCTGGGAGATATGGTACAGCAGGAAGGCTTTTCCGAAATCGAGTTTTCTGCCATGCAGGAGATCGGCAATATTATCACGGGAGCTTATCTGAATTCCCTGTCCACGTTGACGAATCTGAAGATCATTCCTACCCCGCCGTCTCTGACCCTGGACATGGCAGGAGCTATTCTCAGCGTTCCAGCCATTGAATTCGGAACATTGGGAGACAAGATTTTGCTGATACAGTCTCAGTTTTACGATGAAGTTGAGATCGACGGATATTTTATTCTGGTTCCCGATATTGAGTCCTACCCGAAGATCCTGAAATCTTTGGGAATACCTGTAGCATAGATTCAGGAGCGCAGAAGAAGGGGAGCAGAATGAGCGAGATTATTAAAGTAGGGATGGCGGATCTGAAGACCTGTGTAAGCCCAGATGGAGTGACAACTCTGGGACTGGGCTCCTGCGTGGGAATCGCAATCCGCGACCCGGTGACAAAAATAGGCGGTCTGGCACATATTATGCTGCCGGACAGCACTTCGATCCGTAACAGCAGTCAGAACATTGCAAAATTTGCAGATACCGGAATCGATGAACTGGTACGACAGATGGAGAAGCTGGGAGCCAAAAAAGCGAGAATGGTTGCCAAGATTGCTGGCGGGGCTACTATGTTCACGTTTCAGGGGAAAAACGACATGATGCAGGTGGGGGACCGTAACGTGGAGGCTGTGAAGAAGAAACTGAAAGAGATCAGTATTCCTATTTTGGCACAGGATACAGGTAAGAATTACGGAAGAACCGTAACTTTTTATCCGGAGACCGGAGAGTTCCATATTCGTGCGGTAGGAAAGAGTGAGTCCATCATTTAAGGATGGATGACCGGATGGGTAAATTATGAACAGAAAGAATATGCCATTGCTTTTGATGCTGATCGCAGGTGCGTGTACCTGGATCGTAACGCTGGTGAGAAGTTATTCGTTACTGGCAAGTCTTGTGGCACTTTTTACTGTTATGCTGCTGTTTTATTGTCTGGGAAGTGTGATCCGGCTGTTGCTGGACCGGTTCGACAGACAGAATGAAGAGAAGGCAAAACAGGAGCAGGAAGAAAAAGAGAAGGCTTTACAAGAGGAAGAAGCTGCTGGGTCACAAGAGGACACAGCGCAGAAGGGTGTAAGCGATTCGAATGGATGAAGCCGGTAAGAAAAGGTTATTAGAAGAATATGCTGCTAATAAACGACCGGAGACCAGAGAACAGTTGATACTGGAGTATGCTCCGCTAGTCAAGGCAGTAGCGGGACGGCTGAGTATGTATCTGGGCTATAATGTGGATTACGAAGACCTGGTCAGTTACGGGATTTTTGGACTGATTGATGCCATTGACAAGTTCGACTGCCTCAAAGAGGTAAAGTTCGAGACTTATGCCAGTCTGAGGATCCGGGGAGCCATTCTGGACCAGATCCGTAAAATGGATTGGATTCCCCGAACGATAAGACAACGGCAGAAGAAGATCGACGCGGTCATCAAGGAAGTGGAACAGACCACGGGACGCAGTGCAACGGATGAAGACATTGCAGCGGGACTGGGAATTTCTTCAGAGGAATATCTGGACTGGCAGTCACAGATGAAGATCACCGGCCTGATATCCCTGAACGAGTATATGGATCAGGGAAGTGATGTCTCACAGGATTATAGCAGACATACGACAGCACGTTTTGATGGTCCGGAAGAAAGTGTGGAAAAAGAAGAACTGACCAAGGTTCTGGGAGAAGCACTGGAACTTCTGACGGAAAAGGAAAAGAAAGTAGTTACGCTATATTATTATGAGGATCTGACATTGAAGGAAATCAGTAACATTCTGGAGGTGTCGGAGTCCAGGGTATCCCAGCTACATACCCGTGCTTTACAGAAAATGAAGACAAAAATGGGAGACTACATGGGACTTTTGTAGAACCTCGTTGACCCGTAATGGAATGCGGGATGGGAAGGCAGAGGAAAAGGCGTATGCAGAATGGCTATTTTCAAGTGGTGAGAACACCGGGAGGTTATGGATTACAGATCTTCCAACCCAAGGATGGAGGAGAGGACGTAAGACTGCAGGAGGTAATGGATTATCTGGACAGACAATCCATACCTTATGATTCCATGTCCATTAAAAAGGCGATACTCGCAGAAGAAGACGCGGTCTGCTTTCTGGAACGAAAGGATTGTCCGGAAATCGAGGAATCCTGTCGTATAGAAGTCAGTGAGGACAATTTGCAGGCAATCGTACGGTTCTATCCGGCTTCACAGACCGGGAAACGGGCAACAATGGACAGTGTGATCAAAGATCTCCGGTTCCGGAATATTGTCTATGGAATCCAGATGAGTGTTCTGCAGGATCATTTTATGTCTGACGGAATTTATTGCACCGATCTGGTAGTGGCCCGGGGAAAAGAACCCAGACATGGCACAGACGCCTATATCAAATATTATTTTAATACGGATGTCCATGCACAGCCGACGTTAAAAGATGACGGAACGGTGGATTATTTCCATCTGAACATGATCAACCCCTGTAAAAAGGGACAGCTGCTGGCAGAGGTCATTCCGGAGGACGAGGGAGAGTACGGAACTACCGTACAGGGTGCCAAGATCCGGCCCAGACAGGTGAAAAAAGCCCATCTGGAGTTCGGTCATAATATAGAGATTTCCGAAGACCGGAGAAGACTCACTTCCCTGGTAGACGGACATGTTTCCCTGGTAGAGGGAAAGGTGTTTGTATCGGATGTTTACGAAGTGGAAAACGTGGATCTGTCTACCGGAAATATTGATTTTGAGGGAAGCGTACAGGTAAATGGCAATGTTTCCTCCAATTTCGTCATCCGGGCAGGCGGCAATGTGATCATAAGCGGTGTCGTGGAAGGTGCCTACATTGAGGCTGGGGGCAATATCATCATTGCCCGCGGAATGAATGGTATGGCAAAGGGTACGCTGAAAGCTGGGGGCAATATTGTGGCAAAATTCCTGGAGAATGCTACAGCCAGTGCCGGAGGCTATGTCAGCACGGAGTCGATCCTGCACAGCAATGTGATAGCGGCAACAGAGATCCAGGTAACCGGCAAGCGAGGATTTATCACCGGCGGTCATGTACGTGCCGGACAGAAGATTGAGGTTAAGACGCTGGGGGCAATGCTGGGAGCGCCGACGGTAGTGGAAGTTGGTGTGGATCCGGAGAAAAAGGCAGAATATATGAAGATGCAGAAGGAAGTCTCCGAGATTGTGAAGAATATCCGCAGTCTGCAGCCGATCCTTGCGAATTTTGCAGAAAAAAAGAGTAAGGGAGTCCGTTTTACACCGGATCAGATCAACTATCTCAGAAACACTGCAGCTTCCATGGAGACACTCAATAAGAGTCTGGAGGAAAAGAACCGGCGTATGCAGGAACTGCAGCTGGAGTTCAATCCGCAGGAGCGGGCCATGGTGCAGGTACGGGGAGAAGTGTACCCGGGTACTACGATCATCATCGGAGATTCTTCCATGCAGGTGAAGAGTACCTATCATTATTGCCGGTTCGAGCGCATTGACGGAGATGTGAAGTCCACACCACTGTAACCGGCAGCAGGTTGTTGCAGGAACAGAAAATGGCAGAAAAGAGGAATGTCTTATGTCGTTTGGATCTTTGGAGGTTGCGTCGATCCCGCGAACGCAGGATTACACGACGATGAAGCAGAATGAAGACAATAAGGGTGCATTTCAACAGATGACACTGGGAGAGCATGCACAGAAACAGAGTGAACAGCGGACCAGAGAAGTGCACAGCAGTGATAATGCAGACTGGTATACGGGGCAGTATGATGCCAAGGAAAAAGGAAAGAATGAGTATGCCGGTAACGGTGGTAAACACCGGAAAAAAGAAAATTCCGAAAAAGATGGTGTGGTGGTGACGAAACAGCATCAGGGATTTGACATTAAGATCTGAGAATACAAAGGAAAAGCAGTATGGGTATATTAGAAGTGGTTCTGCTGATCGCAGGAATCGTAATATTTATAGGAAGTTTTTTATTGCCTTCCGGAAAAGAAAGCGGAATCAATAAAGAAGCAGCAAAAGAAGAGATCAAAGGTCTTATGGAAGAAGAAATGCAGACAGTTCGCAGTCAGATGCAGGATAAAATGGACGAGACCTCGGAAGATGCGCTGGAGAAGGCGGAACGTTCCCTGGAACGTCTGACTAATGAAAAGATCATGGCAGTGAGTGAATATTCCGATACGGTATTGCAGGAGATTCACAAGAACCATGAGGAAGCCATGTTTTTATACGATATGCTGAACAATAAGCATGCCAATATCAAAGATACCGTATCCAAAATGGATAAGGCAGTGAAGGCGGCAGAAGACAAGGCTAAGGTCAAAGCGGAAGAGAACGTGAAGACACAGAAGGAGAATGTGACGGAAGAACAGCTGACAGAAGTACAGGAACCGGCAGAGACGATAGAGCCGTCCGGCTCCCCGGAGATCGGATTCATGGGGGAGACCGCAGAAGAAGGTCAGAACAATAACGAGAAGATTCTGGAAATGCACAGACAGGGCAAATCTACAGTGGCAATTGCCAAGGAACTGGGGCTGGGTGTCGGTGAAGTAAAGCTTGTGATCGACCTGTATAAGGCCTGACAGTAATCGTGTGAATTAAGGACGGAGATATCGATGAAATTAAAATATTATCTGCGAGGTCTCGGAATCGGTATGATCGTGACGGCATTGATCCTGGGAATCAGTTTTTCCAACCGGCAGGATCAGACATCCCAGATCATGACGGATGACCAGATCAGAGAGCGTGCGGCAGAACTTGGAATGGTGGACAGCAGTGAACTGACGCTGGCGGCACTGCAAAACAGTGAAAAACAGCCGACGGAAGGCACACCGGAGGAAACCACGCAGACACAGGAACAGAACAATATAGAAACGGAACCGGAGACCACGGTTCCCGCAGAGACACAGGCTACGGTGGAACCGGAGACAACTCAGGAACCGGAAGCTACAGCAGAGCCAGAGCCTGAGAAGACGGCGGAACCTGAAAAGACGGCGGGACCGGAGACAACCGCAGAGCCGGAAGTAACCGAAGCACCACAGCGGACACAGACCGCCAGCATAACAATCCAGAGAGGCGATGATTCCGGCAGTGCCAGCAGACGGCTCTATGAGGCCGGACTGGTGGAGAATGCAAAGGCATTTGACAATTATTTATGCAACAACGGCTACAGCCGCAGTATCAATCCCGGCACATATGAGATCGCTCCCGGGACTTCCGAAGAGGAAATTGCTAAAATAATCACAGGAAAACATTAAAAACCCCTTGTCATAGGGGTTTTCCTATGTTATAATCGCACTGTTGTGACAAAAAACACGCCTTTCGATTTGACGATGGTGCTCCTGCCAAAATGCAGAGGTCTTCGCCAGAGCTAACCGGGTTCTTAACGCGTCCCGGCAGAAAAGAAATGCGGAAGATTTTAACCAAATGGAGGTAAAGACATGAGC
>ERZ838516.3084-NODE-3084-length-15813-cov-3.581736_pt1 | contig 15813 bp, 12 predicted proteins | sample MGYA00519910_ERZ838516 | MGnify/ENA primary metagenome ERZ838516 (study PRJEB31850, sample SAMEA3708837) | human gut metagenome | biome: human gut; feature: human-associated habitat; material: faeces | place: China | collected 2014 ... | reverse complement strand
CGTCACCTGCCGTTCCAACGACGAGCGCGGCATTGTAGAAGTCGTCCGCCGGTTTTTCCCCGCCGTACTGCCGGCATAATACAACATCCCCCTCTCAGACTGCGTGCCAGTCGGGAGGGGGATTTTTATTGGGAGAAATCGATTGAAGAGACAGCGCCTGCACGCTACAATATACATATCACAGCAGCGGGAGGCAGAAGACATGAGACAGAAGCGCATTGCCATTATAACGGGCGCGTCCAGCGGATTAGGACGGGAACTGGCGGCATATCTTGATCGGAGCGGCGTCGATGAAATATGGGTAAACAGCCGGCGTGCCGAACGCTTGGAAACCCTTCGCCAAGGGATAAAAACGCCGATGCGGATCATTGCCGGAGACATCAGCGACGAGATGACGATAGGGGCCTTTCGGTCGGCTCTGGAAAAAGAGAACCCCGTCGTCGCCTATTACATATATGCCGCCGGGTTTGGAAAGATCGGTGCGGCCGGCAGCATTCCCTTGTCGGACCTGCGGCAGATGATAGGAGTCAACGATACGGCGGCCGTGACGCTGACTGAAGTCTGCTTGCCGTATATGGCCGCAGGAAGCCGCGTGGCTTTCATCTGCTCTGTCGCGGCCTTTCTGCCGATTCCGTATCTGAACGTATACGCCGGGACCAAGGCCTTTTTGTATCGCTACGGCCGGGCGTTGTCTGTCGAACTTGCGCCGCGGCGCGTCGGCGTTACAGTCGTATGCCCCTACTGGATTAGAGATACGGAATTTATCGCCGTTGCCAGACAAGGGGAAGATCAGCCTTATTTCAGACGCTTTCCCTTTGCGTCGTCGACGGCCTTTGTAGCGAAGACCGCCTGGGATGATTTACAAAAAGGAAAGGTCGTGTCGACGCCGGGCTGGGTTGCCAGTCTGATTCGCGTCGGCGCGAAGCTGCTGCCGTCGGCCCTCGTCATGAAGATAAGCCGTATCTTGTTTGGGTGATTTCAGCGTTCTGTTTTTATGGCGAAGAGAAAATACAATACATGTATGCACCAAATTATGGCGACGACAAGTCTGGCTGGCCATGAAGCATCCATGATCCATACGGCGAAAGCCATCATGATGGTAACCGTACTCATGATTACAGCCTTTGTTTTTAATGGCATGGACTTCTTTTCTAGGAAATCTGCCAGATGCTTTTGGTATAAATCCGATTGCTGAAACCAGCGATGCAGACGAGCTGACCCTTTGGCAAAACAAAAGAGCGTCAGCATATAAAAGGGAACCGTCGGCAGAATAGGAAGGAATATCCCAATAGTTCCTAACGCCAGAGACGCGAAGCCTAAGGCCAGCCAGCAGGCTTGAAAGATGCGGTGCCAAGGAGCGGCACGAAATGACGGCATAATAAAATCACCTCATTCAACAGATAATAAAAATCAATTTTATCATATCGAAAGATGCGTATGCCGTCAAGAGAGAATCATAATCTATTGGACTGGGGGCGGTGTTGCTTCGGGCGGCTGGTTAGGAAGTTCCAAAGGGGGATGAAATATAAGTAACAAGCCAGGGGCACTGAGGCCAGGGGCGCGTCGATAATCGCTAAAAAGGCCGAACAGGCAATAGACCAAGGGATGAGGGCGGAAATGACGATGACTGTGTTTTCCAGGTGAATAGCTAAGCGCTGCGGGTCGGGCTCGACAGACTGGCAAAGCTGGTGTGTCAGCATGGTAGCTAAGGTCTGGTTGCAGGAGACCATAGAGGTTGCGACGGATGTCGCAATGACGGCTCCGAAAGGCGTCGCGCGTCGGCTCAGGGCGGCCATATGCCCTTGGATGCCACGGAGAAATCCCGTGCCGGAAAACATGCCGGCGTAACTGGATGAAATGCATATAATGGCGACGACATCGGTCATGGAAACAGCTCCGCCGCCGGATGCCAGGCGGGCCAGAGCCGGATCGGCAGGATGAAACCCTAAAAGGCAGACTGTCAGGACTTCGAGGGGAGTTAGTTGCTGCGTGCTTACGGCAATGGCCGCAGCCGCCGCTGTACTGACGACCATGATCATCTTCACGTCGATGCGCCGGGCTGATAAGATGATGACCAGGGCAGCCGGTATGAGGGTAATCCACGACAGGGTAAAGGCCTGACGAAAGAGCCCGGCTGCGTCGTGATGGGCGCCGCCGTCTTGAAACAGCATTCCCATAGCTGCATATACGGCGCAGGTCAGAAGGCACGGGACGATGGAGGTCTTGACCATGAGACGGCAGTTGGTAAAGATATCGGTCTTCGTAATGGCGGCGACGAGAAGGGCGCTCGTCGACATGGGAGAACAGCGGTCGCCGAAATATGCGCCGGCCATGATGGCTCCACCGGAATACATCGGCGGGATATTCATGTTGTTGGCGATGGGCAACTCCCATGGCCATGCAGATGACGCCGATGGTGGCCGCCGTGCCGAAGGACGTGCCGGTCAAGGCCGATACGAGGGCGCACAGCAGAAACGATGCCAGGAGAACGGCACTGCCGTCGCACCATTGGGACGCATGGTACACGATATATGGGATAGTGCCGCTGACGCGCCAGGCCGCCGTCAGCATGCCGACGAGAATCAAGGTGACGATGACGTTTTTGGCCGTTTTGACGCCTGAGACAGCCAGACGGGCCATTTCTGAAAAGGGATGTCCCGTTTTTACGCCGTAGCTGAAAAACAAGAGGAAGCCTGCCAGCAAGGCGAGAATCAACGATTTCCCTGACGCCAGGCAGGCGATGAGAGCGGCGGAAAAGGCGGCTAATATCCATAGTTCCATCGATGGGAACCTCCTTTGTCGTAAGTCTTGGTTATAGTGTAATCTTCTTTGTAGTGTATGGCAACGTTTCGCCGCGCCGTATCTTTTATGATGAATCTAGGCATACATTTGTATTTTTGATATACTGAGGCTGTAACGACGATTCGATAAGGGGGACGCGCCATGATTCGCTTTATATTTCTCTGCCTTGGCAGGCTGCTCGTATATCGCCGGGCTGTGCTGATGGCCTTTGCCTGGATTGCCCGCTTCGGCTACTTGGCCTACGTTTTGTACGGCCTTGTCGAGTGGTTCCGGCCCGGCCGCATGGCCGGCACCCTGTACCGCCGCCGGACTTTGTTGTACTGCCTGTTTTCCGTAGGGCTGGGCTCGGCCGCATCGTTTGTCATCGGGCGCATTTGGAGCCGTCCCCGTCCCTTTGTCCGCCATAGAGGGATATCTTCCCTCATTCCTCATAAGGAAAACGCGTCCTTTCCGAGCAATCACGCTATGAATTCCATGGCCGTAGCCCTCATGTTATTGAGCCGAAAGAACTGGATGGGCTTTCCCTTTTTAGCCGGCAGCGTCGTATTAGGCGCTTCGCGCGTCGTCTGCCGCCTTCATTATGTCAGCGACGTGGTAGGCGGTTTTGCCATTGGTGCGGTCAGCGCCTGGGCTATTCGGCGCAGCGCCGCCGCTAAGGAGGCGGCGACGTACGTTCTCTGGCTGTACGACGGCCTCGCCGGGGCGATGGCCGCCTGGCGCAGAAGATGGTAACGGACGGCCGAATTTCAGCGATATGGCTGCGCTGCCGGACAGTCAGAAAAGAAAATTTTTATGCAAAAATCCCGTTCCCCCATGACAAGGCATGGCTGGAACGGGATTTCTTTTTTAATCTAATTTTAATTTTCGCCTAATCTTATTTTAATCTTTCTTTTCCGGTGTGAACTTCGTAGAAAGGATATGACCGACAAACAAGGCGATGGCGCCGATGAAGCATACGAGGCCGAGGATATCAGCCGTGCTCTTGAAGTCTTTGCCGACGAGGGCCAAGGGGTTTTCGCTGCCGCCGGAGGTGACGGAAACGACGATGAGCAGGGCGATGATGACGCCCATAAGGCTTTCGCCGACGATGAGGCCCGACGCGAAGAGTACGCCGCGGTGGCTGCAGGCTTCTACGTCTTCTTCTTCATGGCCCGGGCTGCGGAGCGCCGCTCTGGCCTTGAGGTGCTTATGTACGAAGTAGCCGATAACCGAGCCGATGACCAAGGGGATTTCCAAGGTCGGCGGCAGGTAGATGCCCATGCCTACGGCCAGCGGCGGCAGGGCCAGGGCTTTCGTGTTTTTCGTCAGCAAGAGGTCGATGATGATGACGACGATGCCGACGCCGATACCTAAGAGGATGTAATCCCAGTCGAGGCTGGAGCTGAAAATCCCCTGGGCGATGGTCGTCATGAGGGTTGCCTGCGGAGCAGACAAGGCCTGGGACGGGTCCATGCTTTCGCGGGGCAGGGCGCCGGTGAAGCCGTAGGCCTGATAGAGCAGGTTCAGTACGGGAGCGATGGCGATGGCGCCGATGACCGAGCCCAGGATGAGGGCTACCTGCTGTTTCCACGGCGTAGCGCCTACGATATAGCCTGTCTTGAGGTCCTGCAGGTTGTCGTTGGAAATGGCGGCGATGCTGACGATGACGCTGGTGATGAAGATCGCCAGGGCTGTAGCGAATTTCGTGCCTTCTGCTGTTTCAAAGACGCCGAAGGACGTGCTCAGGGCGAAGACGACGAGGGACGATACGATGATGCCCAAAATGCCGATGCCGGAAATCGGGCTGGCTGAGGTGCCGATTAAGCCGGCCATGTAGCCGCAGGCAGCGGCGACGAAGAAGCCCATGAGGACGGCGACGATAATGCCGACGACGATGTAGGTAATCGTGACGGACATGGGAAGGCCTGCCGCGCCTACGAAGGAGTAGAACGTGATGAACAAGCCGACGAGGATGGCGATGAAGACGATGGCGATGGATTTCGGCGTCATGTCGATATCCGTGTGATGAAGGGCCTTCTTTTCTGCCGTATCGTTATCGCGAATCGCGCTGATGGACATCTTAATGCCGTCGATAACCGGTTTTGCCAGGCGAATCAGGGTCCATACGGCGGCGATGCCGATGCAGCCGGCGCCGATGAAGCGGACCTTCTGGGCCCAGATCTGGCTGGCGAAGTCGGCTGCAGCCTGGCCTTCAGCCGGCGTGATGACGCTGGTCAGATAGGGGACGAAGACGACCCATGCCAGGAGCGTGCCGACCAAGATGGCGATGCCGCTGGCAATGCCGATGAGGTAGCCCGCGCCGAGGAGGGCCATGGAGAAGCCCAGGGGCAGCTGCGTCGTCGCCGTCTTGCCGAGGGTGATCCAATAGCTGAATTCGGACGACAGGATGTGGAAGCCGTTGGCGCAGAGGCTGAACAAGCCGGCCAGCGCCGTGCCGGACACGATATCCTTCATGCCCGTTTCCTTCTTGCTCGTATCTTCGTGAGCTGCTTCGGCCTGGCGGATGTCGCTGCCGACCTTCAGGATTTCAGCGGCGGCCCGGCCTTCCGGATAGGGCAGGTCGCTGTTGACGACCATAGCCCGCCGCAGCGGAATGGTAAACAGTACGCCTAAGGAACCGCCGCAGGCGCACAGGAGCAGCGTTTCCCAGAAGGGAAAGCCCTGCCAGTAGCCGAGCATGAGCAGGCCCGGCAGGATGAAGATGATGGCCGACAAGGTGCCGGCAGCGGAAGCCTGCGTCTGGACCATGTTGTTTTCCAGGATGTTGGAATGCTGGAACATGCGCAGGATTGCCATGGAAATGACGGCGGCCGGAATGGACGACGAGAACGTTAGGCCGACCTTTAACCCCAGATAAACGTTGGACGCCGTGAAGATGACCGTAATTAGCGCGCCGAGGAGCATGCCGCGGACGGTCAATTCAGGCAGGTTGGGGTAGTTTACCGTCATGTTTGATTTTGAATCCATGATGGAAACCTCCTTCGAAAAGTATAGATAGATTTGACCATATATTATGACAATTCTTCACATACAGTATACTAGATTTTTATAGATTCGTCACATCGGCCCGGCAGGGGAACGGTTGGCTGCATATAAGAATAAATAGACGGTTTTCAATGATTTTTATACAACGTAAAACGATAAATCAGGCGAAAATCTTGCGCATACGTGGTATAATAAAAAGTAATGAATTTACGTGCTCTATGAGGCGATTAAAGGAGGAACTACGTGATGAAAGATAACGAAATTATCGAAGGCGTGCTGAAGGAATTTGCCGGCCTTGCCAAATGCCCACGGCCGTCGCGCCATGAAAAAATAGTCAGCGACTACATCGTAAAGCGATTGGGAGAGTTAGGGATTACTCAAGTCGTACAGGACGACGTATACAATGTCATTGCTGACGTACCGGCTACGCCGGGCTGCGAGGACCTGGCGCTGACCATTGTACAAGGACACATGGATATGGTCTGCGTCGCTAAACCTGGCGTGGACTACGACCCTATGACCAGTGAAATCAAGCTGGTCCGCGAAGGCAACATCCTGCGCGCTGACGGCACGAGCTTGGGGGCCGACGACGGCATCGCCGTGGCTATCGCGCTGTACCTGATTCAGCAGCCCGACGTGCAGCACGGCCCGCTGCGCCTTATCTTTACAGTCGACGAAGAAACGGGCATGACCGGCGCGACGCACTTAGACCCGAAATATGTGCAGGACGCCAAATACGTCCTCAACTGCGACTCTGAATACATCGACGTTTTGTGCGTCGGCTCTGCCGGCAGCGTCCATACGCATTTTTACCGCACCTTGACGCGGCGTCAGCCTCAGGGAGCGAAAGCCGTCGCCGTCATGACCAAGGACTTTGTCGGCGGCCATTCAGGCGAGACGATCAACGCCGGCAAGAGCAATGCCATCAAAGCCCTGGCCCATACGCTGCGCCGTTTGACCGACGCAGGCGTCGCTTATGAATTGGCCTCCATTGACGGCGGTGTAGCGGCAAACGCGATTCCATCGGCGGCGGAAGCCATCATTGTCCTTCAGGATACCGATACGGCAGCTGTACAGGCCGTACTGGATGAAGCGAAGGCGGAATTGGACTTGGTATATGGTGAAGTAGAAAAAGCAGCGGCCATCGTCATGGAAGACCGGCCCATGCCGGAAACGGTATTGGCTGCCGACGATGCCAAAGCCATCGTACAGCTTCTCCTTATCCTTCACTGCGGCGTGTTTGCCATGAACCAGACCTTGCCCAAGCTGCCGGACTTATCGGCCAACGTCGGCACGATTCGGACGGAAGAAGAACGCATTGCCATTCAATATTTCCCCCGTTCGTCTTCCGACGCCCGCCTGCGCGAGTTCATGCAGGTGCTGCCCGTATACGGCGAATTGACGGGCTGTACTGTCGATATCGCCTCGCCCGAACCGGCGTGGACGGAAAATCCCCACAGCCAGCTTCTGCCCATCATTTCGGAAGTATATGCGGCCGAAGCGGGCCATGCTCCCCGCGTAGAAGCGATGCACGGCGGCTTGGAAACAGGCTATTTCTATGCTATGAATCCTAAGCTCGACATCGTATCGGTCGGCCCGACGACGCACGCTATCCACAGCGCCGACGAGTCGCTTGAGCTCGATACAGTCGCCTTACTAGTTCGCATCATCGCTGGCACGCTGCCGAAATTGAAATAAACGAACTCATTACACTGTCGCATCGTCTGGTGCGGCAGTTTTTTTGTAAAAAAACTCAGCCTCCTCCATGAAACTTTTTTATAGCAGCTTTTTATCGTTTACGAAATCAATGGCATAGGGTATGCTTAAGGTAACGACACTACTTTTTAAGGAGGCGATGGAGATGAAAGTTATGCGAAATAAAGACGGAGGCTTTGGACGACGTTCCATCTTTTTGCTGCAGGGCTGCCTTATGAAAGCTGCTGCGGCAGCTGCCCTGACGGCGGGTATGGCTGTCCTGCCGGTCAGTGCAGCCGAAGGGGATCTTCTGCCTGCGCCGAAGGTAGTCACGGCCTTGGCCTATGAGAAGGAGGACAGGGACATCGCTGTTTCCGTGAAAATTCCTGAAATACACTGGGGGCCTTCTGTCTCCGCTGCCCGGCAGAAGCAGGTAAACGCCGGCATACGCCGCTTGTGCGAGCAGTATGCTGAAGAAGCAGAAGACTGGGCCCGGCAGTACCGTAAGGCCTTTTTGGAAACAGGCGGCAGCGAAGAGGAATGGAAAGACCACGGCATAGCGGTTTCCGTCAGGTACGAAATCCTGGCGCAGACAGACAACTACTTATCCCTGAGAATTATGGGAACAGACAACTGGAGCCGTGCCCACTATCGGGCGAAATACTATACCTTCGACTGCCAAACGGGAAAGACCGTCACGCTGAAAGATATTTTGGGAGACGAATATCAGACCATTGCCGACGTCAGCATCCGGCGGCAGATGGATCACCGCTGGAACGGCGGGGCTTCGTACGGGACCTTTACGGGCATAGATGAGGACACGCCCTTTTACATCAATGAAAAGGGCAACCCCGTCGTCGTCTTTTCCGCTTATGAAATCGCTCCAGGCAGCGAGGGACGGCCGGAATTTGAAATCATCAGGCCCTATGCCGTCGACAGCCTGTCCGAATTGACAGGGCTGCTGGGGATGAACGATGAGGACACGTCGCGGCTCTTTGGCGGCGGCCGGGAAAATTGGTCGGCAGACCGCACGTTTTTCGTCGGCCGGACCTATGAAATCATGCTGCATGGACAACCTTGCCGCCTGTTTACGATCTGCGGCAGAGATAAGACCGTCGACGCCGTATCCATATGGATTGTAGGCGGAGAACGGCCTGTGACGGCAGAGGACGTTACGGTATGGGCCGGCTACGTCACGGCCATGATGGGGACAGAGCCGACGCTGGACCCTGACATTTCTGAAGGCGGAAGCCGCAACCGCCGCTGGCATGGGAGCGGACTCATTGCCGTCCTGCACCAGATGCCCGATATTCTTACGATTTCTATTCAGCCGGCCGTCGGCGAGCTGCATTGACGCTGACTCCTGAGAAGGAAGCCGGCTGCATAACCGCATATAGCAGACGTAAAAAACGCTGCCGCGCCAAGAGAATTTCCTGACGCGGCAGCGTTTCTGCATGATCTGTATATTTATCTTTCTTTAGAACGAATTCGTTCCATCTGTTTGTACGAGAACACGCCGGTCCGGCCGATGAGGGCGTAGTACAGAGGAATGGCCGCCAGGGCGATGACGGCGGCTCCGAAGTAGACACTGGAAAATCCGTAGGCCGGCACGAGGCTGCCCAGCATGTAAGGCCCGACGCCGACGCCCAGGTCGACGAAGATGAAAAAAGTCGACGTGGCCAGGCCGATATGGTCTTCCGGCACGCCGTGGATCGCCAGGGCCTGTCCGGAAGAGGTAACGGTGCTGTAGCTGAGGCCGAGGAGGACGCCGCCTAAGGCAAAGAGGGCATTGCTTTCGGCAATCCCGACAGCAGCCATGCACAGGGCCAGGATCAGCAAGGTCGGATACATGACGGCGTCGCCGCCGTGGTGATCCAGAAAGCGCCCGATAATGGGACGGCTGAAAAACGACGTGACCGAATAGGTGCAGAAGAAAATGCTGCCGGCAATGGTCAGATTCAGGGAATTCGCATAGGCCCCGATGAAGCTGAGCACCGTAGAATAGCCGATACCGCAGAAGAAGGAAATGATGGAAATAGGCAGGGCCTGGACGGAAATGAAGCTGTCCCAGCGCAGGGATTTGAGAGCTGCCCTGTCGGCTGCCGTGCAGACGTGCTCCGGCGAATGGATGGCGGCAGCCAAGGCAAAGGTCAGTACGGCCAGGCCGATGCACACGTATACGTTCAAGTAGTAGTTTCCGCCGCTGCACAGGGTCATGCCTAAGAAGGGGCCCGCCGCCGAAGCCAGCGTGTTGCCCAGGGCATAGTAGCCGATGCCTTCGCCGCGCCGCTTCGGCGGGACGATGGCTCCGACGATGGTGCTGGCCGCCGTGGCGGATATGCCGTAGGCCGCGCCGTGGAGGCAGCGGATGACCAGAAAGGCCGTCAGCGAATGAACGGGGAAATATAATAAGAGCCCCGCCATGTAAATGCCCGTGCCGACGAGGAGGGCTTTCTTGCGCCCTAAGGCGTCGATGACATGGCCCGTGATAATGCGGGACGATAAGGCGCCGATGATGAAGATACCCGACGCCAGCCCGGCCTCGCTGACCGTCGCATCCCAGGTGTGGATGGCAAACTGGGTCGACCACAGCATGAGCTGGTACATGATGACGTAGAGGAGAAAGTTGATGCATACATCAATGGTAAAATCTTTAGTCCATAGCCTGTCGCGCACGACAAGACCTCCTTTGCAAGACGCCCCAGGGGCCGACGGAAGCTTTTAAAAGAGATACTTCGTATCGTAGCTCAGATCCATATACTGGGCGATCGTTTCGTCGTCGAAGCCGTATTCTTCCGATTTGCGCATCCACGAACCGACGCGCATCTGCATCTTCTTTTTGGCCGTTACCGGCTCTTCGTACTCGATGCGCAGCATACGGGCCGCTTCCGATTTGTCTTCGACGCGGACGAAGAGACCATGGCGGAAGGTCAGCTCGTAGACCTTGCGGAAGGCGTGGGGCAGCTGAAAGCCGAAGGGGACGAAATACTTGTCGATAAAGCCGTTGGCGATGAGGATGGAGCCAGAGTAGTCCATGACGTGATTCAGGTCGTACTTCAGGTCTCCTGCCGGCGAGTTGAAGGGGACGGGCTTTACGCCGTCAATGGCCGGCGGCTCCATGCCGTTGTTGTTGGTCAGCAGCTTGTGAAGGGTCAGCATTTTCTCGTCGTTAAAGCCGAAGATAGCCGTGTAGCCCCGCAGGCACGCTTCGTTGTACATGATGGGATGCAGGCCGAACTCTTCGATATTGAAAAAATCTTCTACGTGTTCGACGGCGACGATGCTGAGCTTGAAATCGGCGAAGTCGAAGCCGTCAAAAAACTGAGCGCGCATGGCAGTACCTCCTGTCTATGATGCGCCGGCTCCATTCGGGGGGCGCGAGTTTAATCGGCAAATACCGGGGCGTTGTTTTCAAAGCGGGCGATGCGGGCCAGCGATTCGACGCGCAGGCCTTTGGATTCCAAGGTCTGCCGGCCGCCCTGGAAAGTCTTTTCGACGACGATGCCGATGCCGGCGACGGAACAGCCCGCCTGGGCGGCGATCTCGGTCAGGCCTACGGCAGCGGCGCCGCTGGCCAGGAAATCGTCGATGATGAGGATGGATTCGCCGGCGTGGAGATAGGATTTACCGATAGACGCCGTATACGCTTCTTCCTTCGTATAGGAATAAATCGACGCCGTGTACTGCTCGCCGCTCGTCAGGAGCGATTTCTTTTTGCGGGCGAAGACGACGGGCCGGTTGTTCATGGCCAGCGATACGGCGTAGGCTACGGCGATGCCGGACGATTCGATGGTGACAATGCGGTCTACAGGGACATCCTGAAATAGACGGGCAAATTCCTGGCCGACGTGGTTGATGAGCGTCGTGTCGATTTGCTGATTTAAAAAGTTGTCTATCTTTAAAATACGGTTGTCGATGATGATGCCGTCCTGCAGGATGCGCTGTTTCAATTCGTCCATTACGAACCCTCCTAGTAATTATGAAAGTCAAATGTAAACGTACACGTTTAGAATAGTAACAGTCTAATACGAAACCCCAGTCAAGTCAATAATAGAGCTGAATTTCTAATTTACTTATGGAAATAAAACAGGTATACTAGGGGTAGCATTCGATTATGTATATCTTTTTAGGGAGGTCATGACATGCAGTCTATTCGACGTTTGTATGTTGCCAAAAAAGGCGTGTTTGCCGATGAAGCAAAACGCATGCTTGCTGATTTACAGGAAAACCTGCTTATCAAGGGGTTGACCGATATTAACATATTCCACCGCTACGACGTGGCCGGTCTGGACGACGCCGCCTTCGAAGCGGCGAAAACCATGATTTTCTCCGAGCCCCCGGTAGACGCCGTATACGATGAACTGCCTGTCAAAGAAGGAGATACGGTGCTGGCTATCGAATACCTGCCCGGTCAGTACGACCAGCGCGCCGACTCGGCTATGCAGTGCCTGCAGATGCTGACGATGCAGAACGACAGCCTCGTCCGCACCGCCCGGGTCGTCGTTTTGTCGGGAGCCTTGTCCGACGAAGACGTCGCCGCTATCAAGCATTACTGCATCAACCCCGTCGAAGCCCGCGAAGCGTCCCTCGACCCGGTAGACACCCTGGAAATGGCCTGGGAACAGCCGGCAGATGTCGCCGTCATCGAAGGCTTTACGACGATGGACGACGCCGCGCTGAAGGAATTGTCGGCCCACATGGGCCTTGCCATGAGCTTCGACGACTTGAAGTTCTGCCAGACCTATTTCGGCGAAGAAGAAAAGCGGAATCCGACGGTAACGGAAATCCGCGTCATCGATACGTACTGGTCCGACCACTGCCGCCATACGACGTTTATGACGGAACTGACAGACGTCGCCTTTGAAGACGGCAAGTTCACCGCGCCTATCCAGCGGGCCTACGAAGCGTATAAAACGACGCGGGAAAACCTGAACCGCAAGAAACCCCAGACCCTCATGGACATGGCGACTATCGCCGTCAAAGAGCTGAAGGCTGCCGGCAAGCTCCAGAACCTCGACGAATCGGACGAAATCAACGCCTGCACCATCATCATCCCCGTCGACGTCGACGGCGTGGAAGAAGAATGGCTTCTCCTGTTTAAGAACGAAACGCACAACCACCCGACGGAAATCGAACCCTTCGGCGGCGCGGCAACCTGCCTGGGGGGCTGCATCCGCGACCCCTTGAGCGGCCGTTCCTATGTATACCAGGCTATGCGCGTCACCGGCGCCGGCGATCCCCGTCAGGCCGTCAAGGACACGCTCAAGGGCAAGCTGCCCCAGCGCACGCTGACGACCGGCGCGGCCAAGGGCTATAGCTCCTACGGCAACCAGATCGGCTTGGCGACGGGCGAAGTTAAGGAATATTATAACCAGGGCTTCGTAGCCAAGCGCATGGAAATCGGCGCAGTCCTCGGCGCAGCGCCGCGCTGCAACGTCGTCCGCGAAGCGCCCGTCCCCGGCGATATCATCATCCTTCTCGGCGGCAAGACCGGCCGCGACGGCTGCGGCGGCGCGACGGGCTCGTCGAAGAAGCACACTGTCGAATCCCTGGAAACGTGCGGAGCTGAAGTCCAGAAGGGCAATGCCCTGACAGAACGGAAAATCCAGCGCCTCTTCCGCCGCCACGAAGTGACGGTCCTCATCAAGCGCTGCAATGACTTCGGCGCCGGCGGCGTCTCCGTCGCTATCGGCGAATTGACCGACGGCCTCGACATCAACCTCGACAAGGTTCCGAAGAAATACGAAGGCCTCGACGGCACGGAATTGGCTATTTCCGAGTCGCAGGAACGCATGGCCGTCGTCGTCGCGCCGGAACACGTCGACGAATTCATGAAATACGCCGCAGAAGAAAACCTCGAAGCGACGATCGTCGCCGTTGCGACGGACACAAAACGCCTCGTCATGCACTGGCGCGGCCAGAACATCGTCAACATCACGAGAGCCTTCCTCGATACGAACGGCGTAACCCAGCGCCGCAAGGCCTTCGTCACGGCTCCGGAAGACAAAGATTTCTTTACGGCTCCCGAAGTAACGGACGTCGCCAAAACGTGGCTCGACACGATGGGTACGCTCAACATCGCCTCCGAACAGGGCCTCGCCGAACGGTTCGACAGCACCATCGGCGCCCGCACGGTCCTCATGCCCTTCGGCGGCAAATATCAGAAGACGCCCGTTGAAGGCATGGTCGCCAAAATCCCCGTCATGAACGGCAAGACGACGACGGCCAGCATCTTCACCCACGGCTACGACCCCGATCTGGCAATTTGGAGCCCCTTCCACGGCGCGCTCTACGCCGTCGTCCAGTCCATCGCCAAGCTCGTGGCTCTCGGCGGCGACCGCAAGAAGGTCTATTTGACCATGCAGGAATTCTTCCAGAGCCTCGGCACGAACGAAAAGGCCTGGGGCCAGCCTGTCAGCGCCCTCCTCGGCGCCTATATCGCCCAGAAAGAAATGGGCGTCGCGGCCATCGGCGGCAAGGACAGCATGAGCGGCACCTTCGAAAACCTGACGGTTCCGCCGACCCTCGTATCCTTTGCCATCGTTCCTGAACATACGAAGAATATCGTTTCTCCTGAATTTAAACAGCCCGGCAACGCCGTGCTCCTCTTCGACCTGCCCCGCGATGGTGAAGGCGTGCCCGATTTCGACGCTTTCAAGGCGAACTGCGATTTCCTCCACGAAGCCGTAGTAGCCGGCAAGGTTAAGGCGATGCACGCCGTTGGACAAGGCGGCGTCGCTGCGGCTATCGCCCAGATGGCCTTCGGCAATGGCCTCGGCGTAGAAATCGACGGCTCCTTCAGCGCCCAGGAACTCTTCAACCTCCGCTACGGCGCAATCGTCGTCGAAGCCAATACGGACGACGCCGTCGAATGGGTTCGCCGCGACAACGTGTGCCGCGTCGGCCTGACCCGCGGCAACGGCCTCATGGAAATCGGCGATGTGAAGATTGCCTTAGCCGACCTGCAGAAGGCTTGGGAAGAACCGCTGAACGGCGTATTCCCCATCAAGAGCGAAAGCGGTGAAGGCGACGCCGAGCTGCCCTTGTTCACGACCTACGGCCCGCGCCGCAGCGAATCCTTCGGCAAGCCCCGTGTCTTCATCCCTGTATGCCCGGGCACGAACTGCGAATATGACTCGGCCGAAGCCTTTGAACGGGCCGGCGCAGTAGCGGACGTCATGGTCCTGCGCAACAACACGGCGCAGGACTTGGCCGAATCGATCGACGAAATGGCCAAGCGCATCGCCCAGGCCCAGATCATCATGTTCCCCGGCGGCTTCAGCGCCGGCGACGAACCGGAAGGCTCGGGCAAGTTCATTGCGACATTGTTCCGCAACCCTGCCCTTACGGAAGCCCTCGAATCGCTCCTGTATCAGCGCGACGGCTTGGCCCTCGGCATTTGCAACGGCTTCCAGGCTCTCATTAAGCTGGGCCTCCTGCCCTACGGCCACGTACAGCCCTTGAAGGCCGACAGCCCGACGCTGACGTACAACACCATCGGCCGTCACCTGTCCCGCATGGTCGATACCAAGGTCGTGTCGGTCATGAGCCCCTGGTTCAGCAACGTCAAGGCCGGCGACGTCCACACCGTGGCCATTTCCCACGGCGAAGGCCGCTTCGTCGCCTCGCCGGAACAAATCCGCGAATTAGCCGCCAAAGGACAGATCGCCACGCAGTACGTCGACCTGTCCGGCAAGGCGACCTACGACAGCGAATACAACCCGAACCAGTCGGTCCTCGCTGTCGAAGGCATTACCAGCCCCGACGGCCGCGTCCTCGGCAAGATGGCCCATACAGAACGGTTCAGCGCCGATGACATCTTCGAAAACATCAGCGGCAACAAACTCCAGCCCATCTTTGCTGCCGGCGTAGCATATTTTAAATAAAACAGAATATAACATAATATAGAAAAACGCCCTGCTTCTGACGCGGAAGCAGGGCGTTTTGTATCATAGTTCATATTTTTATTGCAGATTAGACTATTATTATGGGGGTAAAAACCGTCGCGCAGGATATTATTTGTGAAAAAAATAAACAATAAAGTCTATTTCTAAGCGTGGTTAGGACAAACGTTGCAAAAGGCCATGATATGCCGATAGGATGATGCACAGGGTATATCATGGCTTTTTTGCTGCATATTAGACAATGCAATTATACATTGGATAGACAGATATACTTTGGCTGTTATTGTGAAAATAGAAACTTGCCAAATAAAATGACAAAATATCATGACATCCATGTCAAAATGTGTCGAGTGTTTGTGTATATAATTCAACGGTAAATTGCAAGTTGAATTTGAACAACCATAATCAGGAAACACACTCACTAGCA
>ERZ838516.3082-NODE-3082-length-15825-cov-3.106595_pt1 | contig 15825 bp, 7 predicted proteins | sample MGYA00519910_ERZ838516 | MGnify/ENA primary metagenome ERZ838516 (study PRJEB31850, sample SAMEA3708837) | human gut metagenome | biome: human gut; feature: human-associated habitat; material: faeces | place: China | collected 2014 ... | reverse complement strand
CTGCGTGCACGTTGAACTCACAGGTTACCGGATCAATAAATACCTTTACATTGTCTGCTTTTCCAAAGTGGTTTTTACATGCCTGAAGCAGGGACTGTTCGATTGCTTCCAGAAGGGTATCCTTGCTGATGTTTTTTTCTTTCTCCAGTACATTTAATGCTTCCAACAACTCGCTATTCATTTTCTTTTATCCTCCTATTATGTTTAAAAATCAAACGCCAGTCTTACCAGTGCTGTCTCGGAACGCTGGAACGTCATTTCGTTGTCTTCTATCACTATGGTGAAGCTGTCTTTGTTGAATTCTTTTAAGATACCTGTGAATTCTTTCTGTTTGTCGATGGCACGGAAAGTGCGGACTTCGATCTCTTTTCCGATGCTTCTTTGGAAATCTTTGTCCTTTTTCAGCGGACGTCCAAGTCCCGGGGAACTCACTTCCAGAATGTAGGAATCTTCGATGTAGTCTTCTTCATCCAGTTTGTCACTCAACGCTCTGCTGATCACTTCGCAGTCATCTACTGCAATCCCGCCCGGTTTGTCGATATAGGCACGCAGATACCAGTTACCGGCCTCTTTTACGTATTCTACATCGACAAGCTCGAACCCGTGTGCATCCACAAGCGGCTGCAGCAGTTCTTCTGTCTTTGCTTCATAAGTCTCTCTTCTTGTCATTCGCTTCACCCTTTCTTATACAACAAGAATGAGTGGGCGAACTGCCCACTCACACTCTGGTAATCTTCTATCATCGCTCCAATTATAACACTACTGCTGTTAAAATGCAAGACTTTGTTGAAAATTTCTTATTATTTAATTTTTGCACTTTTTGCCTGTCTTTTTATCAGGAAACCCTCGTTTTGACTGCTTTTGCATCTCGTTTGCTGATCCGCAGGCGATTTAAATGTACTTCTTTGTCTTTGTATATAGCGATGTCATCTCCGTTCGGTGTAAGCAGATGTACCTGCAAAAGCTGATCTTTCGCATTCATCTTCATACCGCGGACACCGATTGCCGCCTTCTTTTTGACCGGAACTTCTTCCAGCATAAAACGCAGGAAATAGCCATCTGTGCTTTGCAGGACAATCTGTTCTTCCTCACCGATCAGTAAAACTGCAATCAGTTTATCGCCATCCGTAAGTTTTGTGGATGCGATCGTCCGTTTGGAGACATCAAATTCCGTCCCCTCTACCTTTTTGATCATGCCCTGCTGCGTTGCAAACAACAGATTTGTGCTCTTGACCGCATTCAGGCCTTCGATGCGAAGAATTTCCTCTTCCGTGCTGGAATAATTGCAGAGATTGTCAAGCGGTGTACCTTTGTCACGGAAACGTCCATAAGGAAGATCTGCCACTTTCAGAAGATGCAGACGTCCGGTATCCGTAAAAATACAGAGCTTGTCGGTATTCAGGCAATGCACCACAAAGCGGTTTTCCGCATCTGCTGATTCTTTGTTCCGTTCATATACCGAAAGATCCACGCTTCTTGTATAGCCAAAGCGGTCGATCAGAACCACCACTTCCGCTTCCTCCATCTTCTTCTCTTCAAAAACAGCTGCTTTTGCATTCTCAATGGAAGTTTTTCGTTCAGAAGCATATTCCTTTTTCAGACGATCCAGATCTTTCATGATCACTTTTGCCATAGAACGGTAGTTTGTCAGAATATCTTCGTAAGCAGCAATGTTTTTCAGGGTCTGGGCATGCTCCGCCTCCAGTGCCTCGATTTCCAGCCCGATCAGTTTGTAAAGACGCATATCCAGAATGGCATTTGCCTGATTCTCCGTAAAATGCAGTTTTGCCGCAGCTTTTTCAGATGCTTTGGTACGGAAACGGATTCCTTCTGTTATGCCTTCCACCAGACATTTTTTGACCTGCTCGCGGTTTTTGCTGCCACGCAGGATCTCAATGATCAGGTCGATCACATCGCAGGCTTTGATCAGTCCTTCCTGGATCTCCTGTTTCGCTTTTTCTTTACCAAGAAGATTTTTATATTTTCTGGTTGCCAGTTCAAACTGAAAATCAATGTGATGTTCGATGATCGCTTTTAATCCCAGCGTTTCCGGCTTTCCGTTTGCCACGGCAAGCATATTGACACCGAACGTGTCCTCCAGTCTGGTCTTTTTGTAAAGCATATTGATGATATTCTGCGTATCTGCATTTTTCCTGAGCTCCAGAACGATCCTTATACCGTCTTTCGAGGACTGATTGGAGATATCGACGATATCTGTGGTGGTTTTGTTCTCTACCAGCCCTGCGATATCATTTAAAAATTTGCCGATATTTGCCCCCATCATGGTATATGGGATCTCTGTGATCACAATGCGTTCTTTTCCGCCTTTGAGCTTTTCAATCTCCACACGTCCACGCAGGCGGATCTTGCCTGTCCCTGTCTCGTAAACGGAAAGCAGATCGTCTTTGTTGATGACAATGCCGCCGGTCGGAAAATCCGGACCCTGAATATACTGCATCAGTTCTTCCGTCGTGATCTTATGATTTAAAATCGTTGCCTTGACGGCATCGATCACCTCGCCCAAATTGTGCGGCGGTGTGCTGGTCACCATACCAACGGCGATTCCTTCTGATCCATTTACGAGAAGATTCGGAAGCCGCACCGGAAGAACCTGAGGTTCTTTTTCTGTTTCATCAAAGTTTGGTCCAAAATCCACCACATCTTTGTCCAGATCCGAGAGAAATGCATCCTGAGTCACTTTCTGCAGGCGTGCCTCTGTATATCGCATCGCCGCTGCACCGTCACCCTCGATCGAGCCAAAATTTCCGTGACCGTCCACCAGAGGCAGTCCTTTTTTAAAGCCCTGTGCCATCACAACCAGAGACTCATAGATCGAGCTGTCGCCATGCGGATGATATTTACCCATCGTATCTCCGACAATACGGGCACATTTACGATAAGGGCGGTCATAGCGAATGCCCAGTTCATACATATCATAAAGTGTTCGTCTCTGTACCGGTTTCAGTCCGTCACGCACATCCGGCAGTGCCCTTGAGACAATGACACTCATTGCATAATCAATATATGATTTTTGCATCAACTCCGAATACTCTGTCCGGATGATCTGTTCCTGTTCGCTATCCATGTCGTAACTTTCTCCTTATTTCAATCCTGTTCTTGTGATTCTGCCATCAGATGCTTCATCTGTTCGAAGCGATTCTATATTTTGTTTCGTTCTATATATCCAGTTCTGCATCCTGAGCATGTTCATAAATAAATGCCTTTCTTGGTGGAACATCGCTTCCCATCAGCATTTCCGTCACATCCGAAGCCATACGTGCATCTTCGATCTCCACCCTTTTCAGAATACGTGTTTCCGGATTCAGTGTGGTCTCCCAGAGCTGCTCGGCATCCATCTCGCCAAGACCTTTGTAACGCTGCAGCGTGAAATTGCCTTTATGTGTTTTGCGGTAACGCTCCAGTGCTTTATCATCGTACAGATACTCTTCTTCTCCTCTGGAAGGCATCGCTTTGTAAAGCGGCGGCATTGCAATATATACATGTCCTTCATAGATCAGATCCGGCATAAAACGATAAAACAGCGTCAGAAGCAGGGTGGAAATATGGGCACCGTCCACGTCCGCATCTGCCATGATCACGATCTTATCGTAACGGAGTTTTGTGATATCAAAATCATTACCGTATCCTTCTGAGAATCCACAGCCAAATGCATTGATCATTGTTTTGATCTCGGCATTAGCAAGAACCTTATCAATACTTGCTTTTTCGACATTCAAAATCTTACCGCGAATCGGCAGGATCGCCTGGAAATTACGGTTTCTTGCCGTTTTTGCAGATCCCCCCGCAGAATCTCCCTCCACGATAAAAATTTCGCATTTTGAAGCATCGCGGCTTTCACAGTTTGCCAGCTTTCCGTTGGAATCAAAAGAATATTTCTGCTTTGTAAGCATGTTTGTTTTTGCTTTTTCTTCTGTTTTGCGGATTTTGGCTGCTTTTTCCGCACAGGAGAGCACGCTCTTTAATACTTCCAGATTTCGGTCAAAATAGCGGACCACCTCATCTCCTACCACCTTCGCCGTTGCTTTTGAGGCATCCTGGTTATCCAGCTTGGTCTTTGTCTGACCTTCAAATCGCGGAGCCGGATGTTTTATAGAAACAACCGCCGTCATACCGTTTCGGATATCTGCCCCGGTAAAGTTGGCATCCTTTTCTTTTAAAATCCCAAGCTCTCTTGCGTAAGTGTTCATCACCGTGGTAAACACGGTTTTGAAACCGGTCAGGTGCGTGCCGCCTTCTGCATTGTAAATATTATTGCAGAAACCAAGTACGTTTTCATGGAATTCATTGACATACTGAAACGCACATTCTACATGAATGCCATCCGCCTCTCCACACAGATAAACCGGCTCGTGGATCGTTTCCTTTTTCTTATTTAAATCCCGGATATAGCCGACGATACCGTCCGGCTCATGAAACGTGACCGTCTCTTTCTCTTCATCCCGCAGATCCTTGAATACGATCGTAAGATTTGGATTCAGATAAGCAGTTTCGTGCAGCCTGCTCTTTACTTCTGCTGCCGAAAAACGAGTCTTTTCAAAAATCTCCGCATCTGGAAGAAAACGAATCCAGGTTCCTGTTTCTCTGGTCTTTGCAATAACCGGGAGCAAACCGTTTTCCAGTTCGACCGTCGGAATTCCTCTCTCGTAACGGTCATAGTGCACGCAACCTTCACGGCTTACTTTTATTTCCAGCCATTCGGACAAAGCATTTACAACGGAAGATCCGACACCATGCAGACCGCCGCTTGTCTTATAGACCGAATTATCAAACTTACCGCCTGCATGCAGCGTCGTGAAAACGAGACGTTCTGCCGACATGCCTTTTTCGTGCATGCCCACCGGAATACCACGTCCATTGTCTTTGATGGTTGCAGAGCCGTCTTTTTCCAGTGTCACTTCAATGCGGTCACAGAAACCAGCCAGATGTTCATCCACCGAGTTATCTACGATTTCATATATTAAATGATTCAAACCCTTTCTGGAAACGCTGCCAATATACATCCCAGGACGCTTCCTGACAGCCTCCAGACCTTCCAGTACCGAAATACTGCTGGCATCATAGGTGCTTTTTTTTGCCATATTTTCCTCCTTGCTCAAAAACATGCTTGTTCTTATCACACCCCAAAACAAATGTTCTCTTGTGGGGCAAAGAAAAAAGCTGCTTTGTTTTCTAACAAAACAGCCTTCTTAGCAGTTCCAAGGGGAATCGAACCCCTGTTTTCGCCGTGAGAGGGCGACGTCTTAACCGCTTGACCATGGAACCTTATCTTTTGTTTTTTGTCTTGCCTCAAGACTCCTTAATAATATACCATGTTTCAGGAAATGTCAACACCTTTTTTTAATTTTTTTAAACTTTTTTATTTTTTGGAATTTTCACGTTTTTTCTGCATGATACAATAATTCCAAAGATTCCAAAATCAAACATACAGAAGCATTCCTGTGCTGTCTTTTTAAGATACCAAAATGGTAAAGAAAAAGGAACGATACCGAAGTACCGCCCCTCTTCTTTCATTTAATTATAAGTTTTCCATGCTTTGAAAATCTTATTTTTTAATTTTAACTCTTTTTGCTTTGCTCATTGCACTGATCAGTTTTCCTTTGATCGTTGCAATCTTGTAGTAATAAGTCTTACCTGCCTTCAGCCCCTTCTTGTTTGTGACAGAAGTTGCGTTCTTTCTGGTAGTAGCTACTTTTTTGTAACCGCTGTTCTTCTTGGTAGAACGATATACAACAACTTTTGCACCTTTTACTTTCTTCCAGCTCAGTTTTGCGTTCTTAGATCCTGCTGTTGCTTTCTGGATCTTCGGAGCTTTTGCAAGTTTCACTGCTACAGCTGCACCGGCTTTGCTTACAGCCTTGCCGTCTTTGGAAACTGCCACTGCGTAGTAAGAAGCACCTTTGACTGCTTTCTTATCTTTTACGGTCGTTTTGCCTGCTGCGGTTGTACCAACCTTGGTTGCTTTGCCCTTTACTACACGGTATACATCGTAAGATGCTGCATCTTTTACTGCTTCTACCGTTACATTTACAACAACACCTGTTTTGGTAACTTTTGCTTTTGCTGCTTTTACCTTCGGTGCATCCAGAGCAACTGCAGGAGTCTCTGCCTTCTTCAGGGCTGCCTGTGCATTTCTAAGTGCCAGTGTCAGGCTTTCCAGGGTTGCTTTGTCTGCATCTGCAGGAGCATTTTTCAGTGCCTTGTAAGCTGCATCAAATGCTTTCCAGCTTGCTGCTTCATAATCCTTCTGTCCTGCATCTGCAATCTCCTCTGCATTTTTCAGTGCGGCAGATGCGTTTTCTTTTGCTTTTTCCAGATCAGCTGTTTCCTGAAGTACCAGCGCATCTTTTGCATCATTCAGATCTTTGATTGCCTTTTCAAGTTCTGCTACGGTTACTCCGTCTTTGCCCGGAACATCTTTCACTGCTTTATATACTTTCACTGCATTATTATAAGATGCTACTGTATATTTGTTACCATTTGCCATCAGATCATCATAAACAGCTGTCAGCAGACTGTTCAGTTCTTCTTTCTTAGCAGCAACTTTGGTCTTCAGACCTTTCTTCGCATCGCTGATCGCCTGGATCGCTGCTGCGATGTCTGATTTCGATGCATTTGCGTCCTTTGACAGTGTATCTGCCGTTGCCAGAGCTGTTTTCAGCGGTGCGTAGCTTTCTTCTGTATAATCCGCCTCTTTTATATCCTTTACAGCATTGATCGCTGCTGCCAGATCTGCCTTATCCTGTGCAGACGCTTTGTTTGTTGTAACAGTCAGTGTGATCTCTTTTGTGCTTGTCTTGGTTGCATCAGATGCCAGAGTTGCCGTTACTTTTACTTTTGCTGTACCTGCTGCTGTCACTGTCACTGCATTGTCTTTTACAGTTGCACCTGTTGTACCTGCGTCTGTTACTGTGTAGGTATAGTTTACAGTTCCGTCATGTCCTTCTACCTTGCAGTCACCGGTTACCTGTGCTTTTGCACTCAGTGTTACTGTCTTGCTGTCTGCTACGCCAAGATCAATCGTCTGATCTGCAACACCTGTGATCTCGCCAACTACACAGGAGCAAACAATTTTTGCAGTTTTCGGGAATGTCTTGGTAACGGTCATGGTCTTTCCGTCTGCCGCAATCGTAACGGTTGCATCATCTACGCTTGGTTTGCTGATGTCGGTAAATTTGAATCCGGAACGAGCCGTGTATACGGTTGTTGCCGTGTATACCGTCTCTCCTGCAAACTTGGCATCTTTTTCAAGAGCAGTACCGTTTGCTGACCATGTTGTCACTGCTGTGTATGGAATTGCAGAAATATCAGCATCTGGTGCCACCTTTTCCAGAGCGGCCTTGATCTCATTATAAGATTTTGTCAGACCTTCTGAATAATCGGTGCCTTTGTAAAGTTTGATATCTGCAATCTTACCATCTACCTGATCCAGTGTAGAGTATTTAACACCGTTTCCATCTGCCTCGTGGTTTGTACTCTTTTCAGTATTGTATCCGATTGTAAAGATACTGGATGCATAAGATTTAAATACAACCTGGTATCCATCTGATGCATTTACTCTTCCCGGTGTAGCTTCACCAGCTTTTCCATCTACATAAAGCTGCATATTTGTTCCGGTATATACCAGTGCGATATCATGCCACTCTCCCCAGAAGGTATCGGCATCATATTTATACTGTACCTCCGGCCATTCACCTTGTGCATCGCAGCAGTACAGGATCACGCGGTCGTTTGCACCGTCTACCTGGATACCATACTGAGAATCCATCTTACCAAGGATATTTACAACTTCATCAGTTTTATTGTTCAGTTTTACTTTTGTGCGAAGAACCATCGGTGTATCGCCGGATACATCAAATTTATCATTGTTTGCTCCGTTGTTCGGTGCAGTCAGTCTTCCCTGGAATGCCAATACGCCGCCATCTTCAACGACCGTTGTCGGAACGTCATCTTTCACTTCCAGTGTAGCCGGTTTCGCAGACTGGTCTTCCATTGCAACATAGCTTGGTACTACTGCAGTTTCTCCGGCTACCGGTGCTGTATAAGAAAGCCTCGGTGCTGTGATCACAGAATCTTCGGTAACTGGCGGAGCCGGTGTTTCAGCTTTTTTCAGTGCTTTGATCGCATTTGCCAGTGTATCTGCAATTTTCTGAACATCCTCATCTTTTGTCTCATCGGTAACAGCATTTGCTGCTGCCAGAGCTTCTTCGAACACTTTGTAAGAATCTTCTGTATATTTATCAGCGGATTCTACTTTTTCTGCATCTGCAAGTGCTGCCGCAAGAGCTTTGCGTGCCTCGGATTCTGACGGAGCTGCATCTTTTTCACCGATCACGCCGAATTCTGCTGCGTTAATGTATTTACTTGGCTCAGCACCGGCTGTCTTGATGACTTCAACTTTTACATCTGTGACATCTGCGTATTCTGTGCCAAATTCTAATGTTTTTTCAGCAAAGTTCTGATCTGCACCTTCTGCATCTTTCTTTACATAAGTCCATGCAGTATCACCTTCTGCCTTTCCTGCCGGAGTCCAGTTTGTACCGTTGTCTGTGGATACAAAAACTTTGCATTCAGAAATCGCACCACTTGCAATATTTCCTGCATTATCATAAAGATTTCTCGGTATGTAAGTAAATGCTTTCACCGTTGTAGCTTTTGCCAGCGTAATAGTATATGTATTATTACCGGTCAGTTTTCCGTCTGCATAAGTTGCCTTTGGTTTGGATGGATCGCTCCAGTTTGTATGCCAGTAAGTATTGACATTGCCATCCAGTGCATTATTTATTGCACCATCTTCGCTTTTTGTTTCAACACTGTCGGCCTTACCAGTCAGCCCTTCCAGTTTTCCGTACTCTTTATCGGATGGTTTTGTTGTCTCTGCCGGTACGCTGAAAACCAGAGTCAGAGTCATGGTTTTTCCTTTCTCTGATATAACTACATCCGATGTATTTACAGCAACTTCTTTCTCTCCAACCTGGATTTTCTCCGGAATACTAGTTTCATCAAATATATTTCCTTCTTCTGCTTTCAGAGCGATTGTTAAAGTATAATTCTGTCCGGCTTCAAATTTTGTTACTGTGTTGCCATCAGAATCTGTCCATGCAGTTGCAACGGTGTATCCTTTCGGATCAGTCGCAGTTACGTCAGCAGGTTTCTCCCCTGTTACAGGTGCGACTGCTGTAAGTACAGGTTTACTGATGACTTTATCTTCTGCAACAACTTCTTCTGCTTTATAAATATCAATCGCTGCGGCATTAATATAGGCATCTGTCTGATCGCCTGCTGAATGTTTTACTTCGATACGGATATGTTTTGCTGTTTCCGGCGAGAATGTCACATTTTTTTCATCAGAATTATTCTCCCAATCTGCTGTTGCCACCTGCTTCCAGTCTGTGATCGCAGAAACGTCATTAACATCTGCATTGGAGATATAAATATTGGCAGCGGTAATTCTTCCGTTTGCAACACCATTTCCTGATCCCGATCCCTGACGAGGCAGATAAGCAATCTTTCCGATCGTTTCAGAGCCTGCAAGGTTGATATACAGATTGTTTCTGGAAATCAGTTCAGTCGGAGTAGTCATCGTTCCAGGACGTACTATTTCAGTAAATCCTTCATCTGCGGCAACTGTTCCGCCGTTTCCGCCCCAGCTTGAATGGTATCCTGTAGCTTCATTGTTATCCACAAGATTCTTCAATGCTGCATCGCCCTGGGAGGAACACTCTGCTTTTGCCAAAATATTGCCACTGTCTATTTTTGTATTGTCATCCCTGTATACATAAAGTTCTTTGCCGGAAATAAAAGTATTGTTCGGATTACCTGCAGTGTTCAGTACTTCTATCTTAATTTCTTTCACATCACTTATTGCATCTGTAAATTCTATCGTTGCTTTACTTTCTGTAAAACTCAACGTATATGGATCTTCCTGTACTTTCTTGAATTCTGCATTTTCGGCTGATGTCTTATAATAAATATTGCATTTTTTAATCGTACCATTATTGCCTGCACCATTTGAAACATATTCCAATTTTTTGACAGTTGATGCTTCAGTCAAAGTCAAGGTGATATTGTTGTTCGAATTCATGATAACTTCGCCGCCCTTTTTAACCGGCTGATTATCACCTTCCCATGCTGAATGCCAGTATTCGTCTGGGTTTCCATTTAATACAGCATTCATTGTATTTGTTCCATCAGCACAATCTGCTGAAGCTGTCAGACCCTCTGTAAGTTTTGTATAATTATAATTCTTTGTTTCTGCTTCTTCCGAAGCTGCAAGAGCACTCAATGCTCCAAGTCCGGATACCGGTGCACTTGTCACAACCATAGTACCTACCAGTAATCCTGCTAAAACCTGTTTGAATTTCATACGTTTTTACCTTTTCCTTTCATAAATATTTATGGCAGACATCTGTATCGCTGTCTGCTTCTCCCTGTGGTAACTGCTGTTACTGCACTGTGAAACATCTCATGCTGTTCCACTCTTATTTTATTCCAAGACTTCTTCGCCTCAAAACTAGGTATAGTATACTATACTTTTCATTCTATTTCAAGTCTTTTTGTAATTTATCACCAGTTTTATCACCAATATTGCGTTTCTGTTTTATTATTTGTGCTGCTTTTTTAATTATTTTCTGTTATTTCCTGCATTTTTCGTGCATATCAAAACCATTTTTTTGAGAATTCTTTTGCTGCACAGGTATATCAAAAGCAGGTGTATCTGCTTTATACCGCTGATACACCTGCCTGTTTTTTAAATCATATACTATATGCCGGATATCACACCAGTTTGACGTAAATTACTCAATCGGATCTGTTTCAATGATAAATTTCACATTGCTGTCCACACCGGATGCTTTTCCACTGAAAGTATCATATGTGCACTCATCAGAGCTGAGTGCTTTGATGCGGTCGATCACCGTGAGCAGATCATCTTCTACGGTTTCTTTGAGTTTCTTGGTGCCTTTTTCTTCGAATTCAGAAGTTCCGTCTGCCAGTTCTTTTGCTCCGTCTGCCAGCTGGCTGATACCGTCCGCTACCTGTCCGCTTGCGGTCTGAAGGGTACCGGCTCCTGTGAAGAGCTCATCTACGCCGGAAAGCAAGGTTGCAGAACCATCTGTCAGAGTTGCATTATTAGATACCAGGGTAGATGCTCCTACTGAAAGCTGCGTGGAAAGCTGAGATACACCGCTTGCCAGCTGTTTGGTTCCTTTCTGCAGTGTCTTGACTCCTGCATTCAGTACCGGTGCATTCTGTTTCAGTTCTTTTGCTCCGGATGTAAGCTGATCGTTGTATGAGCCAAGTGAATCGAATCCGCTCAGCAGACTTGCGATTCCGGCTCCCGCACTCGGAAGAGATGCAGTCTGTGTTTTCAGAGTCTTTACATTTCCGGCAAGTGTATCGATTGCAGCATCCAGTCCCTGCATGCCTGTATTCAGTACTTTGACACTGGTTGTCAGCTGTGTCATCGGTGCTTCCGGAATGCTCACACCGGAAAGTGTTGCCAGTTTTGTCTGCATGCCATCCAGTTTTGTGCTCATCTGTCCAGCTGCACTCTGAAGGGTCTCAAGGCTGGTCTTCATATTCTGAAGTGTTGCAGTCAGTGATGCCGTGTCGATACCCGGCATGCTGATTTCGACATCCGGTGCCGTTACCTGATCTACCGCTGTCACGCCAGTAGTATCTGCAGATACGGTGGTATCCACTTTGGATACGCTCGGCAGATTTGATTTTGCAGCGGTCAGAGAATTTACCAGATCTGTATTGCCGGCTGCCTGTGCTGCTGCAATCGCTGTATCAAGAGCGGCTCTTGCACTCTCAATCTGACCATTCGCCGTGTCAATCTGACCATTTGCCGCTGCCACCTGGCTGTTTGCACTTTCAACTGCAGAATTCACAGAGGATTTTGCTGCATCGAGTTTGCTGTTGCGGTCTGCAATCTGTGCATTGACATTCTGAACGGATGTGCCCATTGCTGTTGCGATCGCAGTCTGTGCCTGTGTCTGTAAAGTAGTAAGGGCAGTGCTGATTGTCTGAAGCTGTGCTGCCAGTGACTGTCCGTCTGCCATCAGCTGTGCTGCCGGTGCTTTGATGGAGCTGTCTACTGCACCTGAAAGTTCTTTGCCCTCTGTAATCAGTTCACTTCCTGTCTGAGCAAGTCCGTTAACCTGTGATGCCAGTCCGGACAGACTTTCAAGAGAACTCTCAAGCTGTGCCGTTCCGGCTGCCAGAGCAGAAGAAGCCGCCTTGAGATCTTCCTGTGTACTGCCTTCTCCGTCCATTGCGGCATACATCTGATCGATCGCTGTGCTCACCTGTGAAAGACCTGTTGTCAACGGTTTCAGTGCTTTTGCACCGTCTGCCAGTTTCTTTTCACCTGCAATGTAAGAAGTCACACCGTCTGCCAGTGTGGAGGTTCCTTTTGTATAGGTCTGTACACCGGATACGATGCTGTTTACACCATTTTTGTATTCTGTTACTTTTCCGGTCATAACACCCTTGCTTCCGAGATATTTCTGGATACCCTGATTCAGCTGTTCTGCACCCTGTGTATACGCGTTGATTCCGCTGTCCAGCTGTTTTGCACCGCCGTTCAACTGATCGATACCATCCTTTAAGGTCTGGATTCCGTCATCAAACTCTCCGTATTTCTCATTCAGAGTATCTGCACCGTCAGACAGCTCTTTGGAACCATCAACCAGTTTCAGTGCAGCATCCTTGAGATCATCCAGGGCATCTGTCAGCTCATCGGTATCCGAGATGCTGTCCACATCCAGCTGTTTTAAAATGTCTGTCATTGCTACGGTGAAGGTGGAGTCCATCTCGAAATCCGTTACATCCGCTGTAATCTCCAGACTCTCCGGAAGTGTGATATCTTTTTCCTGATCTTTGGAAAGGTTCAGGCTTTCTTTTAAACCTGGCATTGCCACACCGATCACAATATTTCTGCTTCCATCGGATACCACTTTTCCATTGTCGATCACAATGTTGGAGAAATGTTCATCCGGAAGGATCATTCCGGTCACCATAACAAATGGATTATAAATATTTTCTGTCTTGCCGTCGATTTTTGTTGTTGTTTTTGCTTTGTTTTCATAATTTACCTGAATCTTCAGCTTTCCGCTCTTGCCGACCAGATCATTTGGATCTGTTTCTACACCATCCAGAAAATATTTAAGCTTTACAGATACCGGAAGTTCTTTGCTTGTAGTACCCTGATAATAAATATCGGAACCGTCTGCCTGCCAGCTCATGGAGTCACCGCTTCCGGTGTAAGTTTCATCGCCCTTTACATTCTCGATATCCTGCAGATCGGATTTGTCTTTTATCGTACTGTCACCATTGCTGTTTTTCAACCAATTTGATACGGTAACGTCTGTCGTATTTCCAGATGCATCCGCATTGACATAAACGGTTTCTTCTTTTGATACATCTGCGGCAGCTGCACTTACCGGCACGCCACCCATTACAGCAGCCATTCCCACTGCAATTCCTCTATAAACAACTTTTTTTGTATTTACATTTTTTCTGATTTTTTTTGCCATGATCTATTACCTCCTGCTGCCGCCTCTTCTGCGACATTTTCTAAGCCAGCTCCTCTTTTCACGTGACATTATATGCTTTGCGGCTTTTATATTTCATTAGTCACTATTGAGATGATGTATAATTTTTCGACACATTTACGGAAGTGTACAATTTTTTTACATCGCCGCTTCCTTTGCCTATTTTTCTTCTTTCTAAGAAGTAGTATAGTAGAAAGAAGTTAAGAATACTATAGGGTTTGTTTGTGTTTTTTTCTCATAAATAAAAAAGAAGGTGATATTTTGAATACACAGGACGTAACACGCTCCGTTATCCGTCTGGAACTTGTAAGAGCTTTTCGCGGTATGGAAAGTAATCCGAAACGAACGCTCCGCAAACTGGCAGATCTCGGAAAAGTATGTGCCAGAGGATCGGTGCAAAAAGAAATATTCGGCATTTTTCAGCAGTGTCTCAGATATAAAGACAGTCCTTATTTTTCTGTTATGCAGAATCTCGTCAGAAATGTATCGGTAGAAAATCTGACTACTTTCGGTATGAACCTCGGTTACAACAGCTGGACGGACGGTGCAAAAAAAATCCGTGCAAAAAGGGATAATGAAGGCATCTTAACTTCCTGGATCCAGATACTGGATCTCTCAAAGAGCGAATGGACAGCTGAAAACCTCAATGCTTTTATTGATTTTTGGAAAACATATGGTGTCTGCACTTATGCTTTCCTTCCATCTGCCTCCTTTTCAGAGAACACGTTTCTGCCGGAGGTATTTCAAAAGCAGAATGACTGTGCATTCTTATGGTTTCTTCCGGATGTGGATTCTTTCTGTATCAATATGGATGATTATAAAGATGTGCAGAATGTAATGCCAATCTTCAAAATGGAAGCTTTAATGGAATCTGAAATCCATCAGATATTAAGTGCCCACAAAAAACTTTATGGCGTTTATCAGCTATATAATGAACAGAATATCCGGGAATGCATTTCACGGAAAAGTCTGGGGCTTCTGTCTTCTCTTGGCACACCATTTCTGTTTTTTTTATCAGAAGACAGAAAAAGCGACACCAGCAGTGCCGCTTCCAGATTTGCCGTGGATACCCGCATGAAGCAGGCATATCCGTTTTTAGCTGTTGATTTTTATTCTGATATCACACGGATCAATGAGATTATTTCAGGTGATCCGCTCCCGATTCATATCACAGAACGGATGAATCGGCTGATTTCTTCTGTTTAACTTCCAGAATCTTTTTCGCCCCCAGGGAAATTGTCTCATCCAGCTGTCGGACAAATTCTCTGGGCTGCATAATATTCTCATCCATTATCCAGCGGATAATCGCCATCAAAAAAGCATCTCCGAAAAACCGCAGAAAAAAAGCTTCTTCTTTTCCGGCACCCATGATCTGATCCGCAAGATACTTCAGATATGGATCCATCACTTCTGAAAAATATTCCTGGAAAGAATTCTGTCCTTCCATCTTCAATGCCACACGGTAAAAATCTCTTTCCTGATATAGATAATCGCAGATATCTTCCAGAAGCTGCAATGCATCTTTATATTCCTCCAGATGGATATTGCTCACAAATTCTGTATAAAAGATCCAGTTGATCAGATCGTACTTGTCAATAAAATTGCGATAAAATGTCTGCCTTGTAACGCCGCACAATTCCGTCAGCTGTGTCACGGTAATGTTATCGACCGGTGTCGTCTTCATGCATTCCTTCATCGCCTCCGCCAGACGGTATTTTGTGCGGGTTCCCTTTGTCGTCGTATCCACCTTCCGTCTCCTTCCGCTTCGCGTCCTGCGCTTCTTTGTCCGGTTAAATGCCTGCTCTTTTGCTACAGTTCCTGTCCATCGCCCGTTTCCGTATTTTCGTCCCCCACCGGATCAGGCATCTCATATCCGCCCGTGATTTCCTCCTGTGTGATATGATATACGGTAATTCCCGTCACTACCGCCACTGCGAAGGCGATGGTGACCGCAGTAAGCCAAAGCACCACCCGGGCGCTTACCTTCTTTTTCGGATAAGTGATCTCCGGCTTTGTGCGCCGCGGCTGCGCCACCGGCACACCACCGCCCTGCGCGGATGTACTGCCGCTTCCCCCGATATTTCCCATGTATCCCTGGGTCATCGGAACCGACCAGATTCTTCTCTCCAACGGCACGTACATTCCCGCCGGTGCCCCCTGAATCAGCGTAAATCCCGTGTGATAAAAATAATTCGCTGCTGCCGGCGCAGCCTGCACCGTCACTCGCCCGCACTGCAATCGGGATGCC
>ERZ838516.3070-NODE-3070-length-15904-cov-3.318127_pt1 | contig 15904 bp, 6 predicted proteins | sample MGYA00519910_ERZ838516 | MGnify/ENA primary metagenome ERZ838516 (study PRJEB31850, sample SAMEA3708837) | human gut metagenome | biome: human gut; feature: human-associated habitat; material: faeces | place: China | collected 2014 ... | reverse complement strand
CGGCAAATGCCCGAAACTTGTTTTTCCTCTATAAAGATGCTCCTATTGATCCTGAAACATCGCTCAGTACACAGAATGCATTAGGAAATGTCGATATTTTCAGTATGCCGACAACTCGCTCTTATGGTTTAACAGTTAAAGCAACATTCTAAACGAATAAAATTATGAAGAAAAAATATTTTTCCGTAATGATATTAGCGGCAACGATGTCTTTGGTCGGTTGCGGAGACCCTCTATTGGATGATCTCAGCCTGAATACTCAAGTTTCTTCGGGTGATCTTTCTATCGCAGAGAATTATGATCAGGCAGTCGGTTATTTTCTGACTGCCCAACAGAAGATGCATGATATAGGAACTTCGGGAGGCGCGCATGTTTATCAGGTGCAATTTAATATCCATATCGATAACTATGCCGGTTATATGGCAAGTACACAAAATTTTAGCGGTAACTTGCCTTCTACGTACCGTTATTTCCCGGAGTATGCCGACGGTCCTAAGGCTAGTTTCTTTAATGTGGCGCATGCGGCATTACCTGTTATGCGATCGGCCGATCAGCTTGATCTGAAAGAGATAGGGGCTATGTGCAATATCATGTATTGTTTCTCGGCATTAGAGTTGTCCGATGTTTATGGTCCGTTTCCTTGGACCGATTACAAGAATGATGTTCAGGAGCCACCTGTTACTTACGAACCGATGGATGTGATTTACGACTCGTTATTTTATAATTTGAAAAAATCTGCCGAAATATTAGCGGATTTTTCGAATACATCGCAAGAGCATCAGGATAAAATCAATAATGCACTTGCCCGATATGACCGTATTTGCGGGTCGGTAGATGTATGGCGAAGATTCGCTAACTCTATACGTATGCGTATGGCCTTGAGAATGAGTAATGTTAATCCTGCAAGAGCGGAAGAAGAGGCTCGTTTGGCATTTAATGACGGACTGATTGAGAAATCGATAGTATATAATCAGAATGTACATGACGGATTGTCTCATCCTATTGTATTTATTTCGACTCTTTGGAATGATACTCGTTTGAACGCTTCGATGGAAAATATAATGAAGCGGTTGAACTATCCTTTTATGGAGACGATTTTTCTGAAAAATGGAGGTGCTATCAAGAATACTTCTACGGGAGAAAAAGTCTGGAATGAAAATACGGATATTGTAGGTGTTCGGACGGGAATTTCATTGACTGCTCGTGATGATAATAATCCGTATATCAATTTCTCTATGGTAAATAGTGCCTATAATACTACACCTATTTCCCTTTTCAAGCTTTCGGAACGTTATTTCCTGGAGGCTGAAGCGGCTCTTCGTTGGAATATCGGCTCTTTGACATCCAGCTATTTGAGGGGGATTGTGGCGAATTTTGCGGACTTTGATGTAGCTCAGACTGATGAGAAATTCCGGACCTATTGGGCTCAGAAAGATGGTGATATTGATACGTCTATCGATTATGTAGATCCGAGTAATCCGAGAAATAATATAAAAGGTTTGTTAACTGTCGGTGTAACTATAAACTCATCAGATGCTCCTGCCATAAAATTGGAAAAGATCATCACTCAAAAATGGCTTGCGAATTTCCCGATGGGACTTGAAGCGTGGAACGATTTGCGCCGTACCGGTTATCCCCGCATTTTCCCGACAAACGATATCGGTGACGGAACATTGGGTAAAGGGCGTATGATACGCCGTATTCCGTGGAATGAAACTGATGGTTCGGCTGCGCAAGACATTGCTAATAGCGGATTGGATGCACTTGGTGGCGGTAATTATGAGCGTACGACCCTTTGGTGGGATGTTGAAGATCCTGCCGGCCTGGGAGATAATCGTTGGTGGGAACGTGCGGCTGTCGGACAATAAGAGTTATCCTTAAATTTTAGGGAGGTGAGTATCTCACCTCCCGGATACAAATACATAGTTGTTAATTTAAAATGGAAAAAACATGAAAACAAAGACTTGGTTATTTTCTATGCTTTCGTGTATTGCGGTTTCTTCTGTTTCGGCACAGAATATCCCTTCGCACGATGCATATGTGAAGCTTTATGATGATAATGTTTCGCAGAATTTTTATGACTATTTCAGAACATGGGAGCCCGGACAGGCATTGTCGGAGGATGAGAATTTTTTTATTTCCCGTGTGCCGTTAAAAAAACGTTTTGAAAATGCAAATACACAGGTTGATCCGACATTGACGACAGATCGCAAATTTTGTATGTGGACTCCGATGGGAGTTGCCGATACTTATTGGCAGTCGTTGCCCCGTTATGTTTTTGATGGCGATAATTTCAGTATGTGGTCTTATGTCGATTCGCAAGGAGGATGGTCTTTGCCGTGGATTCGTGTACCGGGAGCTTATTCGGATGTGACTCATCGTAATGGTGTAGCAAATAGCGGAGGTTTGATCTTTTTCGATTCGTGGGGAGGAGACAATACCAATGCGAATAATTGCGTGAGAATGTTGACCGAAAAAGAGAACGGTAAGTTTAAATATGCCGAGAAGCTTGTGAAATTTATGCGTTATTATGGTGTCGATGGTTTAGGCGTAAATCCCGAAGGTAGTGTGCCGAATGCTTCTGATTTTCAAGATTTTATTATTGAATGCCGTAAAATTGCGAAAGATTTGAATTGGCAGTTCCATATTTATTGGTATGGTACCAGTTTGAATAACGGTAATATGGATTTGGGTTCAAGTTTTATAGCTTCGAAGCAAGACTGGTTGTGGAAAAATGGTAGTCAGGTGACCGATATGTATATGCTGAATTATAGTTGGTCTTCTGGTGCTTCAAGTTCTGTGAACCTTGCAAAATCTATTGGATCTGATCCGTTTACTCTGTATGCTGGTTATGATATTCAGGGAAAGTGGCTTGGTCGTGGATCTTGGAGTGTATTGAAAAACACGGATATGTCAATAGCATTTTGGGGTAATCATACGACAAATATGATTTATCAGAACTCTTCTGAGTTCGGGTCGGGAGATGAAGCTGTTCAATATTGTTATTTGGATAAGCAGGAACAAGTATTTTCGGGCGGGTTACGTAATCCGGCCAATCGTCCTGCAATAAAAGACGGGATTACAAGTGCCAGTGAAGCTGCCATGGAGAAGTTTCACGGTATTGCAGAGTATTTACCGGCTCGTAGCGTATTGCAGGAATTGCCTTTTGTGACACGTTTCGGGTTAGGTAACGGTAAGGTATTCAGAAACGAAGGCAAAGTGACTTTCAATAACAAGTGGTTTAATATCGGTGTTCAAGATTATTTACCCACATGGCGTTGGTGGATTACCGATGCGAATGGCGATGTTCCGTCAGATGCTATTGATTGTGGGTTTACGTTTGAGGATTCTTGGTATGCCGGTTCTGCATTGAAATTGTCGGGGGCGACTAAAGTTTCTAATATCAGATTGTTTAAGACCAATTTCAACATTGCTAAAGGTGACAAGATTTCTATGCGGTATAAGGTGAATAACGGAACAGAATCTCATCTAAAACTGATTTGGTCTAAGGTAGGTTCTGAAAGTGATTTCCAGAGTGCAGATATTCCGGATGCTGTGGCAAAAGGAGAATGGATGGAGTTCTCAAAAACAGCTAATGCACTGGGAATGACCGGGAATGTCGCTTGCATTGGCTTGGCTGTTGAAAATACTTCTGCCGATTATGAATTGTTAGTAGGAGAGTTTGCTATTGTCAATAATAATGTAACACCTCATCCGGTAACTCCGACAATCATTACAGATGAAAGTAAGATACTGAAAAAACGTACTTATAACGCACTTGATTTTAAGTTCAGTTGGAAGTGTGCCGATACTAATCCGAGTGATCCGTCTTTACCTATCTATAATGAAGATGTAGATACGTGGTATTTTGAAGTGTATAGTCAGGCGAAAGGTGAAGAACCTATCCTTTGTGGTACTACTTCATCTTGGGCTCATTATGTAGTCGGGGCTCCGGTATCATCAGACAACACCATATCTGAGTACCGTGTCGGTGTACGGGCTGTTGCTCCTGATGGAAAAACAACTAGTGATATTGCTTGGACTAATTATTTGAATATTCCGGTTACGATGATTGACGGTATCGAATGTAACAAAGCTGTGATCAAGGCTGGAGAGGAGTTTACCGTGTCATTGCTCGATCCTAATCAAGCAGAACCAATGTTTTGGGAACTTATCAATTCGACTACCGGTGAAAATAAAGGTACTTTTGATATGGGGCGTTCATTTACGACATCTCTTTCGGAAGAAGGTTATTATGACGTGAAAATAACAAAGCAAGATTTGTCCGAATTGACTTATCGTGGATATGTACAGGTATCGCCTGCTGTTACCGGTGCTTTACCGTTGATCGATGATATTACGGCTTCGAAAACAGAGGTTGATCTGAGTCAATCGGATGATCCGGTTACGCTTACATTTACCGGACGTAAAGGAGAAGGTACGGTATCCCGCGGGTTGAAGATAGACGATCCGTATATGTTCCGTATCCCGTCAGAATTCCTACCTAATAATCAGGGTACTTATTCTATCGGATTCTGGCTTAAACCCGATAAATTCTCTCATGCACAATATGGGACTAATTTGTTGAATCAGAGAGATATCTCTCTTCACTGGCCTAACAATAACTGGGGTGCTTTTTGGGTACATATATGGCCGAAGACCACAAATAAAAATAATCCTGATGAGGTTTTAATAGAGGATAATATCGTATCGTTTACGATGTATAACAATGAATCTACGATTTCGTTTAACGGAAATAATAATAAGCATGAAATACCTAACTTGAATTGTTGTACTGACGGTACATATTTCAAAGAAGAATCTTATAGCCTGACACCGGGCCAATGGACTCATATCATGATTATGTTTAACGGATCACAGCAAAGTATCTATTTTAACGGTAAAAAGGTAGGTTCTTGTGCCGCAAGAAAGAACAGTTATAACGAATCTCCTATTTATTTCGGTGGATCGAATGTTTATCATTCCGGTTTTACGGGAGTTATAGATGATGTACAGATTTGGCATAAGGCTCTTTCTGACAGTGAAGTGGTAGAAGCTATGGGCGGATATGAAGATAAAGAGATACCCGCCGGTTTACAAGGTTATTGGACATTTGAGTCGGACACTTATAATGAAGGTGATAAAACTTTTGAAAATAAGGGATTGCTTGCTGCTAATACTAAAGCTTCTTATATAGAATTTAAAGGTTCGGCCGGGGAGAATACTTCACTTACCACTGAAATTGTAATTCCTGCTTCAATTAATGTTGAAGGAAACCCAGCACTTTCTGGTTCGATGCCGATCACAACGACCGCTACTTATGAAGTAGAAAACGCTAAAGTCACAAATAATGGTGACGATGCAACTGTCGCTTTTGATACTGATGGTACTTATGATGTTACTCTTACGTTGCAAAATGGTTGGGGTACGGCAACAATGACAAAACAGCAATATATTGTAGTTGTAGGCGGTGCTATGGGTGTTGATGAAAATAATGTTGTAGAATCTTTGTCGGTATATCCGAATCCGTTTATCGAAAATATAAACTTGCAGTTTGCCGTTGACGGTAATTATCAAGTAGATGTTTTTGATGCGCAGGGCCGTCAAGTGGCTTCTAAAAAATATCAGGCAAGAGCTGGAGAAATTTGTACAATGACGATGGACAATGCCGCTAAGGGCATTTATTCGGTCGTAATTTCTCAAGACGGAAAAAGGGTGAAAGCCTTGAAATTAGTGAAATAATATAATATAGATTTATTACCTGCACATATTGTGCAGGTAATAAATCTATATTCGTATAATAATATTGAATAAAGAATTGGACTAAAATCGAAGATTGTCCCGTTATCGGGTGATTTATTTGATAAACTCTCTATAATAAAAAATAGAACGGAGGCATTCGTGTTCCGATATGACAAAAATGGAATAATTAAAATCTATAAATAGTATGAAGAAACATTTGTTTGTATTAGGAGTATGTCTCCTGTCATTGTTTATAATTTCGTGCAAACGGCAAAATGCACCGAATACCTATTCTGTTATTCCTTATCCGAACTCATTAGTTCAGGAAGATGGTACGTTCGTTTTTAATAAAAAGACGAAAATGATATGCACTTCATCGCTCGATTCGGCATCTCAGGAGGTCGTTCGTAACTTCAGTGCACTGCTTAACAATGTAGCAGGTCTGAAAACCGAGTGCATAGTTGAAGAAGAGAAAAGAGAAAAGAATATCGTCTTTTTCGATTTAGATACATCTATTGCCGATGAAGGGTACTCTTTAGATATAGACCCTTCGAAAATTATTATTAAGGCAAGTTCGGCTGCCGGATTCTATTATGCCGTTCAATCATTAAAACAACTGCTTCCCATAGCTGTATATGGAGATAAAAAGAGTGATTCGGTAGAGGAGTGGGAAGTTCCGTGTGCCCATATCGATGATGCCCCGCGTTTTTCTTACCGGGGAATGCATCTTGATGTAGCACGCCATTTTTTCTCTGTGGATGAAGTAAAAAGATATATAGATTTGCTGGCCATGCATAAGTTGAATGTGTTTCATTGGCATCTTACCGATGATCAGGGCTGGCGTATAGAGATTAAGAAGTATCCCAAACTGACCGAAATCGGCAGTATTCGCAAATATACGATGGTTGAGAAAAATTTTGATCAGTATGATAATACTCCGTATGGGGGATATTATACACAAGAGCAGATTCGGGATATTGTCAATTATGCAAAAGAACGTTTTATTACTATAATTCCGGAAGTAGATCTTCCCGGTCATATGGTGGCGGCTTTGGCCTCTTATCCTTCTTTGGGGTGTACCGGAGGACCGTATGAAGTGCAAGGAGTGTGGGGAGTGCATCCTGATGTTTTATGTGCCGGAAAAGAAGAAACTTATGAGTTTGTAACGGACGTATTGTCCGAAGTTATAGAATTATTCCCTTCCCGTTATATTCATATAGGAGGAGATGAATGCCCTAAAGACCGTTGGAAAAAGTGTCCGCTTTGTCAGGTGCGCATTCGGAAGCTGGGTTTGAAGACCGATAAGGAACATACTGCCGAAGAACGGTTACAGAGCTATTTTATGACTCGTGTAGAGAAATTTCTGAATGAAAATAATCGTCAGATCATCGGTTGGGATGAAATTCTTGAAGGGGGTGCTGCTCCTAATGCGACAGTCATGTCGTGGAGAGGTACCGACGGTGGTGTGCAGGCTGCAAAATTGCGTCATAACGTTGTTATGACTCCCAATACTTATCTCTATTTTGATTATTATCAAAGTGAAGATACTCAGACCGAACCGCTTGCAATAGGCAGTTATGTACCTCTTGAAAGAGTATATGATTTTGAGCCTGTTCCGGATACGTTGGATAATGATTCTAAAAAATATATTTTGGGAGCACAGGCTAATCTTTGGACTGAATATATTTCTGATTTTAAACAGGTCGAGTATATGTTGCTTCCGCGTTTAGACGCTTTGAGTGAGGTGCAATGGACTCAGCCGGAGAATAAAAATTGGGTGAATTTTCTTGATCGTCTTCAGCATAATATACAGGTGTATGACTTGAAAGGATATAATTATGGCAAACATATATTCGGCATCAATCCTGAATATAGGATTATTCCGGAAAAGCATTGCATAGAGGTGACTTTGAGAACGCAAGGCGATGCTCCGGTTTATTATACGCTTGACGGAACGGTGCCGACAGAAAAAAGCACGAGATATACACAGCCGATCGAGTTGACGGAAAATACCGATCTGAAAGCGATTGTAGTACGCCCGGGAATGAAGACCAATATGTTTGAGAAAGAATATGTATTCAATAAGGCTACGGCACGCAAGATAATGTTGAATAGTGCCCCGAATGACCGTTATACGTTTAAGGGTGGTCAGACTCTTGTGGACGGGATGATCGGAGATATAGGGTTTGCTACCGGTCGCTGGATCGGATTCAGTCCAGGAGATTTAGATGCCGTGATTGATTTAGGTGAGACAACATTTATTTCTAAAGTCGAATTGGGTATTCTATTCGATAAAGATAATTGGATATTCCCTTCTGACCATGTTTCGGTATTGGTTTCTCAAGATGGTGTGAAATATAACAGTGTGGCAGATACGGTATTGGTGTTGCCGGATCAGAGTGTGAAGAATGACCGCATGATTCAAGGTGTAGCTTTTGATCCTGTAAATACCCGCTATGTAAAAATTAAGGCTAATAGTGTAAAATCTTTACCTGCATGGCATGGTGCGAAAGGTAAGCCCGGATTTTTATTTGTAGATGAGATAAATATATATTAAGAATTGCTCTGGGGCTGTGTGTATTATCTGAATATTTAGACAGTCTCTTGTTATATAGAACAAATTCTTATTAGGAAAGTGAGATTTTTCTAAGCAAATAAATCTTCTTCCGGAGAATATTTAGAATTTTCGGTATCTGTTCGAGGTAAGCAGGTATAAATATAAATTGGGATATTCTCCGGACAATTTTGATTCAAGTATGGTGAAAAAACTAGTGTTGTTATGTTTTTTATTTGTATTCTTGTCGTTGTCATTGAAAGGTCAACGGCAAGAACAGATAACACTCCAACTGATTCCTTATCCGCAGAAACTGGAATTTGGTGAGGAAACATTTTTTTCTGAACATCCGAATGTCGTATTTTCCGGAATATCTTCTGCTGAAGAAGCGATTTTAATGAATGAGTTACGTTCTTCGTGGCAGACGATCAATCGGAAGAAAAAAATATCCGGGAAAGATGTTATTTTCATTCAAAAGATACGAGACGGAGAGAAGCCTGTCTCCGGTGGTTATGATTTGGAAATCCGTCCCGAAAAAATCATCATTTCTGCAAATAACGATGAAGGTCTGTTCTATGGTGTTCAAACATTGAATCAGATTACGGCGTCTTGTGTCGGTAAGGCTCTTCCTTGTCTGAAAATCAAAGACTATCCCCGGTTTCCTTATAGAGGCATGCATTTGGATGTTTCACGTCATTTTTTCGATACCGAATTTATAAAAAAGCAGTTAGATGTTATTGCTTCTTACAAGTTTAATCGGTTTCATTGGCATTTGACTGACGGTGCCGGGTGGAGGATTCAAATAAAAGAATATCCGCTTTTGACCGAAGTGGCGGCATGGAGGCCTGCCCCTACGTGGAAAGAGTGGTGGAACGGAGACCGCCGTTATTGTCGGCAGGATATTCCTGGAGCTTATGGCGGCTTTTACACTCGTGAGGATATAAAAGATGTATTGGAATATGCTCGATCGAAACACATTACGGTAATACCCGAGATCGAAATGCCGGGACATAGTGAAGAGGTTTTGGCAGTTTATCCCGAGTTGTCTTGTTCGGGTGAGCCTTATAAGAACGGGGAGTTTTGTATCGGAAATGAAAATACTTTCGAATTTCTTGAAACCGTATTGGATGAAGTTATTTCACTTTTTCCTTCGAAATATATTCATATAGGAGGGGATGAGGCGAACAAGGAAGCTTGGAAGAAATGCCCTAAATGTCAGCAAAGAATGAAAGATGAGGGACTGAAGTCTGTCGATGAATTACAGAGTTATCTGGTGCATCGTATAGAAAAGTTTCTTAATAGTAAAGGCCGCGAGTTGTTAGGATGGGATGAGATTTTGGACGGCGGACTTTCTCCGAATGCGACGGTTATGTCTTGGCGTGGTGAAAAGGGAGGTATTCAGGCCGTGAGAATGGGGCACGATGCGATCATGACCCCCGGAGAATATTGCTATTTCGATACGTATCAGGATAATCCGTCGGGAGAACCGGAAGCTATCGGCGGATATTTGCCTTTAAAGAAAGTGTATTCTTATAATCCTGTGCCCGATTCTTTAACTTTAGAGGAGAGCAAGCGCATATTGGGTGTGCAGGCAAATCTTTGGGTAGAATATATCTCTACGCAAAAACATGTCGAATATATGCTTTATCCTCGCTTACTCGCACTTTCTGAAGTGGCTTGGAGTAATCTTGATAATAAGTCGTGGACGCGTTTCCGTCTGGCGGCCAATAGACATGTTGCGTGGTTGTGGGACAAGGGGATAAATGCTCATCCTATTGCCAATGGAGTAGTTATGTCTCAGATTGTAGATACTTTGAAGCGTGAAATACGTGTTTCTTTCGAATGTGACCGTATCCCGTCCGAAATTCGTTATACACTCGACAGATCAGAACCGACGTTACATTCGACATTATATTCTGTTCCTGTTTCTGTAAAAGATTCGGCCGAGATAACCGTTGCGCTTTTCGGGGAGGGGAAACAGTTGACCCGTTCACAAAAATATAAAGTTTATTATCATAAAGGAATCGGTGCGAAAGTGACTTATAAGTTGCCTTATAGCGATCATTATAAGGCTGCTTGTGAACATACATTAACTGATGGTCATACAGGAGGAAACAGTTACGGAGACGGCAAATGGCAAGGTTTCTCCGGAGATATGGATTGTATCATAGACTTGGGTAAAATTACCGATATTCATACTATCGAAGTTAACTTCATGCAACAGCCCGGTCCTTGGATTTGGTTTCCCGAATGGACCGAAATATGGATCTCTGATGACGGAAAAGAGTATTCTTGTCTGAACCGTATCGATAATCCGGTCGGGCGTGATACGGAAAGCATGATGATCCGAAACTTCGGTTATAACGGATATGCAAAGGCTCGTTATATTCGTTATAAAGCTCATCAAATACCTAAAGAAGGTGCTTATATGTTTATCGATGAAATAAATATACGTTAATAATTCAGGATACTATGATCGATCTTTTCTATGAAAAAACATTTTATGTAGTATGTGTAGTGTTGAACTCCCGGGGCTTGTGAGAATAATTCCCGGGAGTAATTTTTTCTTTATCCCTGTTTTCAAAAATGTATTTACGATTTCCGCAAAAATTTTGAGGAACGGTTTTCGAGAAAGAGTCTCAAAAAGCCTGGATATATGTTTTTTTGTGGAAAATTCAGATGGTTTCTAAATAAAGATTTTAGGTTTTGGTGAAAAAAAATAAAAAAAGGTGACGTTTTTATGTCCGTTTGTTTGTCTATATATACAAAATAGGAAAATATTTTTCCATTAACCTTGAAGATTTTGACCATGATGGAAGATTTTTTGAAATATCGTATTTTTTTCGTTCCTTATGTCGTCTGCTTATATCTGGGCAGTAGTTTTCGGGTATTGATAAACTTTACCAATCTTTATTTTGCTAAATCTTTTGATATTGATAAACTATGCTATTCTATTGCTTATAGGGTAATAGAAGTAAAAGAATGTTCTTTTTCTTATAATATGTCTTTTTTAAGTAGGGACATTGAAATGAGAGAGAATAAAAGTGCTTTGAAAATATTGCAAAGTCGAAGTTTCCTTAAAAATTAGGACTATTTGATTAATAAATCAATATATCAATGTCTAACTTAAATTTGTTTGAAATGAAAAAACTAAACTTTTTTTTCTTTCTTAGCCTTTTTGCGTTGACGGGGTATCTTGTTCCGGGAATTGCTCAGGAAAATACTGCGATCAACATTCCGGGCAAATCGGGATCGAATTATTTCCAATTTCGTTTCTCGGATAGTGCGTTGGGAACACATTCTGTAGGAGATGCTACCGTAGATTCTCGAACGAAAACGTTTACGATGTCAGTGTGGATTAAGGCTTCTACTACAAATGGAGATATAATGGGGCATTTACAGGATAATCGTTATCAAAATAGCGGATCTTTTTCTGTAAGGCTTACAGATGGAAAACTCGGTCTTTATGCTCGTGGTTATTATCCGAATGGTGGAGATAAATTTGCAACAGCGGTAAATACGCCATCTTCAGTTTCTTTAGAAACAGGAGTTTGGACGTTTATTTCTATTGTGTCGGATGCTGTGAATAAAACGTTGACTTTGTATAAAGATGGAGTTCAAATACAGCAAGAAACTGTGGATGCGGAAGGTGGTCTTGGACTCTTACCTGATGCGTGTATAATGTTTGTTGGAGGAGAGAGTGATACGGATAAGGTTTTTGCCGGAGATTTGGATATGGTTCAACTTTGGAATAAAGCTTTGACTCCTGAAGAAATAAAAGCTTCAATGGTTAGTGTCGATCCATCTTCTGCTGAAGGTTTATTAGCGTATTATACATTTGTCGATAATGTCGATAATGAGTATCAAAATCAAGGTTCTGTTGAGAATCTTCCTGCAAAATTGGTCAGCGGACCGAAAAGGAGTGGCTCTGCAGCTTGGGAAGGAAAGTATTATGATACTTTTTCAACGGTTGCTTCTACATTAGTTGAAGGACATATTATTCCTGTTCAGCAGTTTACCTATACTTATACAACAGTCAATGGAGGATCTGTTACTGCAATGGTGGGAGATAATGTTATCAGTACCGGAGAAAAATTTGAGACAGGATCGGACATTGTTTTAACAGTATCTGCTAATGCGAATTATGAGTTATCTTCTTTATTGGTAAATAATGAAGAAAAAGCAGGTGAAGTTGTCGGTAATACTTTGACATTACAGGCTCTATCTGAAGACTTGACTGTGGTTGCTACATTCAGTAAACAGAGTACTCCGGTTGTAGCTAGTTCTGCAATTCATATACCTGAAAAGTCTGGAAATAACCATTATATGTTCCGATTCGATGATCAGTTGTTAGGAAGTCATACAAATGGTAGTACGGATAATGATCAGCGTATTCGCACTTTCACTATGTCTGCATGGGTGAAAACTGCAGGTACAACAGGGGATATCTTAGGATTGGTACAGTCTAAATATTATGTAGAAAGTGGATCTTTCGGGGTTCGTTTGAGAAATGGAAATCTTGAATTGTTCTCTCGTTGTGTGACATTACCTAGTAACTTTGGAGATGATATAAATGTGAAGACAGGAGTTGCTTTGCCAATAGGAGAGTGGGCATTTATTACTGCAGTTATCGATGATGAAAACAAGACAATCGCATTGTATAAAGATGGTGAGTTGGTTACTCAGCAAAATTTTAAGCGGGATGGTTTCGGAATGTTGCCGGATAAGTCTTGTTTCTTTGTCGGAAATATGGATTTTACAGGAGATATCGAAGATATTCAATTATGGAAAGGAGCTTTAACTCCGGAGCAAATTAAAGCTTCCCGGGCAGGCTATACTCAAGCACCTGAAGATCTGTTGTATTATTATAAATTTAATTCGGCAGATGTTGATATAACACAGTTCCCTAATAAAGGTACTGGAGGTGAATGTGTTGCCGAATTAGCTTATGGCACTGTAAAATGGACTCAAGATCCTGATTTTGGTTATGCTGTAGAAATGTATGTTTATACACCTCAAGTACCTGAATATGTTCAAGGACATGTTAAAGCTCAGCATATAGTTACTTATACAGGGACATCCGAAGGCGGAAGTTTTGTTGTTAAGAATGGAGATGCCATAGTAGAAAGCGGCAGTAGCGTAGATGAAGGAACTTGGTTGACGATAGAAGCTACTCCGGAAGAGAACTATTTGGTTAAGGCGATCAAAGTAAACGGAGTAACGATAGACGGTCAAGGTTTCAATTTGTCTGAAGCCAGTGAAATTACAGTAGAATTTACGAATAAGCTGGTTTACAGATATTCATCGGTTGAAGGCGGAACTGTGTCGGCAAGTATAGGAGAGATGCCGTTGGACAATGAAGGCGAGTTTGACAGAGGTAGCAATGTCATATTGACGGTATCTCCGGAAGAACATTATGAACTGTCCTCATTGTTGGTCAACGGTGAGGAAAAGAAAGAGTCTTTGGAGTCAGGCAAGTTGACCCTAAGCGATGTTCAGGAAAATATAACAGTGTCTGCAGTCTTCACGAAGAAAAAATATACGGTTACGTTCACGAGTACGGGAGACGGACAGTTAGAGTTGAAGAACGGAGGCAGTACCCTCTCGAGCGGGTCGTTGGTGGAATACGGAACTGAGTTGACAGGTAGTTTGGTTTACAGTGAACCGACGCGATTATCGAGATTGACCAACAATGGAGAAAGCATATTGGAGACGGTAGTCAACAAGACGTTTACGATTACGGTAGAAGGATCAGTGGAACTTGTAGCAGAGTTTAAGGGTGCGACCTATACGGTTACATATCCGACCGAATTGACAGGTGGGAAGTTGAAAGTAACGCAAGATTCCGACGGAGAAGAAATTCCTTCGGGAACGGAGTTGCAGAAAAATACGGCTATCACGATTGTTCCGGAAGCTGAATTGGGCTATGAAATCGGAAGTTTCACGGTCAACGGAGTAGATCGATTGACTGAGTTGTCGGAGAATGGTGGAGAATACTGGATCACGATAGCAGAGGATGTTGAACTGACTGTGACTTTTACGCCGTTGACAGGAATATCCGGGGCTAAATTGACAGAAGTTTATTTCGACCGTACGACTTCGATATTGCATGCACCGGAGGGGGCAATGTGGCGAGTATATAACATAACAGGGTCTGCTGTATTCGAAGGCCAAGGAACACAAAACTTGCAAAATTTGTCTGTTGGTACTTACATTGCTAAAGTGAAGACGGATAATGGTATCCGTACGATTAAGTTTATTAAAAAATAAGTTTTAGAATTTCTGTTTTATTAGGGGGGAGTGATATCGGATTTCCCGGTTGTCTTCCCCCTTTTTCTATTTTTATTCTTAGAGCCGGTCGTCTAAATTTTGTTCGGATCAAGTTCGAGAGAAATCTACAAGAATAGTCAGTTCCCCCTCTTGGTAGGGAAACTGTACAGATACCACCAATAATGTTATAGACCGGAAGAAAACGTAAGATAGTCTGATAATATTTTCTTATTGGAAAATTTAGACTGGCCTTAAATATTTATTTAAACCTGTTTGACTTTTATAAAAAGATTTTTTATTTAATCTCAAATAGAATTTAAGATAAGTTTTTAATCTGTTGATATTTGTTGTTTTATCGAATAATCTCTTTATTATGAAAAAAACAAAACATTTCATTTTATTTATTTTCTTGTTGTTTGTTGCTCGGGTGTATAGTCAGTCTTATACTGTTTATCCTATACCGCAGAAAATGACTATGGGAAATCAGACTGTAGAATTATCTCCTGTTTTTAATGTAATTATTGAAGACGGTATACATATAACGACAATAAACCGGTTGAGAGAAGTTGTCGAGAATGCCGGTTTTACCATGTCGGTCAATGAAGCGGGAACAGCTTCGTCTGTTCAAACCAATATTTGGCTTGGAGTGAATGGTTCGGGAAAGGCTGCGGATCGGGCTTCATCTGTTTCTCGTTCGGTATTTGCTGACGGAAGTAATAAATTTGATCCTTATATATTGGAGGTCAATAAGAACCATCCTTTTGGAGATATCGTTATTTTGGGCAATGATAAAGAATCTGCCTATTATGGTATGGCGACATTAGAGCAGATGTTTGAACAGAAGGAGGAGAATAAGCTCACTACCGTTGTTTTCGAAGATTATGCTTATATGGAATATCGAGGCATTGTAGAGGGCTTTTACGGTTATCCGTACTCTGTGGAAAATCGTTTAAGTTTGTTAGAATATTGTAAACGCTATAAAATGAACCTTTTCGTTTATGGTCCCAAAGCAGATCCTTATCATTTGGGATATTGGCGTAGAGATTATCCTACATCTCTTACTCAAGCAGAGCAGGAACAGGGAATGATTACTCAAGATGATTTGAGAACGATAGCTGCTAAGGCACAAGCCTGCAACGTTAATTTTGTTTGGGCAGCTCATCCGGCGATGCAGGATGGCATAAGTTTTTCCAGTGAATCGGCGATGAATCCCGGGATAGATGCGATCATGAATAAATTTGCTCATCTTTATGGATTGGGAATTAGAGGTTTCGGTGTTTTTATCGATGACATTACTTATACGCCGAGCGGGAGCATGCAGGCATATTTGGCAGATCA
>ERZ838516.3051-NODE-3051-length-16009-cov-10.744829_pt1 | contig 16009 bp, 15 predicted proteins | sample MGYA00519910_ERZ838516 | MGnify/ENA primary metagenome ERZ838516 (study PRJEB31850, sample SAMEA3708837) | human gut metagenome | biome: human gut; feature: human-associated habitat; material: faeces | place: China | collected 2014 ... | reverse complement strand
TTACTTTGAATCTGATTGTTTTCGGGACAATCGCTATCATTGGTGTTTTAGCCCGCCAGACCGTACTTCACTATGGTTGGGATGAGTTCAGCAGCTATCTCATTTTAGTGGTATGCTCCATTATCATGGGAGCTATCTATCTCAATCTGCAAATGGTATTCAATCAAATTCTTTCGCCAACAATAGAAAAGTGTTTTATGAGATTTGAGTGCTACCGCAATAAGCTTGTGGTAGTTGAAACTCCAATTGCACACGCTGAACTTGTCGAAAGTTCTATTATTTCGGAATCCTGCATTTCAGAACCAAAAATTGAAATAGAAACGACATCTGACACAACAGAAAAAGTTTCTATTTCATCGTGTTCAAAACTCAACGAAGAAGTGGCAGAGCTTCCAAAGGAAGAAGCCACACCTTCTACCATCAACAATATATCCATCGAAGAATCCAATCAGCCAACAGAATACGAGATATTCCGTGCCAACGCTATGGCTGAAAAAGAACGAGCATCGCAAGAAAAGTTAGATAAAGTTCTCTCATATACGAAACAGAACTTGGCTCTCTACCTTAGCGAAACTGATCTCAATCGTCTATGTGGATATATCACGGAATACTTCCTATCCGATTCCTTGCCTAAAGTGGAGCAGATAAAGGTTGACACTCAATTAAGAACCATTGACATCATGCACTTTGGCTGGAATATAGGTAAGGCATTTGGCAAGCCACGCCTACAGACTGCCACATTTATAAAAAAGGTATTCGCTCATACTCTACGTGATTCGGAAATATCCACCATTGAGCGCAAAATGTCTAATACTGAATCACCATGCAAAATTCAGCTACAATCGTTATAACAAATAACGACTGCCCTAATATCCTCTGAAGGTGTATAGTTTGTCACTCAGCACCTCATTCCCTTTAATAAAATCCAAAAGATATTCTTTTGTGATTACAAATTGATTGTGTTGTTTATCCTTTGTTGCCAAAATCTGCTCTTTATCATCATTAGTGATCTGAAAGCTGTGAATTATACGATTTCTTTTATCTACTAAATCGCTAAATATTTGAGCAATTTCAGAACCAGCTTTAGTTGTTATTGTATCATTAATTGCAGCTTTTAATTGGCCAGAAGTTTTATCAATTAAATCATACCAACTATAATTTCTTCCCCCATCTTCTCGTAATATATTCTCTATAATAAATGAATTGTTTGAATTGAACACACAAATTGCACTGCCTAATAATTCTCGATATTCTTTAGTTGGAAGAGATTGTCTTGTATAATTTTCATACATAATACACTTGTATTTAAATAATTAAACAAATAAATAAGCATTGTTTGTAGAACCTACTTATGTCTTGTAAAGGTATGTATAATTCTCAAGGATGACATCAACTACCATCAAAAAGTTATTCATCAGTTATATTTAGGTGAATGATTTCACCATTGAAACACCTGTTTCCTTTGCCATCGAACAATTAAAAACGATTGGCGTATGCAAAAAGAAACAGTAACATTTGATAAGCTGCCCGAAGCGGTAGGTTATCTGACCGAACAGGTCATCGAGTTGAAAAAGATGGTAGCAGAACTCCAACCACCGACATCAGACAAACACGTGTTGATTGAAATTGAGGATGCTTGCCGTATCATCCGAAAAGCCAAGCCTACCATTTATACTTTGGTACGCAAAGGGCAGCTTCCTGCCTATAAGAAAGGCAAGAAACTCTATTTCTACGAAGACGAACTTCTGACATGGATTGAGAATGGTCGAAGAAAAACTTCCGAGCAAACATACGAAGAGATACTTGCCAATATGCAAGACGGTGTCCGTCATAAACCCAAATTATCCGTGAAACTTTAATAGGTGTGGCTATGGATACGTATTCTATTAATCCGGTATCTATCATTGATGAAGCGATTGATTTAAGCACAAGATTGTCCGGTACGGCATTCCCCGTCAGCATATTCCCAAACAAAATCCAACGCATCATCCGTGAGGTACACGAATGCCATAACTACCCTACTGACTATATTGCCGCAGCCATCCTCACGGCAATAGCAGTTGGCATAGGCAGCACGCACCTTGCCCAAATCAAGCAAGGATGGACGGAAAGCCCCATCCTATATATGGCATTGATTGGAAGACCGGGAGCTAACAAAAGCCATCCGCTCAGCTTTGCCATGAAACCGTTTCTTGATTATGATTACAAACAGAATCAAGAATTTGAGAAAATGCTTGCCAAGTACAATGAGCTTATGAGCATGAGCCGCAAAGAACGTGCGGATAGTGGTGAAGAGCAATTCCCACAGGAACCAATTCGTAAACGCTTCTTGATTTCGGATGTAACGCCCGAAGGATTGAGCCTTATTCATGCGCAGAACAAACGAGGTTTATGCTTGTGGGCTGATGAATTGTCCGCTTGGTTCAAGAACTTCAACCGCTACAACAACGGTTCAGAAGAACAATTCTGGTTGTCGGTGTTCAGTGCCAAGACGACTATATCCGACCGCAAGAATGTCAAGAGTTCCATCTTCATCAAGCGACCGTATATCTCGGTTATCGGTACTATCCAAAAGAAAATTCTCAGTGAACTGGCTAAGGGTGAACGTTCCAGTAATGGGTTCATTGACCGCATTCTATTTGTGATGCCCAACCTGCAACAGAAAGCACGTTGGAATGACAAGGAACTACCGGAGAACATTGAACAAGAGTGGAATGGTATTATAGGCAAGCTGATACAACAAGAATATGCCCTCAATGAGTTTGGAGAGATAGAACCACAGATTCTTCTCTTCACAGAGGATGCCAAAAGACGGCTTTACGAATGGCAGCACCATTTCTCTGAGTTATGCGACCGGGAAACAAACGACACCATCGTAAGTATCTATTGCAAGCTGGAAATATACATCATCCGTTTCTGTCTGATTATCCAATTAGCACGATGGACTTGCGGAGAGTGTGATAAGACCTGTATCGACCTGTTGACAGTGGAACGAGCAATCAAACTAACGGAGTATTTCAAAGAGTCTGCATTGAATGTTCAAAATGTCCTCAATGAAAATACGCTCAACAGCCAACAACAGACAATAGTCAATCTGCTTCCTCCATCCTTTACAACCGCCCAAGCTATACAGATAGCCGAGCAAAACGGGATGAAGGAGCGCACGTTTCAACGCTTTCTCAATGACAACATCGGGACATTGTTTCGCAAAGAGAAGCATGGAGAATATTCAAAGATTAACCCGTGACATTTTTGTCGGTATTGACACTATCCAAACGAAAACGACAATAACGACAAAAATGACACACCCAAAAAGAGACATACAATGAGTACACATAGATTCATATTAGAACCCTACAAAGGTGTCAGCACTCGGCATACTTGCCCGAACTGTCACCGCCAAAGATGCTTTTCCAAGTACATTGATACAGAGAAGCAAATCCAATTCCCAAAGTATGTAGGACGTTGTGACCATGAGCAGAAATGCGGTTATCACTTCACGCCTCGTGATTACTTTGAGCAGAACCCGTATGAGAAAGACAAGTTTGCGGAGAAGGAGAATAGTTTCAGAAGCTATGCCCCTATTAAGGAAGCGCAACCAGTAGCCACCTCCTACATGGATTTGGATATAGTCAACCAATCATTACGAGGCTATTCTGCGAACAAGTTATTTCAGTTTCTATCGACCCAATTCGGAGAGACGGAAACATTGAATCTTATGAAGAGATACAAGGTTGGTACATCCAAGTATTGGGATGGTGCAACCGTATTCTGGCAAACGGACAATCAGAGTAAAGTCAGAACTGGTAAGATAATGCTTTATAATTCCGAAACGGGTAAGCGGATAAAAGAACCATACAATCATGTTACGTGGGTGCACTCCGTATTACACAAAGATGGTTACAATTTGAAGCAGTGCTTCTTCGGTGAGCATCTGCTTTCCGAAGACAAAAGCCGTCCAGTTGCGCTAGTCGAAAGCGAGAAAACGGCAATTATTGCATCTTACTATCTGCCGCAATTCCTATGGATAGCATCAGGTGGAAAGAACGGTTGCTTCAATGTCAACAGCCTATCCGTTCTGGCAGGAAGAAGCGTTGTATTATTCCCTGATTTAGGTGCAACTGACTATTGGAAGAGCAAAATCAGCCTGATGAAAAGCTGCGGTATTGAAGTACAAATGTTCGATTATTTGGAAGCCAACGCTACCGAAGACGAACGCAAAGAGGGGTACGACATAGCTGATTATCTACTCAAAGTGAAGCCTGACGAAGCCATTCTTCAACAAATGATGAGGAAGAATCCTGTCTTGAAAACACTGATAGATACATTCGATTTAAAGCTCATCAGCGTACAACAAGGCACTCCACAACCGAAGGTTTTACCACCCAAGAAGCGAAGATTCAGACTTTGAACACAGGGAGAAGAATCGAGAGACTTTTTTACTGTAGCAAGTTAATGTCGGTGTATTACATTCCCCGACCACTTGCTCCTCAAAAAGTCTGAGGAGGCGGCTCCCGATGGTCACACATTATTCACTAAAAACAGATTCAAATGGAAAAGAAATATACAGTAACACTCCGTCTGTCATATCAGCAATACGCATGGCTTGGTGCGCTTTGCAGACGGAGCAAGCAGACTCAAAGCGAAGTGATCCGTTCGCTCATCGAAAACGGTTCGGTACGTGAACGAATCACACAAGAGCATATTCACATCATCCGTCAACTGATTGGCGAAAGTACTAATCTTAACCAGTTGGCAAGACAGGCAAACACCTACGGTTTCTTCGCCGTAGCTGACAGATGCAAGGAAATGGCTCAGCACATTAACCTACTTATAAAACGTTTGAAAGATGATAGGAAAACAGACTAAAGGGACATCGTTCGGTGGCTGTGTTAGCTATGTTCTCAAAGAGGAGAAATCCAAATTGCTGGAAGCAGTTGGAGTAGAAGGTACACCCGAACAGATAGCGGAGCAATTTGAGTTACAATCGCTACTCAATGATAAGGTAAAGAATATTGTCGGACATACTTCGCTCAACTTCTCACCGGAAGATAGCGAACGCTTGAAACATGATGATGAACTGATGTTGCAAATTGTCCACGACTACATGAAACTGATGGGAATCGAAAACACGCAGTACATTATTGCCCGGCACATCGACCGTGAACATCCGCATTGCCACATCGTCTTTAATCGAGTGGACAATGACGGCAAAACGATTAGCGACAAGAATGACTTTCGCAGGAATGAGAAAGTTTGCAAAATGTTGACCGCTAAATATCGCTTGCATTTTGCCAATGGTAAAGACCATATCAAGGAGGAACGATTGCGCCCTTATGACCGAGCAAAGCATGAGATATACAAAGCGTTGAAAGAGGAACTGTCCCAAGTACAAAATTGGGCTGACTTAAAGGATGCACTTGCCGACCGAGACATTGATATGAAATTCAAGGTCAGCCGAACTACACGGGAAATACAGGGTGTAAAATTTGAGCACAACGGTTTTTCTTTCTCCGGCTCTAAGATTAGCCGAGAGTTCAGCTACTTGAATATCGACAACCAACTGGAAGAGAATGCTTGTGCATCCTTGTTTGAATCACCCAACCAGGAATCCAGACATAAGGAAGATAATGTACAACAAAGCGTTTCCCATTCCGATGATGACTCAAGCATCAGTCTCGGCTTGCTAAACGGCAACTCATCCTACGATGCCACTGCCGCAGAAGAAGCCGAGTTCAATCGGCTGATGAAAAAGAAAAAGGCTAAGCGCAAGCGAGGCTTTCATTTATAATCCACTTTTTATTAACACTTTAAATTCAGTTATTTATGGTAGATTTGATTCTTGATTTCAATCTCTACTTGTGTGAGAAGTTCGGCTACAGAAACAGTTGTAGCGTGATGCAAAATGCCAATGGCTTTTGTGTGAACATCAGTGAACGTGATCTGGACTGCTACATCCGCTTCTGGGAGTATAGTTGTGGAAGAGGCAATTTCCCCGACTGGTCTATCATCATTGTGCGCAGTAACTTCAAGAAGAACCAAGAAGAAAGCCTGAAAGATTTGGCTCGCTTCTTCAAGGAGTATATGCCACGCTACGGTTACAAATACCTCTGTACAGAAGGTGATAACTACAAGTATTATCAGACACTCGGTTTAAAGCTCATCTATCGAGGATTCTTTGACCAAAACAATTATGGATTGCCGATTAAAGACTTAAATGTCTGACACATCGTTTAAAATTGAGGAGGGGACTTTTCCTCTCCTTTTTCTTATATGCCGATAAATCAGAATTTACCGATACTTGGCCATTCATCAGAAGCGGCAAAAGCTCATCACGCTGCTTAGTGAAAACTTCAATATTTTCCTCATTGCTACCAATCATGCTAAATAAGGGCTTCACTTTACTTTCAAATTGCTGCAATATATTCTCATTTGGAAGTACCAAAATTACATCGTCAAAAGTCTGATTTGTCAAATTATTAATTCCTGTGCCATTGCAGAATGCTGTTATAAGAGATTTGAAATATTCTGAAATTAAGAACAAAAATATCATATAGCGCATTTCGTTTTTTGGAGTAAACTTAGATAAGAAAGCCCCAAAAGTGTGTTTTGAATCCTTATAAAACATTGCACATTTACCAACGTGGGCTTTACTTCCACTTGACATTGTCATTACAATATCACCTTCTTTGATACGTTGTTCCTCATTGATCAAGTCATAAGGGACAAAAGCAACATTAGAATCATATACAATATGATTATTCTCAATATTATTACCGCGAAACACAAGTACGCCATTACCATTTGATAACAACTCATTTTTCCCATAAGACACTCCTCTACAACTTGTACATACTTCATTTATTGTTTTGGTAATCCAACCTTGCGGAATCTCCCTCTTCAACTTCTCATTCCAAACCATTTTTCCACCGCTTGCTTTATATGGTTTCCCCTTTTCATTTGGAAAGTCAAACTGCACAAACCAGTAATCGTAGAGCTGCTTTGCCATCGCCTCTAAATTCTGATTTATCAGCCTCTTATATTATATATAAGAACAAAATTATCAGAATTATGAAAGAAAACATCATTCAGACGATAGTTGCGAAGATGCAGCGTGACTTAGATTGCCGACAAATGGCACGGCTTAAAGCTGTGCTTGCATCAGAACTGCATAATGTAGAAATCATTGAAAAGAGCGATTGTACCACACAGCAAACGCAAGAGAATGAACATCTTCTGAACTCTTTTATATCAGCCAAAAAGATAGAGGGATGTTCGGATAAAACATTAACTTACTACCGCAATACCATTGAACGGTTGTTAGTCACGCTTTCATTGGCAATTGGTCACATTACGACAACAGATATTCGTTCTTATCTATCCGATTATCAAGAAGAACACCAGTCCAGTAAAGTGACCATTGACAATATGCGACGCATCTTTTCCAGCTTCTTTGCATGGTTGGAAGATGAAGATTATATCGCCAAGAGCCCGGTAAGACGCATTCACAAGGTTAAGACAGATTCACTTGTAAAAGAGGTGCTTTCTGACGAACAGTTGGAACAACTGAGAGATAGTTGCACGAACAAACGAGACCTGGCTATTATAGATATTCTTTCATCCACAGGCATTCGCGTAGGTGAATTGGCAAAACTAAACCGTGAAGATATAGATTTCCACGAACGACAGTGCGTGGTGTTCGGAAAAGGTAACAAAGAGCGTGTTGTTTACTTCAACGCCCGTACCAAACTACATTTGCAACAATATCTCAATGAGCGAACAGATGACGATCCTGCTTTATTTGTATCTCTTAATTCTCCACATACACGACTAACAATTAGCGGTGTAGAGGTAAGACTCAGAAAAATGGGACAATCCCTTTCTATGTCAAAAGTTCATCCTCACAAGTTCCGTCGAACCCTTGCAACAATGGCTATCGACAAAGGTATGCCCATCGAACAGGTGCAGCGACTACTTGGTCATGTACGCATTGACACAACACTGCACTATGCCATTGTGAATCAAAACAATGTAAAGTTAGCGCATAAGAAATATTTGGGATAACTGAACCACAAGAATCTGCCTAAAAATGTGTAACTTTGCATCTAAAACAGGATGTATATGACTAAGTTATCATCAATCGCAGATTATGTAACCGACAAAATCAGTAGCAACGATATTGCCTTACGCGAATATGTTACTACGGACTGCATATTACAAAACAAAAAAGGACGGGAAATTGCAACCAATCTTCCGCCACAGTCTTGTTGTCTCACTCGCTATCAGCGTGGCGATGTATTAATAGCAAATATCAGACCATATCTCAAAAAGGTTTGGTTTGCAGATATAGATGGTGGAGCCTCTTCTGACGTGTTGGTTTTTAGAGTTAAAGAGGGACATTCGCCAAGTTTTCTTTATGCCGTACTACTTCAAGATTCTTTTTTTGACTATGTAATGCAAGGAGCCAAAGGAAGTAAAATGCCTCGTGGAGATAAAGAGCAAATTCTAAGATATGAAATGCCAACACTTTCTTGTTCGGAGGAAAGCATTGGCACATTTTTCTTGAATCTTGACCAAAAAATCAGACTCAATGAGCAGATAAATCAGAATTTACCGACACTTGACCGTTCATCAAGAGCGGTAGAAGTTCGTCACGCTGCTTAATTAGATTATCTATTTCTTCTCCTAATATCATTTGCCTATCAAACATAGGGGAACATATCTTATCAAAGGCTCTAATAACTTCATCTGAAGGAATAATAATAGGCAGACTATATAGGTCTTCTTTAGTAATAGACCCAAATGTTGTACCAGCCGCATTTCTCTGGTCAAAAGCAATCCTCAAATCATTTAATATATAATACAAGTGTGATATAGAGCCTAATTTTGAATTAATTGCAGATAAACCACGACCTATACAACAGTCATTATTTGCAATATTTATAGATCCAACTGGAGCACGAACACTCATTAGTATATCACCTTTCTTTGCAAATCGAGAAGGTGCTGTTGTGTATTGTCTAACCGAAGGAAATCTCATACCAAAATCCGTGCTTCCTTGATAAAAGAGCATACCTTCTCCAACTTCATTATAGCTAGAACCATCAGGAGATTGTCCCATTGTTATATTTGCGATGTCGATAAGTATTCCATCATCCCATCCTTCCGGAATTTCCCTTTTCAACTTATCATTCCAAACCATCTTACCACCACTTGATTTATATGGTCTTCTGTTTTCATCTGGAAAGTCAAACTGCACAAACCAGTAATCGTAGAGTTGCTTTGCCATCGCTTCTAAATTCTGATTTATCGCACGATTAAGTGTTATTTTACGGTCTATATTTGACAATACTGTAGCAATACGGGTCTGAATATCTACATCTTTATGAAATGAGATATTCAAAGAATGAACCACTTTCCTATCAAGAGAAGGTACAACACTACTTCCTTTGTCAAATATTTTATCTAAATGTAAATTCTTAAGGAAATAATATAAATATTTGGGGTTATTCCCTTTAAAATCTTTCACAAACAAAGCTGTATTATGCGCCCATGTTGCTTGTTCATAATAATGAACTTTCCCCACACTGCCACTTCGTCCTACTGTAATACATGGATGATTACTACGAGCTTCGTTATGATAGCCAATAACACCATTAGAACCAGCGACAAGGACACCTCCCTTTTTCATCAGAGAAGAGGGTAAATCATACCCTCTCTGCAACTCAAGGATTTCTCCTAACTTATATTTTTTCAATTCCATCACTTCATCTTATTACTTTTCACCCAACATTCCCCTAACTTCTTTATCGAAGTCAGAATCAATCCGTTGGGTTTTATTGAAAATATCGTATTCGCTTTCTGCCTTTGATTTGGCTTGTGCCGCAGATATTCGTCCTTTATCCGGCAATATCTGATATTTGCGGAAGGTCAAAAACTCGTTGACACTGGCTGCAAACTGCTCCATATTAAACGTGTTCTCTCGTTCAATGAGGTCTTCGATATAATCAAAATATCCCGTTACGGCACGTTCCAACCGACGGATTTCATTTTCCTGCAAATAGTTCTTGGCTATTAACACATCCGATTTCAAGATACGCCCATCGGGAGCATTCTTCCATGTGGTCAGCCCCATGTGTTCTTGGGTATGATCAGCCTTAGTGTAGATGATTTCTGCTGCCGTTTGCCCTGTAATGGCATAATGAAAGCGATTCTGTATCATGGCATAGAAATCGTGTGTGGTAGGCGAGTTCTTGTCATAGTCAATACTGCACTCTGCATATATGTCGGTAATCTGTTGCCAAATACGCCGTTCACTAGCACGGATGGAACGTACCCTTTCCAACAATTCACGGAAATAGTCTTTTCCGAATACTGCTGTTCCCTGTTTTAAGCGTTCATCGTCAAGCACAAAGCCTTTCTTGATATACTCATTGAGAATCTTGGTAGCCCACTGACGGAACTTGGTAGCTTTTGGAGAAGATACACGATAGCCAACAGCAATAATCATATCAAGATTATAGAAATCAACCAACTCTTCAACCTCGCCTCTTATGCCTCGATTTACGACGGTTGCAATTTTTGCAACCGTCGTGTCTTGCTGTAATTCTTCCTCTTTAAATATATTGGCTATGTGGCGGCTAATACCTGATTTATCAATACCGAAAAGCTCTGCCATAGCCTTTTGCGTACACCAAATGGTTTCGTCTTTTATAACCACCTGTACTCTTCCCTCTTTATCGGGAAGATTGTATAACAAAAACTGTATTTCGTTACTCATTGTTTCCTACATTTTCGTTGAACCGCAAAGCATCCAACTGCTTCATAATTTCCTCTTCCAACCGATGGCTTTCTTTAAATTGCTCGAAGAGTGTTTGTTTATAATTTGCCATACGGTTGTTAAACTCTTCTTCCGTTATATCTACATAATCTATCTTGATGTCGAAATATTGTCCGGCAGAAAGAGAATACCCCTTTTCCTTTATTTCATCGTAAGTCACAGCGACAGAGAAATCATCCACGGCTTCCTTCTGCTGGAATGTGCCCACAATCTTTTCTATCTCCGCATCGTTCAGACGCACCTTTTTCAGTCCGTTGGCATCCTTGTATTCCTCGCCCAATTTACTGGCATCAATCAAGATTACTTTGTCAGTGGTTGCAGACTTATCAAAGAACAGCACACTTACATTCGTACCTGTATTGGCAAACACGTTACTTGGCATGGAAACACAGCCGAACACCACTTTGTCATCTACAATTTTATGAAGAATTTTGTTCTCAATACCACTTTTAGCTGTGATAAAACCTGTCGGAATGACAATTGCACCCTTGCCTGTCTTTTTGAGCGAATTGATAACGTGCTGAATGAAACAGGTATATATAGCCATTGACTCTTTCTTTTTGGCGGGTACATTGGGGACTCCAGCCCAAAAACGGGCTGGCATGGCAGCTATCTTTTCGCGAGTGTCCGAGAAGTCCATCTTGAAAGGAGGGTTACTCACCACAAAATCAAACTGACGCAACTGCTGTCCGTCATCACTCTTGTGGTATGGGCTTACAAGCGTGTCGCCTTGAATAGCATTATCAAGCGAAGACACAAGTCCGTTAAGCAGCAGATTAAGTTTCAACATTTTGTTGCTTCGCTGGGAAATATCTTGTGAAAAGATGGTGCAACGATCTTCACCTATTTGGTGGCTAAGAGCCATTAAAAGCGTACCTGTTCCTGCCGAGGGGTCATAACATTCCATGCTATGCAAATCAGCATTATCCTCCACTAACAGACGAGCCATAATTGTGGCAATGGCGTGGGGTGTATAGTATTCCGCATACTTACCGCCTCCGGCTGTATTATAGTCTTTTATCAGATATTCAAAAATACTGGAGAAGAAATCATAATTCTGTGCAAACGCTTCTTCAAAGGAGAAGTTCACGAGTTTATCCACCAGAGCACGGGCGAATGGCGCACGTTGTGCCGAATCGGTCACAAACGGCGTCAATGCCTCGAACAATGGAATCTTCGTGTTGGCTGTGGTCTGTGTGGAAAATATATCCGCATTTTGTTCCGCTATATCTGTCATAGTGGAATCGAAGATAGTATCAAAATCCCCTTTTCCCTGTTGATTCCAAAGATTGGCTATCAGATGATAAGGTTCAAGCATCGGAACATCTGGAGAGATGGCACTCTGAATAAGCATACGTTCATCATCTGAAAGATTCTCGTATGCCGTTTCCCATTTTACATCCCCGGTCAGTTTCTTTGCTATTTCACTTTTCGCATTTTTCAGTTCATAACCGAATTTGTCATTCAGGAATTTATAGAGAAATACCTGAGTGATAATCTTATATTCGTTACCATCGTTTCCCATACCGTATGATTGGCAGGTGGCTTTAAGTCCATCGATGAGCCTTAATGTTTTTTCTTTAATATCTGACATAATCTTTATGCAATACCGTAAGTGGCGTTATATTGGTTGATATACTGTTGTGAAATGCGTGTCTGAATAAATTTGTAATCCTCCATTTCGGGCTTTATTTGTGGAAAATGGAACAGACATCCATTGATAAGAGCCATCACCGTGCGTCCGAAATAAGCATCCTTTTTCAGAATGTCGTTACGGTCATACACTTTGGCATCCACATCCTCTTTTATAATATTGAGAATGGCAGCAATCTCTTCGTCAAGGAAAGAGAACATAGGCTTCTGTCCATTATCTTCCCTCTGCTTATTCACTTCACGAATACGCTTGTGTACACGAGCAAATTTTTCATCGCCCTTGTACTTTTTCAACAAGACATTATTGCGTTTTTGTAAGTCTTGCAGACGACCGATGATTTCATCCAAAGCTTGTGTTTCTTCGTTGAACTTGGCTATCGTGTCAATCACAAAACCGTGTTCCTTGAAGCGTTCCATAAAGGCTTCACGCAACGAGATAAACTCCGGATCGTCTTGGTCGAAGTTTTGGGTAAATGAAGAAATGGTACGTTGCCATTTCTCTTTCAATTCCACACCACCGGATATAAGGCGCATCTCCTCTTGTCCTATTTTGGAGAAAGTGAACTCTATATCCATCATTGCCTCATTGATTAGAGTTTTCGTTTCCTCATTTGTATTGAAAGCCTCTTTCTGATTGATGATACTTATCCTTCTCTGTACCTCAGAGAGCAGTTGCGGCAGCTTGGTGATTTCAAGTTTGGCAAATTGCTCTTTCATTTCATCATCACCGAATGTACGCACGATGTTCGCCATGTTCTTGGCTGATTCCAACGCCTGTTTCAGGTCGAGCAGCACAGCCTTATCCTCTTCGGTGGAGATTTCAGAAGAAAACTCTTCCGCATTGTCGTATGTATAATTGAAGAGCGTTTGCCGAACTTTCTTCATTTGGTTCAATATCTCTTCCTTGTCCTCAATGACTTGGGTAAAGGTATCGGTAGCAGCGGATTCGCCAGTCTCATCCACGTCATTAAAGCGGTTTAATTCTTGTAAATATGCTTCGTTGGTTTCCTTAAAGTTGCGCTTGATGTCGGCAAAGTCAATGACAAAACCGTAACGCATACCGGGATAAGGACGGTTTACACGTGTTATGGCTTGAAGCAGATTGTGGTCTTTCAATTTGCGCCCGAAATACAGGCGTTTCAAACGCGGCGCATCAAAACCAGTCAAAAGCATATTGAAGACAATGAGAATATCCACTGTCATATTTTTCTTGAAGTCCTTGACTATCTGCTTGCGAGTTTCCTTGTCATCCGTATCGTGAAGAATGATTCCGGCTTTCAGCGGTCTGTATTTTGATTTGTAATCCACTTCCGGTTCACCCACTACATACGAACCATCGGAAAGTTTTATCTTGATGGGCTTCGGCTGATACTTCTGCCATTCTTCTTGGAATACATCATAAAGCCGCCTTGCCTGTTCGCTGGTTTCACAAATGACCATACCGCCTAAAGTATCATCTCCTTGTATCTTGCGAAACTCCTTTAAGTCCGTCATAATGTAACGGGCTAACTCGCTTACATAACTTGGATGCTCTATGATTTCCGACTTACGAATGTCTTTCTTTTGCACAAGGGTTTCCAGTTTGTCGTACACATCAGACAAACGCTCTTTGTAGGAAGTTTCTATATCCTCACGTATGATTTTCAGCGTGTAGCCATCGGCAATAGATTTATCGTAGTAATAGGTGTGCAGATAGTTTCCGAACACCTTGCAACTGGCACGTTCCTCCTTTAACAACGGTGTACCTGTAAGTGCGATTTTAATCGCATCGGTATCGGCATCAAAAAGATTGGCAAGAAAGCAGCCGCCGGGTTTATATCCTCGGTGTGCCTCGTCAAGAATGAAGATGCGTTGAAGATTGGTTGCATAATCACTGATGCGTACTTTTTCTTTATCCTCGGCAAAGCGTTGAATGTTCACAACCGTGATTTCTGCCTGTCCGCTTACACCTTGTTGTGCCTGATTACTGCGGAATTGTTCCATCAGTTCGGCTCTTGTATTGGCGGTAGATACAACCAATCCACGAGCTTCAAACTCTTGTGTGGCTTGTTCCAAAAGGTCAAGGCGGTCTACTATGAAATAGAATTTAGCGACCTTATTCTGTTTGGAATAGAAATCGTTAAGAATATAGGTCAGATAGTATGACAAGGCGGTTTTACCACTTCCTTGTGTATGCCAGACTACGCCAGATTTCACTCCCTCTGCCAGTTTTTGGCGAATAGCTAACGATGCAAACAATTGTTGGTAACGCATGATATGCTTTTGGTCGGTAGATTCTATCTTTCCATCCACCTCACGCTCCATACGGACATAGGCAATACCATATCTAATGATATACAACAACCGTTCAGGCGAACACATGGATGTTAGGATTCTGTTTGTAGGGGTGTTGAAACCGAGATTTGTCTGGTACTCAGGACTTGTATGAATGACTTGGCAATTGTAATCAGACAATATCTGTTTTTCCACCGTCTTGTCAATCTCCTTGTACAGATAGTCACGATGGAACGGTGCTATTTTCTGACCGCTTAAATTTTCTTCACGGAAGCAATTGAATGGTGCGTATGAACGTGCCCCAGTACAATAGAAAGCCCCTCGTATAGGTACGATACCGCCCAACGCATCATATTCCATATTATTACTGAATATCATCAACTGCGTAATATTGATGAAGCGGCGAAACTTTTTATTCGGGAAGCGTTCTTTATTCATTCGTGCGCTCTCTGCCAACATACCACCATGATTGTTGGGTTTCTTCACTTCTACAAAGCAAAGTGGCAATCCGTTTACGAACAAAGTAATGTCAGGACGAAATTCGTCCTGTCCGTTCTTACAGGTAAATTCGGCTGTGAAATGGAACGTATTATTCCCAATGTTATCAAAGTCTATCAGCTTTACAGGCGAAACAGCTTTGAGACGGTTGTAAAAGCCTCGACCGAGGTCATCATCGTTCAGTTCCTTACGAATATCTTTCAAAATTTGAAGAAACTCTCCCTCATGTCCGGGATTCAGATTCTTAAACTGCTGTTCAAATACCTGCAAAAGAATATTCGTGTCACCGTCATAAACCGTGCCATTCTTATCTTCGCTCAACTTACCGAAGTAAGTATATCCTATTCGAGTGAGGTGAACCATTGCAGGCATCTGCACCCGTGTAGCTTCCGAAAACTGTTTCATATCACCTATCCTTTTTGTCGGTTATCAAATCCTTCAAATCGACCTGCAATATCTCTGCTATCTGTTGCAAGGTCTCTAAATTTGGTTGAATCCTATTACAGGCATAAGCATTTACCATACTGAAACTCTTGTCGAGTTTCTTTGCCAACCATGTTTGAGAGATACCTTTTTCAGATAATACAACCTTTATTCTATTCAGTTTCATTCTTTGATGCGATTTTATAATGCAAATATAGCGAATTATATTCGACAACTGGGATTATTTTTGTACTTTTGTCATTCCCTAGACAACACACATAAAAATGTGTATAACTGATATATGAAAATATTAACAGAAAG
>ERZ838516.3032-NODE-3032-length-16074-cov-3.677071_pt1 | contig 16074 bp, 18 predicted proteins | sample MGYA00519910_ERZ838516 | MGnify/ENA primary metagenome ERZ838516 (study PRJEB31850, sample SAMEA3708837) | human gut metagenome | biome: human gut; feature: human-associated habitat; material: faeces | place: China | collected 2014 ... | reverse complement strand
AAGAGGTCAGTCTTGTAATTCCTCCGGGGTTTGAAGACCAGCGCACCGCAAGCCCATGGAAGAAATTGGATAAAGATCTCAAAAACTATTTTTCAGCATACGTTTGCAATGCCGACAATCCCGAGGAAATTATAGAGTTGTATTTTTATTTAGAAGAAGATATCAATAACAGTACAAAAAAGTGGCGGAGAAAACCGGAGAATCGAGAGCTGTACGACTATATAGAGTATCCCGACAGTAATTTCATTTGTGTAGCTCGAATCGAATATTTTAACGACCCTTATAGTTTATATTTGTCCGGAGGCGATGATTTCCCTCCGGACAGCCATTCGGCAGACCTTCACCTACAAAAACAGACATTCGATATTTTTATGTGCTTCCCTCATGACAGCCTTATGACTGAACGGGCTAAAACTGTGATGAACGACATCGTAAAAAGTATCAAAATCAAAAAGAAATGAAGCATTATTATCCTACCTTATCCATCGTTATAGGCATATTTCTTTTATCTCTTATCGGTTGTCGGGAAAAAGGAACTCCGTTTTCGTTCACTACGCCCGAAGGAGAAGAGGTCAGTCTTGTAATTCCTCCGGGGTTTGAAGACCAGCGCACCGCAAGCCCGTGGAAAAAATTGGATAAAGATCTTAAAAACTATTTTTCAGCATACGTTTGCAATGCCGATAATCCCGAGGGAATTATGGAATTGTATTTCAACTTAAGAGAATATTCCGACATTAACACAAAAAAATGGCAGAGAAAACCGGAGAATCGGGAACTATATGATTATATAGAATATCCCGACAGTAATTTTATTTGCGTATTACAAGTCGAATATATATCCGACCCGTATATACTTTCTTTAGGGATAAATAATGGTGTAGATATTCACTATGCAATCATGTATCTTCAAAAAAACTCCTTGGATATTCAACTTTATTTTCCTCATGACAGCCTTATGACCGAACGGGCCAAAACTGTGATGAACGACATTGTAAAAAGCATCAAAATCAAAAAGAAATGAAGCATTATTATCCTACCTTATCCATCGTTATAGGCATATTTCTTTTATCTCTTATCGGTTGTCGGGAAAAAGGAACTCCGTTTTCGTTCACTACGCCCGAAGGAGAAGAGGTCAGTCTTGTAATTCCTCCGGGGTTTGAAGACCAGCGCACCGCAAGCCCATGGAAGAAATTGGATAAAGATCTCAAAAACTATTTTTCAGCATACGTTTGCAATGCCGACAATCCCGAGGAAATTATAGAGTTGTATTTTTATTTAGAAGAAGATATCAATAACAGTACAAAAAAGTGGCGGAGAAAACCGGAGAATCGAGAGCTGTACGACTATATAGAGTATCCCGACAGTAATTTCATTTGTGTAGCTCGAATCGAATATTTTAACGACCCTTATAGTTTATATTTGTCCGGAGGCGATGATTTCCCTCCGGACAGCCATTCGGCAGACCTTCACCTACAAAAACAGACATTCGATATTTTTATGTGCTTCCCTCATGACAGCCTTATGACCGAACGAGCTAAAACTGTAATGGACGACATTGTAAAAAGCATCAAAATCAAATAACCGATTCATTTTTTATATTTATCGCATCATATCATAAAACAGCGTATTTACATTTGCTTTCATAATTCACTTAACTAAAAAAATAATCAGTTTATGAAAGATCGTATTACATGGGTTCCTTCACTACTCACAGGCGAACTTATTCCTAAAAAAACATCTGTTTGGGATCTGGATGACGAGGAAAATGAAGAAAGAAACGACAGAAGACAAGCATCTCTCATGGAAACAACACCTTACTCCCGCCCTAAAAATTATGAAACAAATATCCGAATTTTCCAACCACCGATCACACCCGGGTCCGTTCTTCCGTATCCGTTTAACCGGATAATGCAAAATGTGGAAAAAAGAATACCTCAAAAGAATCCGACAAAACAAACGCAAACACAATCCGGCAAATTCAACTTGCCGATAACCGCCCCGAACGCTCCGCGCGACAGCATTTCCGACCCCGATTTCCTTCGCATTATCGAACCATATCTGACTTCAAACCCGACAGGATTAAGTGCGGATACTCTCCGATCGATATCCCGGTCAGATAAAGATATAGAATACGGAACTGTTGTCCGACAATACAATACATCCGGCAACGGCCATTCATTCGAATTGAAAGCCGATCCGATCACGAAAGGACAAGCGCCATACGTAAAAAACGGATTCCTTTATCATCCGTGGAACGGTGACATGGATAACCTATCGGATACGGAAACAACGGGCTTTATCCATACGCATCCCGGTCCCCGTCCATCCTCTCCTTCCCCGGGAGATATGTGGGTATTCGCAGAGTCTCAAAAAGACCGCAAAAATACAAATAATTCATTGATGGCCACTTTTACTCCCGATACCGAATATTACATAACGATAGAAGATCAGGAGAAAATGATTCAAGCTATAAATAAAGGAAGTTTAAAAAACGCAAACAGAGACTTTCATATAGACCAAAAGAAACGCAAATCTCAAGAACAGAATTTTATACAACGCTATTTAAAAAATGAAGGCTTAAAAGGAGTTTTCGGAATATATCGTCGTTGTTACCGAAACGGAAAACTCGACGGATTTGAAAAAGCAGTGCTGGACGAGAATGGAGAGTATCGTTGGATGCCGATAAAAGGACAATACAATATTGTTCCTAAAACATCATTTGAATAAAAGCCCGTTTAAATTTTCCGATAAGAAAATATTATCGGGTCAGATTTAGAACCTATCTAAATTTTCCAACAAAAATATGATCAGCTCATCTTTGCGTTTTTCTTCCGGTCTTTTTCCCGTTTTCCCTTGTCAGATAACCCGCTATCTTCCTCGTAAAAACAGAAAAATAACCTCGAAAGAAACTTTCAAAACTGACCCGAGTAAAACTTAGACAGCTTCTATATGGATCAACTCGATAAAACATATCGAATTTTCCGGCCGAGAGAACAATATATAACCGACTTCACCGATAACAGGAACAAAAAACCGGAAGCTAATAAATGATAAACAGTTACTAACTTCCGGTTTTTCACCTTCATATCTTACTTATCGATCAAGGACTTCTTTCATACCTCAACTCTAACATGATGAACAATCAATCCCGATTAGAAAAATATTTCATAAATTGTACCCGCTCATAATACGATTGGTCGGGAACATTCTTAAAATTAAGCAATCCTTTAAATTCTCCTATCGTCTTAAACCCCTGACTTTGCATCCACTCTTCAAGAATAGTAAGCATCTGCATAATAATACCGTTTCCATGCTGATATAAGACAGAACAAAGTTCTACAGCCGAAGCCCCTGCCAGCAAAGCTTTAATTACCGCTTCCGGCTCATGAACTCCGGTAGAAGCCGCCAAAGACAAATTAGGAATTTGTCCCGACACGATTCCGATCCATCGCATCGTATTGCTAAAATCAGAAGAACTGCTGAATACCGTTCCAGAGGTAAATTGCATTTTATGTATATCAATATCAGGCTGATAGAAGCGATTGAACAATACCACACCATCTGCATTATTTGCTTTCAGTTGGTTGACGACCGCTACAATATTGTTGAAACGTTGTCCCATTTTTACCGTAACCGGAATTTTCACCGCATTTTTAATCGCTTTCAAAATATCGGTATGCAGCTTTTCATATTCACCGGGTTTCTCGTCTAATACCGTCGCTATTTTTAAAATATTAATCTCTATCGCATCTGCTCCGGCTGCCTCCATATCACGTGCAAAAGATACCCAACTCCCATTATCATAACAATTAATACTGGCAATAATCGGTATCGAACACGAAGCTTTGGCTTCACGTATCAACGTCAGGTACTCCTCTATCCTATGCGACCGCACATAATTTTGCACATAATCATACGCTTCGGGATAATCCGCCGAATGATACAAAACATGATGTGCCTGATCAAGTATCTGCTCCTCAAAAAGAGACTTCAAGACAACAGCTCCTGCTCCGGCCTTTTCAAGATCCTTAATTTTATCTATATTATTTGTTAACCCTGAACTTGCGACAATGAGAGGATTACGCAATGTAAGTCCGGCATATGCAGTCTGTAGTGTTTCCATATAATGGTAAGTTTAGATTTTTAATATACTCTTTCCCCGAAAATACGACTTCCCACGCGTACCAGCGTACTTCCGGCTTTTACCGCCAAAAGATAGTCATCGGACATCCCCATAGAGATTTCACAAAACGAACTATCTTCGGGAAAATAGTCTTTCTTTATTTCATCAAAAAAACTACGGAGTGATAGAAACTCCGATTCTATTTGTTTACAATCATTTGTAAATGTAGCCATTCCCATTACTCCGCAAAACCGCACATGGCGAAGATCTTTCCATGCTCCCGACCGGAGATAGTCACGGCACTCCTCAAAAGAAAAACCGAATTTACTTTCTTCTCGGGCAATGTGTATTTGCAACAAACATGAAACCACACGCCCGACATTTTCCGCCGTCTTATTTATTTCTTGCAGCAATTTAGGACTATCAGCACTATGTATCATAGAAACAAACGGTACAATCTGCTTCACCTTATTCGTTTGCAAATGTCCTATGAAATGCCACTCTATATCCTCCGGCAGAACAGGCTTTTTAGAAAGCAATTCTTGCACTTTACTCTCTCCGAAAAGTCGTTGACCAGCATCATATGCCTCCCGTATCATCTCTACCGGATGAAATTTGGAGACAGCAACCAATCTCACTCCCGAAGGAAGAGTTTGCTTTACCCGCTCTATATTTTCTGCAACAATATTCATATCTAAGATTCTGCAACAGGAGGAAGGTCTTCATCTTCAGCCGCATAGGGATATATATCCATAATAGGCGTTTCGTTAATAGCAGCTATTTCGAAGTCGGCCATAGTACCTTTCATCCCTTCCAACAGGTTTTCCAAAGCTTTCTGCAAGTCCTGTGCCTGCACGAGCATATAACTCGCGGTCCGCTTCTCCGCACCGCTCTTTTCGTCGAGCGTAATAAAATTGACTTTGCATTTAAACCACTTATCGCCCGTCTCATCAAAAAATAACTCGCTGATATTGGCTCTTTTAATATTAGCGACAGAAAAATCGCCCGAAATAAAAGGTGTCATTTCCTTTATAATGCGAGCTTCGGCTTCGGTAAAAGAAAGAGCATCGACCATATAAGGTTCGGTAACTTTCTTCTGCATGCCGTTCTCCATCATTTTATCGTATTTTACTTTACATTCAAACCAAGTACTCATTTTATTTACCTCGTTCATTAATTATTATCTGCAAATACGAGAAAATATCAAAATCTTCTGTATCGTATAGCAAAGATACGATTTTCGATTGAATTTACAGACAGATACAAAAATTAAAGTATCAAGTAAGATTTTTTAATACAGAATCTCTTATATTTGTATAAAATGAAATAAATCGGAATACCCTAATCCGGCAATAATCAAAATTACATTACCCTATCAATTGGATAGCGGAGAACAAACCCTAATGCACATTCATTCCCTTACAGGGCAATTGTTAAAAGCAATACAAATCGATTATAATTTTGACAAAATAGAATTAGATGTATCTGATTTTAACGCAGGAGAATATATTTACGAATATAAAGGCATCAGTAATAAATTTAATGTAAAATAGGACTGTTTAGATACAAAAATCTCATAAAACAACGGAACGACAACTCTGTCGTCCCGTTTCATCACGAATCTCTTCAAACAAAAGACTCAATATTCTATTTTGTCCGCTTTGGTATCCCACATTTCAAAAGCTTTTATCGCCTCCTTCCGCAACAAAGTCTCAGAAGGAAGCTTACGGTCTGCAGGTTTTAATTCAAGCTCATCATAAATAAACGAATCATCAAATCCTATATCCTTAGCATCGGTTTTCGTATTGGCATAATACATTTTATCGAGTCGAGCCCAATAAATCGCACCCAGACACATAGGACAAGGTTCACACGACGTGTATATTTCACAGCCGCTCAAATTGAACCGTCCCAATTTCCCGGCAGCTTCACGTATTGCACTCACCTCAGCATGAGCGGTAGGATCGTTGGATGCCGTTACTCGATTTACTCCTCTTGCAATAATTTTTCCGTCTTTCACAATCACTGCACCGAAAGGACCTCCTCCATTTTTCACATTCTCAATAGAAAGCGCTATCGCTTCCCGCATAAAATCATCTTTTGTCGCCATATTATGATCTTTGTTATTTTGTTTACAACCTGATAAAAAAAGCCCGCAGATCACAAGCAGTGAACAAAGGGCTTTCACAAATATAGTGTTTCTTTTCATGGCAATATATTATTTAACGTAATTTAGAAGCAGGTTAAGAGCCTGCAGAAAACACCTTAACTGTTTTCCAACGAATCGTTTATACTTCCGATGTAATCGAGTAATTCCGTTCTTCCCTGCTTTTTCTCTGAAGAGGTATAAAATACCGGGGGAAGTTCTTCCCAATCTTCAAGCAAACGATTCTTATAAGCCTCGACATTTTCCTTAAAGCGCACAGGCCCTAATTTATCGGCTTTGGTAAACACTATGCAAAAAGGTATTTCGTTCTCTCCGAGCCATTCTAAAAACTCGACATCGATTTTCTGCGGTTCATGTCGGCAGTCTATCAGAACAAACAGACAAGTCATCTCATAACGGTTCAGGATATAGCTCTCTATAATGCTGCGTATTTTTTCTCGCCCTTCTTTACCGCGTTGTGCATATCCGTATCCCGGAAGATCGACCAAATACCAAGCATCATTGATCAGGAAATGATTGATAAGCTGCGTTTTACCGGGCATAGAGGAAGTCATCGCCAGCCCTTTTTTATTGGTAAGCATGTTGATCAACGACGATTTCCCTACATTAGAACGACCGATAAAGGCATATTCCGGTAAATTTCCCGAAGGACACTTCGTTACATCAGTATTACTTATTATAAAACGTGCACTTTTTATCTCCATAATCATTTTAGTTAATCGACAGTTATTATGACAAATATAAGGATTATCTGCCGATAATCTTGCCCGAATCTAAAAAAAAGGCTATTTTTGAATTACTAAACCTATTACTTTACATGGAAAATTATGATTCTATGAACGATATATCTGTAGAGACCGCATTACAAGACCTGCGATATTTACAACTGCTTTCAAAACAGTTCCCGACCATATCGGACGCATGTACCGAGATCATCAATCTGGAAGCGATTTTGAATTTACCCAAAGGGACTGAGCATTTCTTGACAGACATACACGGAGAATATGAAGCTTTCCAACATGTTCTGAAAAACGCATCTGGCACAGTACGTCGTAAAGTCAACGAGATTTTCGGTCAAACTCTTCGGGAGAGCGAAAAAAAAGAGTTATGTACACTCATTTATTATCCCGATCATAAGTTGGAACTGATTAAATCCCATGAACCGGATATGGGAGACTGGTACAAAATCACGCTTCACCAACTGATCAGAGTATGTCAAAATGTTTCTTCGAAATATACTCGATCAAAGGTAAGAAAAGCTCTCCCTGCAGAATTTTCCTATATCTTACAGGAACTGCTACACGAATCGCAGATAGACCCGAACAAACAAGCTTATGTGAACGGTATCATCTCGTCTATCATATCGACAGGGCGAGCTGATTGTTTTATCATCGCCATGTGCAACCTCATACAACGACTCACGATAGACACATTGCATATCGTAGGCGACATATATGACCGAGGACCGGGGGCTCATATTATCATGGATACATTATGTAATTATCACAATTTCGATATACAATGGGGCAACCACGATATATTATGGATGGGGGCTGCATCGGGTAACATGTGCTGTATCGCCAACGTGATAAGAATGGCAATGCGTTATGGGAATCTGACTACGATCGAAGACGGGTATGGAATAAATCTACTGCCACTGGCGACATTCGCCATAGAACGTTATAAAGATGATCCTTGCTCGCTTTTCATGCCCAAAGTAGGAACGGATAACGTACATAGCGAAAAGACCCAAAAACTGATTGCTCAAATGCACAAGGCAATCACAATCATACAGTTTAAACTGGAGGCTCAGCTTATCAAGGCTCATCCCGAATATAATATGGATAACCGACTATTGCTCGATAAGATCGATTATAAGCGGGGAAAGCTGATTCTGAATGGAAAAGAATATTCTTTAACAGACTCTTATTTCCCGACTATCGATCCTAAAGATCCCTATAATCTCACCGATGAAGAGCAAGATTTGATACGTCGATTACGCTACTCTTTTGTCAACAGCGAAAAACTGAGAAAACACATGCGATGCCTGTTTTCTTACGGAAGCATATATCTGGTACGCAACTCTAATCTGCTGTATCATGCCTCTATACCGTTGAATGCCGATGGATCTTTTAAAGAGATAACGATACGAGACAAAAAATATAAGGGAAAAGCATTACTCGACCGAATAGATCAGATAATACGAATCGCCTATTTTGATGAAGAGGGTTCTGAAGAGAAAAAATTTGCACGAGATTATATGTGGTATCTCTGGTGCGGAGAAGATGCACCTCCATTCGACAAAGACAAAATGGCGACGTTCGAACGCTACTTTACCGATGATAAAGAGCTTTGGAAAGAGAAAAAGGGATATTATTACACATTAAGAAATGAAGAGCGTGTCTGCGACATGATACTGAAAGAATTTGGAATAAATAATATTCATTCCCATATTATCAACGGACATGTTCCGGTAAAAACGATCAAAGGAGAAAAACCGGTAAAAGCCGGTGGAAAGCTTCTGGTAATCGACGGTGGATTTTCAAAAGCGTACCAACCGGAAACCGGAATCGCAGGCTATACGTTGATTTTTCACTCACGAGGATTACAACTGACACAACACGAGCCTTTTCAGTCGGCACAAAAAGCAATAGAAGAAGGTATCGATATTATTTCGACCAGTTTTATCCTCGAACTCAATTCGCAACGAATGATGGTACGCGACACCGATATAGGAAAAGAGCTCGAGACTCAGATAAAAGATTTGAAAAAATTATTGATCGCTTACCGTAACGGCTTTATTAAAGAAAAATCTTAATTTCGTAACAGAAATATTTTTTAATATCGAATCTCTTTTAAGACTGTTTTCACTTCGGTCATCACAAAAACAGTATTATTCATAGAGAATCAGACAAACACAAAAAACAATATTCAGATGAATCGACCTTACTCTTCCGCATTACTTGAAAATGCGGTAAATGAGTTTGCCAAACTACCGGGTATCGGAAAAAAAACTGCTTTGCGGTTAGTATTACACCTGCTCCGGCAGGAGAAGTTTTCCGTAGAAAATTTCGGAAATGCCATTATAAAACTTCGTAAAGAGATAAAATATTGTCACGTATGTCATAATATTTCCGACTCGGATACTTGCTCATTATGCTCCGACCCCAACCGGGACGATTCTATCATTTGTGTCGTAGAAAACATTAAAGAAGTGATGGTAATTGAAAATACCCATCAATTCAAAGGACGGTATCACGTTTTAGGCGGCGTCATCTCTCCCATGGACGGGATTGGTCCTTCTGATTTGGAAATAGACAGCCTGGTAAAACGGGTATCGGAAGGAGGGATACAGGAAATTATTCTTGCCCTTAGCGCTACGATGGAAGGAGACACGACCAATTTTTATATTTTCAGAAAACTCGCTCCTTACAATATAAAAATTTCCATTTTAGCACGAGGGGTATCGGTTGGTGACGAACTGGAATATACCGATGAGATTACTCTCGGCAGATCTATTATTAACAGAATGCCGTTCAATGAGACATTCAAACCATAAAAAAACGGAATATAAATATACGAAATACCGTCAATAGATCGTTTATATATATTGAATTTATCGCTAAATTAAGGTCCATGAAATTAACATTCTTAGTTCCACCTGTATTAGATCATAATAAACCTGCTGAACGAACTGCGGGGTGCACCCGTATCGTGTATGCAGCACCAAACATATATGAATTGACCGTTGTCGCAATATTAGAACAAGAAGGATATACTCCGATATATAGAGACTTCGTCTATTACAAAACCTCACGAAAAAAATTCGAAAAGTTCCTTAAAGAAGATGACAGCGATATTTATTATATCTGGACTGTAAATCTGTCAATAGAGAACGATTTAATCGCATTATCCCTAATCCGGAAATATCGGCCGAACGCATTTGTCGTATTTATGGGTCCAGGACCTACTTATTTTACAGATCGCTTTTTTACAGATGAAAAAGTAGTTATCGTCAGAGGAGAACCGGAAGTCATTGTAAAAGAATGGACAAATGCTTTACGAGATGGAACAGACTGGAAACTGACCGAAGGTATCTCATACCTGAAAAACGGGAAAATCATACACAACAAATTCCATTTGTTATTAAAAGACTTAGATTCTCTTCCTTTTCCTGCACGCCATCATATTGCAGATCGGGATTATCACAATCCCAAATTAAAAATATCGCCTTATACGACAGCAATCACTTCACGAAACTGTCCTTATCAGTGCATTTACTGCGTACCGAGTTCGTTAACTTTCGCTCGGGAAATAGAGAATCGCCGGGAGTTTAAAAAGAAGCCGTTTATCTCTTTTCGCTCAATAGAGAGTATTGAAAAAGAGATGAAAATATTGCACGAACAAGGATATACTGCCATCGGCTTCATGGACGACAACTTCATTTGGAATGAAGAAAGAACACTGGCAATCTGTAATATTATGCGTAAATACGGCTTTTCATGGGGATGTCAAGCCCGCGTTGATGCGATTACCGACACAATAGCCCGAGCCTTAGGTATGTCGGGCTGCAAATATGTCGATTTAGGCGTAGAATCATTTAACGATGATATTCTCAAATTCATTAAAAAAGGAATTACACAAAAACAGATATATGACGCAATCGGGTATCTGAAAAAATATAATGTTCCGGTCAAGCTGAATATTCTAATCGGGACAAGCCCGTTAGAAACCAAAGAAACTCTTAAGGATACTTTACGGCGAGCAAAAAAACTGAAAGTCGATCAGATTATGTTCAACATCGTATCTCCTTTTCCCGGTACGGAATTTTATGCTATGGCAAAAGAAAACGGATGGATTAAGGGTGGAGAATATGTTCCTACCGATGTTCAACGAGAGTCGATATTAAATTATCCTCATCTTTCATCTCACGAAATGGAAAGGATATTATTCCGAAGCAATTTGAAATATTTCTTTTCATATTATTTTATTTCGACACAACTCAGACGCTTTACTTCAGTCAAAGAATTTTCGTACGCTTTAAGAGCCTTAAAAATAAAATTATTCGGATAATAGTCTTTATGCGGTTATCAATCATCCTCATATCTTGGAATTCTCTGGTACATCTTAAAGAGTGCCTTGCATCTCTTTCATATACACTGCAGAAAGAAGATATCGAGATCATCTGGGTAGATAACGGATCAACAGACGGCGCATCACGATATGTTAAGGAAAACTATCCTCAAATACAGACAGTCACACTTCCCTGTAACCGAGGTGTAGCATATGCCCGTAACCGGGGAATAGAAAAAGCATCGGGCAAATATATTCTGCTCCTCGATGATGACACTATCGCTAACGAGAACGCTATATACGGCATGATTGCTTACATGGACTTTCATCCCGAAACAGGAATCTGCGGTTGCAAGCTGACAAATACACAAAAAGAAACTCAAAAAAGCGATAAGGAATATCCGGGACTCGGTATAAAATTCAAAAATATTTTCTACACTTTTATACGAAGAAAAAATAAAGAGATTTTTCATACAGTTGAATATGAGCCGGAATATTTAATCGGAGCTTGTCAAATGATCCGTCGTGAAGTACTTGATTTGACAGGTCTTTTGGATGAAAATATTTTTTACGGTCCGGAAGATGCAGATTTTTGTATACGAGTACGGAATAATGGCTTCAAAATCGTCTATCTACCCCAATTTTCAATTATCCATCATTGGAAACGGGTAACCAACCGAAAAATTTTTTCAAAATTGGCATGCCGACATATTCAGGCACTCCTCTATTTCTACAAAAAACATCACCGTTATCTTTAAACTGTAAAAAGTATGTCATACCTATCCGGAACAAATATCTATTTACGAGCTATCGAACCCGAAGATCTCGACATTTTATATCAATGGGAAAACGACTCTTCTCTATGGGTTCATGGATGTACATTAGCTCCATTCTCAAAATTCACTCTTCGTGAATATATTCAAAACAGTTGTTACGATATTTATCAGACCCGACAACTACGAATGATGATTACTTTAAAAAAAACGAACGAAACAATCGGAATGGTAGATTTGTTCGAGATCGACCCACATCACGAAAGAGGAGCGGTAGGTATTCTTATAGCGCCGGATCATCAAAGGAAAGGTTTCGGCAATGAAGCTTTGCAACTAATGTGTTCATACGCTTTCGGTTTTTTGCATCTGCACCAACTTTATGCCCACATCCTTCAAGAAAATAAAAACAGTTTGAAACTCTTTTCTGAAAACGGATTCATATCTTGCGGACTTTTTAAAGAATGGGTAAAAACTGAAAACGGATATAAAAACGTAGTTGTCATGCAACGGATCAATTGAGAATAGGCAAACGAGGATATTTGAGCCATGATTTATAATCTTCTCCTAAATCTACGACAGCTTTACGCCAACTCTGTTCCCCATCACCGCAAATACAAAATAAAGGCGATACTTTTTCGGATACGATCCAAAAAATATTGGCAATCTCATCTATTAATTGCCCGGCCTCCCAACCGCTATACCCTAAAAAGAATTTTATATGCCCCTCTACGGTATTTCCACTTCTTATATAAGACAATACCACATCTATATCACCTCCGATATATAATCCTTCAGCTATCTCTATCGATCCGGATATTAATCGCCCCAATGTATGTATATAAAACAAATGATCGCTCTCCATAGGCCCTCCGCAAAAGACAGGAATCTCCGGAACATTTTCCAAACCGTCGATTACGGTATTCAACATCAGATTGGAAGACTTGTTAAGAACCAGCCCCATACTTCCGATCGTCGGATCATGATCGACCAACAAAACAACCGACCGTTGGAAATATACCTCATTCAGGCATGGTTCTGAAACCAATAAACAACCGGTATAGGGGTCTTTCAAACTACGGTTCACCTGAAATATTTCCGTTCCTAATCTCATTCGTATTACCAATTAATAATCTAAAGTAAAAAAACTATTCGACAAATCCAAATACTTCTGAAACAAATATTTTCAAATCAGTCATTCCAATCTTCAAAACAAGAAAGAATCAAACAATAAAAATAACAAAAAACACAACTGAGAGCCCTTGGAGGGACTGATTGTTCTTGTGGATTTCTCTAAAACTTTATTCGAATAAAATTAGACCGGCTATTAAAATCCGATTCTCATTAAAGTTTAAATTTTATAATTATTTACACACCGACCAAAGTTTATTTATCTTAAAAATAATCAGTTATAAATCAAAATCTCATACAAATCAGAAATTAATTTTATAATTTTGTGAATATGATTTTCTTTATTTATTTTTTATATGCACAAAAGATGACAAATTGCTAATATTTATTGTCATAAAATAGTATTATCGCTAAAAATACAATGCTTTATTCAAGTACATTTTTAGTTAAAACAAGATTTTAAGAAGAGAAGATCAATTTAATAAGTATTGATGATTTTTTATAATTCATCGGGCATCACATAGGATTTAAAAGTTTGTTTTTATGAAGATAGAAAAATTTTCAGGAACCGATCCCCAGTTATATAAGCTTGTCGCCCCTTTGGTTATGAGTCCGGGAATCTTGAGACAGAACAACAATTATCCTTTTAAAACTTCAATACACCACATTTGGTTTGTCACGACCGAAAACAATACTGTTCAAGGATTCATTCCAGTCGAAATCAAAGCACACAACGTCACAATAGACAACTATTATATTTCGGGAGATAATGCAAAATTGCTTTCCCAAATGATAGACAAAGTTGTAACCACTTTCGGAGAAGATTATCCGATATATTCCGTTACACATACCCGACACGTAAATATATTTCAGGAGAAAGGTTTTTCTCCAGTCAAAGAATGGAAACTTTATGTAAAAATGGAATGGAAAGGAGATGAAAACAACCCGAAAGAATGTATATGATATGACCCAAGACCGCCTGGAAAAGATCTTTTCCGGATTTGATAATGTCTATGTCTCTTTCTCCGGCGGGAAAGATAGCGGAGTATTATTGAATCTCTGCATCGATTACATTCGGAAACATAAGCTCGATCGGAAACTGACGGTTTTCCATATGGACTATGAAGTACAATATCAAGAAACAATAGAGTACGTAGAACGAGTATTCAAATCTAATGCGGACATTCTGAATGTTTACCGGGTCTGCGTACCGTTCAAAGTTATAACCTGCACCTCTATGTACCAACAATTCTGGCGACCGTGGGACGATGCATGCCAAGACATCTGGGTACGTGAGATGCCTGAAGGTTGTTACCGAAAAGAAGATTTTCCATTTTACACAGAAGACATGTGGGATTATGAGTTCCAATACAAATTCGCCCACTGGTTGCACATCCAAAAAAAAGCGCAACGTACTTGCTGTCTTGTCGGAATACGGACTCAAGAAAGCTATAACCGTTGGCGAACAATATACAGCTCAAAAAATTATCAGAAATATAAAGGTCTGAAATGGACAAGACGGTGTGGAGAATACATCTACAATGCATATCCGATTTATGATTGGCAGACAACAGATGTATGGACTGCAAACGGAAAATTCAAATGGGACTATAACCATCTCTATGATTTGTATTACCAAGCCGGCGTCTCTTTGGAGAAACAACGTGTAGCCAGTCCTTTTCTTTCTCAAGCAATCGGGAGCTTAAAATTATACCGAGCCATCGATCCTGACATGTGGGGACGTATGATAAACCGAGTAAACGGAGTCGGATTTGCGGGGATATATGGCGGTACAACGGCTTTAGGATGGCAGTCTATAAAATTGCCTAAGAATATGACATGGGCAGATTATATGAAATTTTTACTAAGTACACTTCCCGAAGAAACAAGAAACAACTATCTTGAAAAACTATCGGTGAGCGTGGCTTTTTGGAAAAATAAAGGCGGCTGTCTTGCTAATGAAACAATAAAGAAGTTGGAAGATGCCGGTATCTCGATCACTGTCGGAGAAAAAAGCAACTATAAAACTTCGAAGAAACCTGTGAGAATGGATTATCTCGATGACATCGATATTCCTGAATTTAAAGAAATCCCGACTTTTAAACGAATTTGCATTTGCATTTTGAAAAACGACCATTGTTGCAAATACATGGGATTCTCCCCTAATAAACACGAAAAAGAATTAAGGGAAAGTGTCATGAAAAAATACCAATCCTTATTTTAATTATGGAAAAATATCAAAGCCCCGTATATAAAGTTTTGTCCGTTCCGATCGAAAAGATCGTAGCCAATAGCTACAATCCGAATATCGTCGCTCCTCCAGAAATGAAACTTCTGGAGATTTCAATCTGGGAAGATGGATATACGATGCCCTGTGTATGTTATTATATCCCCGAACAGGACATTTATGAACTGGTAGATGGATATCACCGATATCAGGTAATGAAAACCTCGAAACGGATTTATGAACGAGAAGAAGGAAAATTACCGGTTGTTGTAATAGAAAAAGATCTTTCAAACCGAATGGCATCTACAATACGCCACAACCGGGCAAGAGGAACTCACAATATTGAATTGATGAGCAATATTGTATCGGAACTTGTAAAGGCCGGTATGTCAGATAGTTGGATACAAAAAAATATAGGAATGGACAAAGACGAGTTGTTACGTCTAAAACAGATTTCGGGACTGGCAGAATTATTTGCCGATAAAGAATTCAGTTTAGCTAAAGATTGACACTCTTCAATAAATTTTTAGGGAGATTCATTAAATAGTATAAAATTAGCCAACTAATTCATACACAAAGTTTT
>ERZ838516.3010-NODE-3010-length-16210-cov-3.753946_pt1 | contig 16210 bp, 12 predicted proteins | sample MGYA00519910_ERZ838516 | MGnify/ENA primary metagenome ERZ838516 (study PRJEB31850, sample SAMEA3708837) | human gut metagenome | biome: human gut; feature: human-associated habitat; material: faeces | place: China | collected 2014 ... | reverse complement strand
CTTTTTACAGTCGTTACAATATGTATCTCCTGTATAACCTGCTTCTGTACATGTTGCTTCTTTTACATTTTTTACAACTGTAGATATATGATGACATTCTTTTACCGGGATAGTTTCGGTATATGATTTACCACAGCTGCAACTATACAATCTTATACCTGTAGATGTATATGTAGGTTCTTTTGTCACTGTTGCTTTATAATTATGTACATGTGGAGGGTCACCTGTAATATTAACCTGTTTAATTCCGAGTAATGTATTTTCTCCACTACCTTTATTAACAGCATATACATATATACTCTGCTTACCTGTCTTTTCTGTTTTAATTGTTTCTTCAAATCCATGATATCCGCCAATTCCGCTATATGATGAATTATCATTTACATCACTTCTATAACGGGCAGCCGTAATTTTATGTCTCTCAGCACCCGAATCTGCATTTCCTCCGACATATGCATAAATGTCAACATTTTCTTTACATGCATCCGGATCAAATGCCCAGCCCTTTATTGAAAATGATTTATTTCCTCCGCCGGCACTCTCAAATGCTCCTATAGGATTATGACTAACAATGTTTATATCCGTATCCAAAGTATTTGTCTTGCCATTAATTGTAATATCAACATTTGCTTTGTATACACCTTCTTTATTTAACGTTGCACCAATCCAGTTGTCAGTACTCTTATCGTATGTAAATGTATGCCTTACTGAACCATCAGGATTATAAATAGTTTCTTTTACAGAATAGTTAATATTATCTAACTGTGTTGTCTTCCTGCCTGTATCTGAATCATATAACATATAACACAGATAATACATGCTTCCTGTTGTTGACCACTGTGTCTTATCTCCCATCTTTGAATCTGAAAACCATGTTTTAGCATACAATCTTCTTTGTGGCACATTTGCTGATGTAGCTGCACTTGTATAATTTCCAGCTGAATCATATGCATAGATATGTGTAATATATTCTCCGCTTTCTTTATTATGGTCACTTACATTTACCCTATATGTAAATGTATCTCCATTTCTTTTTCCTGTATACAATGAATCATTTTGCCAGTTATTCTTTAAATCATCCTGTCCATTATTAGAAGTCCATGTAGGAAACTGGACACGGTCTATATTAACATTATCAGTAACCTTACATGATACAGTATAGCCTGTACCATCTACATCAGTAATCTTAACATCAGATATTACCGGCCTGCTCGTATCAGGCGTTATATATACACGCTTGCTTCCAATAAATGCATTACTTCCCTGACCCCTATTTATTGCATATACATACACATCCTGCCAGCCTGATTTATAGGTATAAATGTCATTGTTAAAGCCGTGATTATTGCCAACTCCAAAAACGGTATTGACATCACTTCTTACCTTATCTGCATATATCTGTGCAGAATCACAGCCTTCCTGTCCGGCAGGTCCCCCAATATATACATGCACTGCAAGTGATGCTCCTGCATCGTCATAATCAAATGTCCAGCCTGTCACATTAATCTTACCAGTTCCACCTGTCACACTTTCAAGATTAGCTTTCGGATTATGATTATCATCTGTTGAATCCTTTCCAACATATCTTAAAACACCATCCCATGGATAATAGTAATAGGATGATACACATATTTCCCTTCCTGTCTGGTCACCAGTCTCAGTATGGCCATAATAACCATGTGATGCTACATCCTTATTATTCCCAAGATAAAATTCTGTATGATGAGCTGCATTTAATAAAATATCTCCCCTTTGCAGATTAGATGCATTAGAAATTGAACTCCATGGAATCCATTTAAAGCCATGGGCAGTCAGATTGCGTCTCATATTTCCTGTATATGTAGCATTACCTGTATCTATTCCTGCTGCCTTTAGTGCCGAAATTACAAATGAAGAACAATCGTAATCAGGCCCCCATCTGTTAGACTGTGAATAACCATGTGAATTATCATTTGCAATATTTATTGCCCATTGCAAAGCCTTTTCAATCTTTGAAGATGCGGCATATACTTTCGTATTGTCTGCATAATTCATGGTTATAATAGAACAGATAAACATAATAACTGCCATGCTCATGCTTATCAAACGTTTTTTTAATTTATTGCTCATATAAATTCCTCCTTATCTTTTTGTGAATGTTTATAAAATACTAAACACTTATTACCTTGGACATAATTATATTAACAATTTTTTTAATCCTTTGTTCCTGATTTGACAGATGACCGTTTTGGCTGATGAATGGTAATTTGATTTTTTCTCCACTATCCCACTATTTTTTAAAGTCTTCCTAATTTAAAAACTATACTGGGTTAGTTTCTATATTTTTCAGAAGCTATTATATCTATATCAAAATCTTTGACATACTCTATATCAAAAACTTTTCCTCCATTAAAGTCAAAATTATAACATTTATTATCTCCCATTTTTGTATCATTGCACTTCATACATTTAACGATATAAGGATGTAAATCATAATATGTATCATCTAAAAAAGAATATGCACAATTCGCACAAATTCTATTTTTTTCAGGTATTTGTAAAATCCTCTGCTTTTTTTCTCTCTTCTCTTTTTCTATTTTTTCATTAAATTTCTTTGATTCTTTATATTCTTTTGCAACATTATATAAAATATATATAATTATGATTCCAATTATTATCTTTAACATATTTTTCTCCTTGCAAACAAAACATTAAAATGTTATGAAAAATTGTCAAAATTTATCTATGGTATCATTATCAGTTATCGAATTCTTGCTTAATATGTATACTGGTGAATAATCTAATTATTATTTATACAATATAAGGATAAACTTTTACTGGACATCTATCAGTTACGTTCTGCGAAAAATATCATCAGATATTGGTTGCTAATGTCACCAAAACACTATATTTCGTATCACTGGAACAGAATCCCCATGTTCTTTGTAAACAGGATATAATAATATTTGAGCTATCCTCTAACAGAAAAATATCGTTATCTGTTCCAATGTTCTAATATACCCGGATTAGACCGCCCATACTGTATAAACTAATACAATTACCGCTTCCATATAAATTATCCTCCATATATTTATAAAATATTTCCTTTTCTATTCAACTAAAAATAGTTATCATAAAAACATTATTCATATACAGACGTTATATTAATTCATATAAATGAATATACAACGTCTGCCATTATATGCCATATGGCTTCATAAAATTATCTATAATGAAAACAACCATTCCTATCTTCCGGCTTATTATATCCGCCATAACTGCCTCTGCAATAAACCCTGCCATATGAATCTGTATCATGCCAATCTGCATAAATACAATCTCTACAATTTCCTTCAAATGCTCCTTCAGGTATTATTACCTTTTCTTTTAATCTCATATCCATATAATTTTTCTCCTTTACATCATATTGCATAGTTTTTATTGTTACGATAATGGTTCACCTCACATTCCTAAACTTAATTTTTATACAAATTTATCAATTTTGATAATGATAAATGAGTACTCTCAACTTTCAATTAATCTATACATTACTTCCTTTACCATAACTTTATCAGCAGATTTATATGCTTTATACACTATCATTTTATTATCTGGTAATGTGATAACAGGAAAATATAAATATTCTATATATGACGGCATTGAACACACTATTTTATTTATATACAACATATCTTCTTCTGATAATGTTTCAATATTATAAAAATAAGTATGAAAAATACCTAAAAACGATATATGTTCACTTTGCCAGTCTTCTATTACACGATTTAATACATTTGTTTGCGGAATATACGAACATTTATATTTTCCTTTACCTTCATCGATAAAATCATGTGTAACTACATTTCGATATCCACCTATTATTCCTCCCCTTTCTGTATCTGTATGACTAACTGATGCTATAATTTCTTCATAAATTTTATGTTCAACCAGTAATACATCTTCATCAAATCCAAACAATTTATAATCCTCCAACATATTTATATAAAATAATTAATGCAAAACTGATTACTAAACTTGAAAATGTATTTACTTTTATAACTTCCTTCCCAATAACATTAATTCCATATTTTGATAAATAATCTGATACTCCATCATTATAGGATTTTAAAATATCCTTTGAATGTGCTGAAAGCTCTGGTACATCTGTTTCCAGCTCTTGAATTGCTATTTTTATAAGATTTATATGATAGTATAATTTTCTTTTTTCTAAAACCTTTTTTGCATTCTTCAATAATTGTTTAAATGTTAATATTAATTTAAGCATAATACTAACAATAATAATTAAAGCTGGTAAAACGCCAAGACTCATATAGACAACCGGATTTGCTTCTTCATCTCCCCAGCTTAACACTTCTTTAATAAACTCCATTAAGATTTTCCAATTATTTATTACAAGTAACGTTCCTGTGATAATTCCTAATCCGATTATCACCAATTGAATAAGCGGAATATGCTCTCTTTTTTTGCTATATGTTTTGTCTTGAAGCTCTTTCAAAAATTTTTTTAATTTTTTAGCATTGTATTCATTAATATGCTTTTTAAAATCCGCATGATTTTTTAAATCAATTACACTAATTTTTATGTCATATCCATTTTTCTGAATATTTTGGGCACATATTAATGGCATGTAATATTCATCATTAACCTGACACAATTTATATTCTTTTTTCTGAGGAATAATATAATTATTTTCAGGTAAACTAAGACAATCATCAATAATATCTTTTTCCTGCAAAAAAATATATGTTGAATTAGCAGGATTAAAACATTTTATTATTTCTAAAGAATCATCAAAAAAATGAATATGCTTTGCAAAAAAATCACCACTACCATCTACAATATCATTTAACTTTTTCATCTTTTCACATATATTTAATGCTGTTCCTGTAAATTCATAATTATTGTAATTTTCTACTAATGTAGAAAATAATATATATGTTGCCGATTTTTTTATTGCATTAATAACATTACTATCTTCCCCTAACAAAGCATCTACTGCTTCCAGCAATCTGATAATAGGATAAAATATTTTATTACTTTCATATTTAAAATCAGTCTCTATCAGTTCATTTCCATGACCATACTTTAATAACAATGTATTAAATTCCTGACTTTTCTTTTGCTTTTCATAGAGTTCAATTAACATATTTTTCTTTGTTAATTTTTTCTCTCTGTATAATACTGCATTATCAAATCCATTATTTATAAGTTCATTCTGAAAATCATTAAAGTATGTTTTTATTTCTGTATATTTACCATCACTTATTTTATATACCAATATTCCAGGACTTATTAATTCTGCATATAATAACTGTGCCTTTTCAACTGAATCTTTGGCAATCTTTATAATAGAGTCTATTTCGTCCAGATATTTATTTCGATTATCATTAACTTCATAAAATGTTCTTATCGCACCTGTTGTAAATAATATGCTAAATAAATTATTTTCTTCTTCCACTGAATTACATATATCTAAAGCCAGATTAAAATTATCTTTATTTGTATATATTTTTCCATTCCAGAAAAATGGAAGTTCTGGTGCAATATTACATATTATTTTAAAAGCAGATGCCGGACGCTCATCTATTCCCATGTTATCTTCTCTAATGTCCAGAATTTTTGAATATACTTTTTCATCATATTTTTCAAATGCATTATATAATGTATCTCTAAACACATCTTTTATTGTTGCATCCCAATCACGAACCACATAAGCCCTAGCAAGTTCATATGTATCGGTGTAATCCCTATCAATAAAGAAATGTTTAAAACTATTGGCTGCCTCTACAACATGAACGACCTCTAATTTTTTTCCATTAAGCCATTCATTAACCTGTTTATATCCTGCTCTCACACGAGGATCATATGCCAGCATTGCCTGAACAAGATTAAAAAAACGTGTATCATTCTCTATTTTTTTCGGATATACTACTTTTCCTTCTTTTAACTGTAAAGCTATTTCCATATTATTTCTAAACAGCCTGAAATTATTCGCATTCATATACAATTCACATAACGTAACCCCTAATGCAAAATAATCTGTTTTAGTTGCTACTTCTATTTTTGTTTTACCATCTGTATTTAATGCTGTAAATGCTACTGCATCAGGTGCCAGATACCCTTCACTTACTTTACCATCCGCCAATGTTATTGAACGATTCGTCTCTGTTTGTATATTTCCCTTTGTTACAGAACCAAAATCTGTTATCACAGGAATGTCATTTTCTTCATCCCAAAGTATATTAGCCGGTTTAATATCAGCATGTATTAATCCTGCATTATGTATACTATTTAACGCTTCATTTAGTATATAAATATACTTTTCAAATCTATCTTTATCTTCTCCAAGATTAAGAGACAGTAAATCCAAGCTTCCTTTTTTGTAACAAGGATAAATATAAAAATATCTGTTTCTATATTTTCCATAATCAATCAGCTTTATAATCCCTCTTTTAATATTGTGTGTTAAAAAATCTACTATATCATCGTGATATTTATTCTGCTTTCCCTGACGATATACTTTAGCAATATACTCTGTTCCTAATAATGTCTTTACTTTATATACCTCTGCCTGTCCTCCATAACTAACCCACTGTACTACAGTATAATTTTGTTCTCCTTGTAATTCTGTACCACATGGGATTTCATATATGTACTCACTTTCATCATCTGGATTCTCATCCTGTCTATTTATGAATAATCTTGTATTTCTTTCATATTGCAGTGTTCCTGTTACCCTTTCATTATGAGGCATAGTTCCTGTAACTCGTTCATTATCAGGAATGGTTCCTGTTATACGTTCATTATGCGGTAAAGTACCTGTTTTCCGTTCATCATGAACTATTGATTCTGATATTCGTCCATTATCAGGTAAGGTTCCCGTTATACGCTTGTTATCAGAATTAATGTCTCCCGCTTCCGTTTGTTCATCTTTTTTTATATTAAAACCACTCCAGTATGCCATATCAATCTTCACTCCCAACATAAAACAAATATATTAATTGTTACATTTATATGCCTTTCTCTATTAAAACAAAGGATATGTTGTCTCCTGCACCATTTTCATATACTTTATTTAATATTAAATCAGCTTTCTTACCTAATGAGTCATTTAATGATAGTATTCTCTCCATATCCTCGATTTCAATATAATCAGATAACCCATCTGAACATAATACTAAAATATCTCCTTCACGATACTTTTCTCTATGTTCTACAATATCTATCCAATCCAGAGAAAATTCATCACAACCAATATATCCTGTTATTATATTTTTCTCTTCATGTTTTTTTATTTCAGATTGACTAATAATACCTGCATCATATAATTTTTGAACTTTTGTCTGATCCTTTGTCATCTGAAGTAATATTCCATCTCTAAATCTATAACTCCTGCTGTTTCCCAGATTATATGTAACTAATTTTTCATCTAAAATAGTCGCAATACATAATGTACTGCTTATGTTGGGAAATAATTTTTTCTTATCCCTTATTTTTAATATATTCCCGTTTGCATTTTGTATCTTGCATAATAAATCATCCTTATCTTGTGGTTTACACTCTGAAATTGTTCGTAATACTTCTCTTGAAGCTAACTCACTGCATTTTAACCCACCTACGCCATCAGCTATAGCAAATATTTCATTATTTTCTTCACAGATACCCTCAATTTTCCCATTACTTATAATGTTATGTCCTATCAGAGCAGTATCATCATTTGTTTCATGTACTAAACCACGATTAACTATTGATATGTACCTTAACATATTTATTTCCTCCTACATGCATCTTGCTATTATCTTAGGAATCACGATTTCTGAATCATTGCTAATCTTATCCAGTCCAGTTATATCTTCAATAACTATTATCTGATTTTGTTTAACTTTATTATCAAATACAAAAGTTGATAACGGAGTTGTAAAGTACTCTTCTACAACATTTCCGACACCCCTGCCACCTTCTTCTAAATTCATTAAAACCTTATCATATAATTTAGTCTTAACATTTTCATCTGCAAATTCAATCCGAATATTTTTTGTCTGATAAATGGTTGTACATATCTTTTTTAACTGGGCTTCTAATATCTGCTTTGCTGCTTCAGGCTGAATAAAATTAAAAACTATTAAGTTCTTTCCTATCCTATTTAATACTTCAGGCTTACCTCTGTCTAAAAAATATTCCTGTATTCCTTTTGTTACTATTTCATTTACCTTTTCATAAGGCATATCAATATCAACTACTCTTTTTTTAACACCTGCAACATCTTTATATATTCCCAGATTACTTGTAAATACTATTAAGCATTCAGAAAAATAAACTGTATTTCCTTGCCCATCTGTCATCCTTCCATCTTCAAGAATTTGTAAAAATTTATCCCATATCGTAGGTGATGCTTTTTCCACCTCATCAAATAGTAACAACGAAAACGGATGTTCTCTTATTGTATTAGTCAATTGTCCACCGGCTTCATATCCTACATATCCCGGAGGTGCTCCAAACAGTTTCTGTGCCGCATGACTTTCTGAATATTCACTCATATCAAATCTTCTACATGCACTTTCATCTCCAAACAATAATTCTGCAATTGCTTTTGCTAATTCCGTCTTTCCAGTTCCTGTAGGTCCTGCAAAAAATAATATTCCCTTAGGTTTCGATGTTGATGAATGCTGCAAACCCGAAAAACCTGTTTTTGCCCTTTTTATTATTGCAATACTTTTATCAACGGCTACATCCTGTCCCTTAACACGTTCTTTTATATTATTATTTTCCAGCTTTTCCCTTTCTATCTCATCCCACGGATTTTCTTTTATTCCATATTTATATAGAGATACCACATCTTTTAAATGTTTATAATCAAAGTGCTGTTGTATTTTTAATTCCCTTATTCCTCTCAAATCTAAAATACGCATTCCTTCTGTCATATCAATAAACTGCTTAATAACTTCGTCTGAATTATTAACCTCATCAATAAATTTTTCCCTATAATATTCTATATATGCTGTTCTGATATGTTTATCAGGTAAAGCAATAATAATATTTTTCACATACGGATTATCTATATAAAACCATGTTGGAATATCGTTTATCTTATCTGCAATCAAAATCAACATATTTTGTCTGACAATACCATCATCACAATAATTACTTTTAGCATTCATAATTGCATAAAGTAAATTAGTAAATATTGCCCGTTCCTGCTCCGCCATGTGTGTCGGCTCTGCTAAAACTCTTGAAGCAAAATTCACACAAAACAGAGTAGGTACTCTGTTTTCTATTATAGTGTCTTTAATTATTTCACTTGATATTAAAGCATCTACAGCTATATTATTGCTTATCTGTCCATCTGCTCTTGCCATTTCACAGTTTTCTCTATATTCCTGAAACTGTTGTAGAAAATCATCATCTCCTATTAAATCAGTCATAGAATCAAATACATCAACAACCTCTGATTGTTTTTGCCTGTTATAAAATCCATTGATTATATCAAAAAAACAAACTCTATATCCTCTTTTACTATAAAATTCGTATATGTATTGGTTTAAATCACAAAAATCATCACAATTGTTCATTTTACTATCATAGAAAGGATATTCATCATATATGTTTCCTTCTAAAATAAGACAACTCTTTATACTGCTAAAACAATCTAACTCTCTTATCCATTTAGGTATCTTCATAGTGAACTCTCCTTCCTGACATCATCATTATTATGTATTCCAACTGATATTAAATTATTTTCATAATAAAAATTCTCAATAATTCTTCCATTTTTCATATAATCCATATATAATTCTTTATATTTTTCATTACACCAAATAATTTTTTGGTTACTTGATGCTATTAAAGCTGTTTGATTATCATTTAAAGAATCAACATATTCCCCACTTATTACCAACGCAGCCTTCTTAATACAGTTTTTTATACTATCGTTATTGTCTATTTCTTCTAATGTATATCCTGTAAAAATCAAAATATCTTTAGTCTTTTTTCTTATTTCATCCAATAATATTGAAAGTTCTTCTATCTGACAAAACGGTTCACCACCTGTAATAGTAATTCCATCCACCTGCTCATCTATAGACGCTACTAATTTCAAAATCTGTTTAACCGATATATCTTTCTTTTTATCAAATTTCCATAATTCAGGACTGGCACAATTAGGACACCTTTTATAACAGCCGATAGTCCATATTACAATTCTTTTTCCTGGTCCAAGAGATTGAACCGGATATAAAATTCTATCTATTTGCAAATTTTCACCTCAAAATCCTGATCTGCCATTGTTACTATGTCTCCATCTTTGATTTCTTCTTTTTTATTTGGAAATATTCGCCTTTTATTTATATATGTAAAGTTTCTGCTATGATTATCCTCTATAAATACACCATTTTCTGAAACATCAATTATTGCATGTTTACCTCCTACATATTGTAAATTCCAAAAATACTCATTTTCACAATCACCATATGCTCCGATTACATGTATGCCTTTTTTAAGATTTATTTTCATCCCATCAGATTTATTGATTAATTGAATTAAATTATTCTCTTCATTAGTCGTTGCTTCTTTTAACTCTAGCTGGTCATTTTGGTATATTTTATCTGTTATCTCCCTTCTGACTGAATCTTCTGCAAGTCTCTTAATAGCATCACTTCCACATATTGGACACTCTTTTACCTTTTCTTTTTCATCTTTGACTGTTACATGATTTCCACAAACAGGACATATTTTATATAGCCTTATATTACCTGAATTTGTAATATCTTCATCTTCTATTACTTCCACAGGAACTAATGATAAATCCACTTTGCATTGGTTACATACAAGATTGTTTACAGGAATCCTTTTCTTACATTCAGGGCATATTCTTACTTGCATATTATCTCCATTCCGCTGTTAAACTTTAAATATCAAGATACATTTGTTTTTTACCATATCTTTCATAATACCCTTGTGCAGCATTACTTTTTCCAAATCCGGTATTACGAATTCTCTTCCTTACCATCTGCACATTGTCATCAACATAACCTTTTACAGAAATATTCACCGCAGATTCAGCTGATATTGGTGCACAATTTTCATATGTTATACTAATTTTTCTTTTTTCAAGTTCTTTTTTTATTTCAGGATATAATGTACAAAAAGCTCCCTGTTGTATTACCTGTTGTTGTTTTTCTTCTTGTGTTGGCTCTTTATCACCAATTCCAACAACCTGAAACATAACTGCATTATTGCCAACTGATGCACACACTTTATTTTCTTTATTATCAAATATTATCTTTGATACTTCATTCTGATTATCTAAATTTAATGTTTTAATATCCTTGTAACCATATTCTTCCATTACTTCTGTTATTATTTTTTGCACATAAAGTTTTTCTTCTAAAGCAGCTACTTTTTCCTGAAGATTATTTTTTATTTTTTCCAGTTCTTCGATACTCTTATTTAAATTTATATCTACACCCAATATATTTTTTAAGGCATCACACTCGTATAATAATTTCTCACGATAATTATTTTTAATTACTTTATCTGAAATTGTTTCAGCAATACTTTTTTCTAATATATGAAAATACATAACCATTTCATTTAATATATGTTCTCTTGCAGTAACTGAATAATCTTCTTTTTTATTAATCTGTACTAATTCTTCTTGGATTGTTTTAATGATTTTTTCATCATGCTTTGTCAATATATTCATATTTCTGATACTATTAATTTCATTTGATATATTTTCGATAATAACTAATTCCTTAATAGATAAATTCTCATCTACAGATACATTTTTATTTACTTCATTTTTATTATCCTCATTAACAATATCTCTATAAACTCTTGTCTTTAATGCATCCTTTCTTTGTCCTGCTAATTTTTCAGCTCTTTTATATTCATTTATTCTATCTTCCTTTATCTTCTGCTGCTTTTTATATTCTTCTAAACGCTTTCTTTCCTCTTCTTTTCTTATGTCATTTTGTATTTGTACAATCTTATCAAGGTGTTTGGATAATTCTTTAATTAAATCCTGTTTTACTTTTGGCAACAGCCTTATTACATCACAAATCATTTTATTTAATTCAATTTCACTTTTCTGTTCCAAATCATCTTTAGACAATTTTGTATTTTCTAATCTGCTAATAATACTCTTTGTTGTACTATGTATTATTGATATTTCATTACTAACTTCATCAGAGTTAAACTCAATTCTTACATCTATACTTTCTGCATACTGTTTCACCCATAATTTTTCATTTTCAATATCTATATTCATACTGTCAATTTGCTGGCTGTAATATGCTTCTTTTCCTATCTTTTGTATTAATTGTCTATTTTTCTTTATTATCTCCGGGTCACAGGTTATTGACATTAATTTTGGTCCACTCATTTTTCCCCTCTTCATCCTATTTATTTTTGTTATTTCCAAATAAACTTTTTATCATAAAATAAATTCCCATTAAGACAATAATACAGGCTGCAATTTCACTAAAAGATGATAATGTTATATCAACTACATTAAATACCCCACCATATTGATAATCTAATAAACATAAAAATATAACTAACACTATTGAAGATGTAATTGCCTTTGTAATACATTTTTCCAGATACGATTCTTTTAATCCTGCAAGTATATATGTATTGACATAATTATCTTTTTTTATTCCCGTCAACAGACTAACTATACTTAATGGCGTATAGATAATACTCACTCCTGTTATCAGACATTCAATGCAATATATACTCCATTTAAAAATAATATTATTCTCTATTAAATTCATTAAAAAACCATATACAAATACTGATATCATAACTATTACAAGTCTGCTTGAAATCATTCCTGCAAATCCAGCATTTTCAAATTTAATCGAATTCGTTATAATATTTATTAAAAAAACTAATGTTACCAGTTGTGCAAAATCTAATGCAAACATAGCTATATCATTTGAAATATAAGTCTTTATTGTTTCATACTTTTGTATTCCTGCCAAAAATGGAACCTTTAAATTTATAAAGTTCATATCTGAATCAGAAAATCCGAATATTGTAACAATCATCAAATATATAACTATTGATGTCATACAATTATTTAATATTTGATTACCTTTATTTTTCTCTCCTGTTAAATTGCATAAAAACCCAAATAATGCAACTAATACCACAATACATCCTATTAAATTTCCTATCATCAGTTTCTTTACCTTCTAAAAGAGTTAATTATTTACATTACTAAATGACTAAGTATGATATACGTTCCCTGTATTAATAATGTTTATAGAATATTAGCTAAGTTCCATGAGTATAATCCTTTTTTCAAATCCTAACCATTCAAATAAACCTTTAATAAAGGTCGTTTCAGGTTCAAGCTTACCTAACAATTTCATGTAATATACAATATCACCATCAAGTGATTCTAATATATTTCCATTTGCTTCATAAAATGCTGCTGCAATTAACATATTTGGTGTTTTAGTATACACGACTTTATCCTTTAATCTTCCACTTCTTACAGAAAAATATTTATTATATAAATTATCATATAATAATAAAAACATATTATTATATTCTTCATCTGTACCAGAATTAATTGCAATTCCAATTATTGATTCTTTAAATAAAGTTATCTGTTTATCATTCAAATCATTTAAAAATAATCTCGCACATATATTTAATAAATCTTCTTCTGTTGAACTTCCATTATTGAAAATCTCTATTGCTTCTCTGCGACAATCTAATATGTTGTTTATGACATCTATATAATCATCACTTTTATTTTGAAAATTTTGTATTTGCTGTTCTAATGGAATATCCATTACAAATGAAAATTTCAATCGTTCTTTAACTGATAATCTGTCCTTATTCTGTTCACTTATAATTTTTATTTCATTAAGTGTTACGTTACTTTCTATATAATCATAAATATCCTGCATATCATAATCTGAAAAAAACAGCTTAATAACCATTCTTATCTGCTCTATTCTATTATTCTCCATATATATCCTCCTTAATGTAATAAATAATCAATGGTTAGTAAATTATATTTTTTACATATTTATAAATATTTTTGCATATCTGGATATTATATACACAAATTATTAATATTCAGATGTAAACCTGACATACCATAACCCCATTGTTTTCGCTATTTTATAAGTTATTTGCACTTATATAAGTGCAATTTCATATTACATCCTACTCATAATAAAGTCAATACTTTTTATTATTAGCAAATATTATTTTCTATTTAGCACGACTAAAACAAAACTGAATGGAGATTGTTATGAATATAGAATACGAACAGGCTTTTGGTAAAAATATAAGAAAAATCAGAAAAAGCAAAAAACTTACACAAGATCAGCTTGCTGCTCAACTACAAATTAAAGGTTGTGATATAACCCGAAGCGCAATGGCTAAAATAGAAGTTGGACAAAGGCATCTTTATCCCGATGAAATACGCCTTCTTAAAGAATTACTAAATGTAAGTTTTGATGAAATGTTTTATTTTTCTAATGATAAACATATATCTAATAAAAAATAATCTTCATCCCTATCATCCCCTTTACAATGGTCTTACTCTGTTAATTTATAATAGAATTATATTAGTCGCTATTTATGTAAAATTTAATATAAGTATTGCTGATAAATAAAATAAAAAGTATCCCCTATAAATGGATTATATCTAATCCAAAAATCAGGCGGTAAAAGATTATCTCTTACCGCCTGTTCTTATGATTAAAATATGTTTATATTATCCTATATAGACGAAATCCACTGTTTCATTATTTATTTTACATAAACCATAATTTATAAGAGAAACTCCGCCATCACAACATTACTGATATCAACACCTCTATCAGTAAGCTTTATCCTGTCTTCCTTATCTGTTAATAAACCATTACAGACATTCTCTTTAATAACATTACCATAGACATCATAAATATTCTTTGAAAATGTTCTCTCAAATTCACTCTTGCTTATTCCAGCTATCTTTCTTAATCCAAGAAACATAAATTCTTCCATTCTGTCATTTAATGATAGTTTCTGGATGTCAGTCCATATGCTGCGTTCTAATATATTTTCTTTTGGCATAACTTCTGTATCCGTGTTTTCTGATATCGCTGTATCTATATCTGCTTCATTATTAACTATTATACTATTATCAATATTCTTCTGTTTTCCCTTACTAACCTGTTCTTTATCTAATTGTAAATATTTAAAGCCTGCAATATAAATACACTCGCTATATAAGCTGTTACAATCTTTTATATATTTATTAATATCCGTTATATTAGTATGTCTGATTTCTTCAAAGAGTGATGCTGCCCCTATACCAAAACCCAGATAATCCGTTCTCTCCCAATATGATATATTATGCCTGCACTCATACCCGGGTCTTGCGTAGTTGGATATTTCATAATGTACATATCCCGCACTTGCAAGACTGTCTTCCGTATAGTAATACATCTGTCTTTCTGTATCCTCATCTGGCAATTCAGGATAATCAGTATCAAGCCTGTCATATAAAGGCGTTCCCTCCTCAACTATAAGACTATATGCAGATATATGTTTTACATTACATTCAAGGACTTTTTCTACAGTTCTTTTATAACTTTCCATAGTCTGTCCGGGAAGTGCTGACATTATATCCACATTAATATTATCAAATCCTGCTTTTTCTGCTATACTAAGACTTTCTTTAAATTGTTCAAATGTATGTATCCTGCCAAGCATTTTCAACTCTGTATTATCTGCTGACTGCAAGCCAAAGCTAATTCTGTTAATGCCACACTCTCTATAAATATCCGCCTTGCATACATCCAATGTTCCCGGATTACATTCTATAGTAACCTCCGCACCTTCTGCTATATCAAAATGTTCATTAAGACACTTCATAATATCCCTGATATATTCCGGCTTAACTGCTGACGGAGTTCCACCACCGAAAAATATTGTCTTTACCTGATAGCCCGAAAGCCTGTCATTATATAAACCGCATGTGATATTTATTTCACAAACCAGTGCTTCAATATATTTTCTCTTTACATCTTCTCCTGCCGGTGCTGACAGGAAGTCACAATATACACATTTTTGCATACAAAAGGGGATATGTATATATATCCCCAGATTCTTTTTATTCTTCATCAAGTTTCAATACGCTCATAAATGCCTTCTGTGGAATCTCTACATTACCAATCTGACGCATTCTCTTCTTTCC
>ERZ838516.2997-NODE-2997-length-16272-cov-3.944934_pt1 | contig 16272 bp, 12 predicted proteins | sample MGYA00519910_ERZ838516 | MGnify/ENA primary metagenome ERZ838516 (study PRJEB31850, sample SAMEA3708837) | human gut metagenome | biome: human gut; feature: human-associated habitat; material: faeces | place: China | collected 2014 ... | reverse complement strand
TCCTCGTCCTCAGCACATTCCGCTGCAATCAAATAAAGTTCAGACAATTTAAACATCGGTATATAATTCATATTATTATACTTTGTCAAAACATACTCCTTACCACTGGAAGTTACCATCAACCATGAAGATCTAAAATCATTCTCTAGGCCACTCGCATTAAAGATTGTTTGCTTACCTTTTTCAGACATCAACAAAACATCAGAATGTGAAGTTTCCGAAAAACAACTCTCACTTAAGTCCTGTAACTTTTGAACGTCCAAAGTAAATATCAATTCAGATTGAAACATCGGGTTAGTTGCAGTTGCACCACTAGTTGCCAACGTGTAAGATGTAGGATTTTCCCCATCTACTTCACCAATAATTTCTTTCACTTCTGTCAAAGCAGACTTCTTTTCATTTCCATAAAGATGAACTCGAGCTAAAAGAGCCGTAACCGCATAATAATTCATCCTTTGACTTCTCTTATACATCGGAGAGGAAGCATCTGATTCATTAAAAATTTCCCGCTCTCTCATCAAATCCTTAGCAGCAAGCAAATCTTTTACGATTTTTGCCAATACTTCTTTCACCGTTAATTGAGGTTGAGCAATATTTGTATATTGTTCTACATAAGGAATAGCAAGTGCATTCAATCCATTCTGATTATCCATCATCGGAGATGGAGCAAAAAGACGGAGAACATTAAAATGAAGTAAAGCTCGAAGGGCTAAAAACTCCCCCTTGTAAATATGATGAATATCCTCTGATGTAAATACATCTCGATTTTTATCTATAAACAATAAAGCCTGATTTATATTAGCTATTGCTGAAAAATGACTCGACCAAATAGATAATATTCTTGATTCTTCGCCAGTCTCCGAGTAATTATACGCAGCTGCATTTTTAAAATTATGCTCGTATCCTGCAGACGTATTGCCACGAGGACTTGTATAATACTGGGCCAAAACATCCAAATAAGCATAAGACAAATTTTTCCCGTAAAGATTATTCGTTGCCATCAAAGCGTAAACCCCAATCAAAGCATCCCGGAACCCCGCTTCAGTCGAAAACAAATCTTCGGCTTTCATGTCAGTTTTAGGAGAAACATTCAACCAATCATTACACGCAGTCAATGCCAAAATCAGGGAAAGAATAATAGATTTATTTATTAATTTTTTCATATAACAATCAAATTAAAAAGTTATTTGAGCTGATAAAGAAAACGTTCTTGCATAAGGATAAGAAGTTCCTCTCTCCATTTTCACGGTAGATGATTTGAATATATCATTACCGATAGCCGATACTTTTAATCGTTGAATCCCCATTTTCCGAAGTTTATCGCTGCTAAAATCATATCCTAAAGACAACGATTGAAGTTGTATATAATTTTCTTTCTCTACAAAACGAGATGTGGGCTTAGTCTCTGACACATCGCTAACTTTTTTGAATTTAGCTATATCACCCGGGGTATTCCAACGATCATATAAAATTCGCTTATCTCCATTTTCATTGGGATTTACATTCTCCACTTTATCTACCAAGGTCGAATTGTACAAATAGCCACCATATTTGTAATACAAATGTGCATTCAACTCCCATTTTTTATAAACGAACATTGTTCCTATTGTCCCGTAAACTTTAGGATCCGTAGAACCAAAAGGCTTATAATTAGCCGTACTCCATTTATTCACTTTATTTCCATTCATATCTAAAAAAATCTCCTCCCCTGTAGCTGGATCAATCCCAAGAGATTCATTCACCCAAATCGTATTTTGAGACAATCCTTCTTTATACCTAATCGTCGGTTTATTCTTCACCTCCGCATCTTGAGATTCATTAAAAGCCGTTAAAGCCCTGTTTATCTTCATCACTTTATTTTTATTGTGAGCCAGATTAAAGATTAAATCCCAAATTATATCTCGATCCATATCACGAATTACGCTTCCTTTTAAAGTCAATTCGACACCACTGTTTTTCACTTCTCCCAAATTCTCCTTATAAGAAGAAAAACCTAACGAGGGAGCAACTGTAACATCAATAAGCACATCCTTAGAAAGATCACTATATACATTAAATGAACCTCTTAACCATCGATCAAATAATTCAAAATCCAACCCCACATTACGTTTCTCGACTTTTTGCCATTTCAAATTCTTATTCCCGAATGCTTTCAGTAAAACTCCCATATAACCTGTATAAGAAATCCCGCTTATCCGACTATCGTTATAAGAATACATTGTCATGGACTGGTAGGGATTGAAATTTTGCCCTCCCGTTGTTCCAATTGATCCTCTTATTTTTAACAAATCAACAAACGAAACTCCCTCCATAAACTTTTCGTTATGCAAGTTATAACCAACTCCTAAAGACCAGAATGTACTCCATCGGTTATTAGCTCCATATAAAGACGAACCATCACTTCTCAAAGAAAAATCGAGTAAAAATCTGTTATCATACGTGTAACCAAGGTTAGCGACAAAACCGATTAATCGGGATATATCATAACTTCCACCCGGTCTCCCTCCTTCCGTAAAACCCGCTCCCATAGAAATATGATCCATATTTTCATTAGGAAAACCAACTGCAGACAAGCTAGTTGCGTCTGTATTACTCTCCCGCAAATTATAAATCAATCCCGCATTCAAAAAATGCTTTTTCCAATTCCGTACATAAGTTAAAACAACATTTATATCATAACTAAAACTGTTAGACCAAGATTGAGAATAACTGCCCTTTTGTTCTTTCCCAATAAAACTGGTATTCTCATTTGACACATAAACATCCGATTTATTATTATCCACACTCAATGACAAATTCGCTTTCAATTTCAATCCTTGAATAATATCATACTCAACGGAGAAATTATTCATAAAATAGTTGCCTACCGATTGATTCTTCGATGGTAACGTCGCATTATATAACTCGTTGTACATCGGTTTTGTCTTCACTCCATTGTCATAATACTGATAAGAATAAAGTATTTTCTTTATATTACCCTCCTCATCATAAGGATTATAATAGGGATTATAATAGGTGTATGAACTAAAACTACCATAGGGAGAATTCACTGATTTTAAATGACTGAAAGATGCATAATTCATAAATTTTAATTTCTTCAAATTATATTGAAGACGCACACCTCCTCCATAATTATCGCGCTTGGAACCTTTCATTACCCCTACCGTATTTGAATAAGAAAGATCTAAAGCATAACGGAATGCTTCATTTCCACCTTCAGCCATAACGGAATGTTTATGCCCAATCCCCACGTCTCTAACAGGAATAGCTAACCAATCCACGTCATTGCCCTCTTTAACCAATTTCAATATTTGATTATAAGAAGCTAAGTTACCGTCAACATATTCAGGACTTTGATTTTTCGTTTCATATAAACCCGAACGCACTTCGTATTCCAATTTTTCTTCTGCATTCATCAAATTATAATCAGAAAGATCCGCCACCTCGAAATTGGCACTTCCATTATACGAAAACTGCAATTTCCCCGCTTTGGGTAATTCGGTTTCAATAACAACCACCCCGTTGGCCGCACGGGATCCATAAATTGCTGTAGCGGCAGCATCTTTCAGTATCGTTATAAAACGAACACGAGTCGGATCCAAATCAAAAACTTTTTGTGCAGAAACCTCAAAACCATCCATAATAAACGTCGGCATATTGGGATTACCTTCAAATGTTGATTTTAAACTACTGGAACCACGAATTTCAAAACTCGGAATTGTATTCGGGTCACTCCCCATCTCGTTATTTACAACTTTCACAAAAGAAGGATCCAACATAGACAAGGTATTCAAAATACTTCCCGTCGACACTTTACGAAGTTCACTTCCGGAAAAAGTTGTTGACACCCCTGTATAACTTTCTTTCTTCCGAGTAAAATAACCGTTCACAACTACCTCATCGATCTCTTCAACATCCTCTTTCAATACCACATTAATCGTATCCTGTCCCGTGTATTTAACCTCTATCGGTAACATTCCAACAAATGAAAATAGAATAATCAAATTCTTTTTGTCCAAAAAAGAAAGTGAATAATTACCGTCAACATCCGTAGCAACACCCAAGTTTGCACCTTTCAACATCACCGTTACACCCGGTAAAGGAGTTCCTTTCTCATCTTTCACGCACCCTCTAACGTTTTTTTGTAATGGTTCACTTTTCTTTTCATCTTTTACTCGAATCAAGATCACGTTATTAAAAAATTCGTATTCCAAGTTGACTTTACCCAACACCATACTCAGCACGTCCTTCAACTCCTTGTTTTCAACTTTCACTGAAATCTTCCCCGCCTGACGGATAAGAGATGAATTATACATGAATTTAAGTGACGTCTGCTGTTTAACCACTTTCACAAACTGTTCAATGGATACATCAGATAAATCCAGCGACACAATATTCTTTTGAGAATACACATTCGCAGACAAGTTCAAAGTGAACAAGCAGATAAAAGCAATACACCATTTCATAATCATTAAATTTTTCTTGTACCTTTTTAATAGGCCAGGAAACCTAATTAATCGATTTTTTTTCATATTATTGTAGTTTATATTAATAATATAAATCGAGAAGGGACAGACGCCGAACCTGAGAAATTTGTTGTCTGTCTTTCTCTTTTTATTTAAATAGGACGATTGTATTTTTCTTTATTTCATACCGAATTTCTTTTAATTTTTCCAACAATTGCAAGAATGTATTAATAGAATCATATCTTTCAAGGCTACCCGTGTACTCCAATTCTTTCAGGCTTTCATCCTGAAAAATCACGTTTACTCCATACCAACGCTCCAATATTTGCATGATTTCAGCCAATGTTTTATCTTTGAAAATGAACACTCCATCTTTCCACCCGACAAACTCTTCCACATCCACGTTCCGTTTTTCCAAAGTTCCTGAAATATTAACTACAGCCTGTTCCCCGGGAGTCAAAACAACTTGTTCCTGTCGTAGAGAAGTAAAACGGACACTTCCCCTGACCAAAGTCGTGTAATTCGGATAACCCGGGTAAGCACTCACGCCAAAAGAGGTTCCAAGTACTGTTACATCACCACTTTCCAGACTTACAACAAAAGGACGAGTATCCTTTTTCACATCAAAATAAGCCTCTCCCGACAGGATCACTTCACGACTTTCCCCGCTAAACGCAATAGGATATTTCAATTTTGAATCTGCATTTAGCCAAACTTCCGTCCCATCATCCAAAAGAACATGACACTCTCCACCAATAGGCACAACCAACTCATTGTAGACATCCTTTATCGCACATTCTTCTCCGGATGAATAAGAGAGACGTCCGTTTTCATATTTCACCACACTTCCTTGAACATTTTTAAGTTCCAGTGGCTGTTCTCCGATCTCGATCATTCTCCCATCAGCCAACTTTAGAATAGCTGCATTACTCCCGGGAGGTATAATATGTTGCGTTACTTCAACCAATTCCTGTACCTCATCATGATATTCCCAAGGACGAATCAACACAAACACAAGAATCAAAATCGCAGCGATAGACGATCCCCAAGCAATCCACTTGCTCATCCGAATATGACGCTGGTAAATTTTCAACTTATTAAAGGCAGGTTTATAGCTATATTTTTCAAATTCCCGGAATTTATCCAGTACAAAAGTTTCACCCGATAATTGATCATATACCTCCTTCAAACAACCATCTTGCAAGGTTTCGTCCAATTCCTCTTTCTCCGTATCGGAAAGGGAAGTCGAAAAAGATTTTCGAAACAACTCTACCACTCTATGTAAATCCAATTTCATCTTCTATTAATTTATATCATCCAAGCATTTACCACGACTTCGAGAAAAAACTCGAAATATCAATAATGGATCGTTTTTTATTGTCAACAAAACGCTTAATATTTCGTTTCTTGCCTTTTCTCATACTTCTCACAACCAAATAGTTACTTTTTTCATAATCTAATATTGACTTATCCGTCATTTCTATTAAGAAACGATCGTTTAATTGTATAATACATGAAGTCATAAAGAGTATGACAAAAACGATAAAAAATTTCAGTCAAATTAAAAATAACAGCACAGAATCTTTCAATTTCTTTCGTAAATACTTGAAGCTCCTACTTTTCTGTGTTTTCACGGTGTGAATCGTGATCCCTAACTTTTCTGCAATTTCAGGCCCGGACAACCCCAAAATACTTAATTCCATTATTTCCCTTGCACCATCCGGTAATTCCTTGATATAACAATACAACTGTCTCAATAACTCATCCCTCACGGTAATAGCAAAGATCTCGTCAGAAAATTCCACCTCAGCCTCCAATACGATCTTTTGTTCTATACCCTTACGGATTTGAACATTACGCTTATAAATCAACGCATTGTTATAACAAGAACGATATAAATAAGAAGTCAGTTCCTTCATATCCCCAAACTGCTTGGAAGATTTCCAGATAGCCACCAAAACATCCTGTACAATGTCCTGAGCCTGATCCCGATCCCGCAAGATATTGTTCACGTAAGAACACAACACGGCATAATACCTTGCATAAAGCTCTTCCCACGCCCGCATATCTTTTTTATTAACGCCTTCCAATAATGAATCGAAATCTATTGACATATAAGAGGGATATTTAATAAAACAAATATACGCGGAAAAATAAACTTTTCACAATTTAAAGAAATAATATACGCTATTGTTGGACTATATAAAAAAGCATCTTTCCAAGATCAAACTCGTGATCATGAAAAGATGCCTAATAATAAATTCAAATCCGCCTACTCGAACTCTTTTAATGTTTTCTCGATGATACCTATCGCTTCAATCAATTGCTCTTCATTGATAACCAAAGGCGGGGCGAAACGAATAATATGCTCGTGAGTCGGTTTAGCTAACAAACCGTTGTCACGTAACTTCAAACATACATCCCAAGCCGTTTTACCATTCTTCGGGGTAATTACCACCGCATTCAGCAAACCTTTACCGCGGACAAGTTCCACCATATCGGATTTAATCGCTTTCATTCTCTCCCGGAAAATCTTACCCAATCTTTCGGCATTCTCTTCCAGTTTCTCATCCTTGATTACCTGTAAAGCAGCCATAGACACTTTGGCCGCGATGGGATTTCCCCCGTAAGTCGAACCATGTTCTCCCGGCTTAATGGTCAACATGATCTCGTCATCTGCCAACACGCAGGAAACAGGCATTAATCCTCCGGAAATGGCTTTACCTAGGATCAAAACGTCCGGACGCACCCCCTCGTGATCACACGCCAGCATTCTACCCGTGCGGGCAATACCGGTCTGCACTTCGTCAGCCATAAACAACACGTTATGAGCCTTACACAAATCATACGCTTTTTTCAAATATCCTTCATGCGGTACATAAACACCAGCCTCGCCTTGAATCGGTTCTAACAGGAATCCGGCCACGTTCGGGTCTTTCAACGCCTCTTCCAAAGCAGGAATATCATCATACGGTATTCTCACGAATCCGGGAGTGAAAGGTCCGAATCCAGCATAAGAAGAAGGATCGTTAGAAAGCGTGACAATCGTGATCGTACGCCCATGGAAATTATTATCACAAACAATAATCTTAGCTTGATCGGCAGGGATTCCCTTCACGTCATATCCCCAACGACGGCATAATTTCAAAGCAGTCTCGTCAGCCTCAGCACCACTATTCATCGGTAGCACCTTATCGTACCCGAAATATTTGGTGATATATTCTTCCCATTCACCCAGCACGTTATTATAGAAAGCCCGGGAAGTCAAAGCCAACTTTTTGGCTTGCTCCGTCATTGCCTCTACAATCTTCGGGTGGCAGTGTCCTTGATTCACGGCAGAATAAGCCGACAGGAAATCGAAATAACGCTTTCCGTTAACATCCCACACGTAAATACCTTCTCCTTTTTCTAACACCACGGGAAGTGGATGGTAATTGTGAGCACCGTATTGGGCCTCGCGGTCCATGTACTCTTGTTCGGTCATTTTTTTCATGATATAATTTTAGTTAGGTTCGACGTTTTCACGTAACGAGCACAATTTGATGAAAAAAAATCAAAAAAACAATGACAAAGAATGGAAAATTAAAAATGAAAAATTGGAAATGAAAATTACTGCTTATTATCAGAAGATTGCACGGGAGACGTCGATTGTTTTTTCCGCTTAAAAATAGCCAAGTATTTACGGAATAACTCTCGGAAGGTATCAAAAGTCTCTTGATAAGAGACACCGACACCTTGCACGGTCTCGGTCGCATTATAGGTAATCTTCTCGTCTGTATGCGAATAGGCCTTCAGATGCAGCGTCCCCTGACGATTTAATTTCACATCCACGTCAAAATCACCCGTGATTGACGTGTTGGAATTAGTCTTTGCTTTCTCCATCATGTTACCATTGGCAGAAATCGTCACCCGGTTATTCCAGATCTGGGTCGACAAGGCCAGCTCGAACTCGTTTGTCGTCACCTGATCACCCGGACGGTAAGAAAAACCAATATCAAAATTATTACTGATCTGCGATAACCAACGAGATAGTTGATTTGACAACAACTCACTCGCTGTCGTCACTCCCATCTGGTAACCCGCATTCCGTTCCTCCAGTTCGGCATCCTTATCAATATAATCCGGAGTATAGAACTTGTTCAATATCAACAAAGAAAACATCTGTTTATTAATCTCGTCCTGACTGGAAAAAAAGCTCTGCATCAGGCTTCGCATCTGCACGTCGAGAGAAGGGAAATTAATGCCGAACTGCACGTTCGGGTTCATCAGATTCTCCCCCAACTTCAACTCGCACTCAACAGGCACTTTCGTTGTCTTATCCACCGTCGTCGTAGTTCCAGCAAGCAAATCACTCAAAGAAGTACGTAAATTATATATAGCACTCACGTCGATTGTGGCATCATACGGCGAGCCATTCCACCTGATACTTCCCCCGGGGTTAAGCACGAACTTCTTATTAATCAAATTACTCAACGTGAACAAGTAATCCCCTTTCTCGATCTTATACTCCCCGAACATATCCAACTCGTTATCTTTCCCCAAACCGAAACGCAGATTACCACTTCCCACCGTTTTCAAAATATCCCCGATCGTGGGGTCGAAAATAATCTGAACCTCCAGATTATTATTGATCTCGATATTAGCATTCAAATCAAAATTAGAAACCAGTGAAGAACGCTCTTCTTCCGCACGCCGTCCCTCATCTGCCTGACGATTATTTATAAAATGTAGGAAACTCCCATCTTCCTCCGTCAACGCGGAAGTCAATGGAATGTAAAGTACGGAATGCGCTTCCGGTTTTAGATTCACGGATAAAGCCCCGTCCCCGGACAAATTATTCATCCGGGTTTGTCCCGTGATATACAGTTGCCCGTAAAATGCTTCATTCTGGTTTGCCTTGGTATTCAACACCCGGAAATTATTAAATTTAAGCGACACGTCGTATAAATTCGAATTCAGATCGTAATACCCCGAACAAACCGACGCATGTCCCTTGGCATCATATATCTTGAAATTATCCAGCACGACCCGATTATTCTTCACGGGTAAACGCTCATCGACTTTAAACGCCGTGTTCAATCCGGCTACCGTAAGCGCCACGGAATCCATTTCCAGAAAACCGTCAACCGAGGCTTTTTGTGTTGTCCCCTTCATAACCAGATTACCCGAGATCGTACCCTCACCACCTTTCAACATATCGGGGAAATAACCGGCCAGATAATTCACCTCGATCTGGGAAAGCTCCAGATTCACGTTCAAACTATCCGTAGAAGGCTTATAATACCCGAATACCCCGATCGGGGTTCTCTCCTTCATCCGGTTAACCATGCTTATCTCCAAAGCACTATTCAACGCGTCCCAACGAGAATTCAAATCCAGTACCCCTAATGTATCCCGGTTAACTCCCCACTGATCCACATTCACGTTGGCATATATCAAATTATCATTATACAAATCTCGAATCTTCACTTCACCATTCACCTGACCGAAAAGTTGTAATTTATTATCAAAAAGGATCTTGTTAAACTCGGTCAAACTGAAATCATGAAACTCCAAAGAAAGAACATCACGAGGATTATCCGTCACCCGTCCCCATAAACGAAAACGCTGTTCGCCCCGGTTGATTTCAAAATTATTCACGAAAATATTATTGTCCTCCTTCAAAATCATGGAACGTGCCACGTGCCATGTACTATCCGCCATAACAAACGTACTCGGATGAATAAACACTTGGGTTAAATGGCGGTCTCCGTATTTCAACAAACGCAAGTTAGCTGCAAACGACCCGCTATAACTCTCCCTCTCCCAATTACACCAAGTCAGACGCTCGCTCACGTTATTCGTGTTTACTTCTATCACGTTCCGCACATTATACAACTTCCCGAAATTCATATATCTCAATTCATCAGCAGAATACGTGCAGTGCAAGTTTATCCCGTCCCCATTCAGTTTCATTCGGGAATCACGTAATTTAAAATCACCATAGGAAATTGTATCTGCCTCCAAAGACAACTCTACTTGACGATCGGCATAATGATACTCACAGGCCAAGTTCCCACCCCGGGACAATTTCAGTTGCGGGTAAGCCACCTTCAAAAAAGGATTAATGTCATTTAAATGCACATCCAGCATCAGGCTCGTACCCTCCGGCAAAGCCTTGTCAACAGCATACTTATAGTCGGGCAAATAACTTACCAAAAAACTATTCCACAAATCCGTCACTTCCAAGGAATGGAAGAAACCTTCCATCGTCACGTCCGCCACATCCGACTGCAATTGAGTGAAACTGTACTCTCCCAGTATAGTCGTGGAAAATTTTAAGGAATCGGTACTCCACGTTCCCCTACTGTTCTCGTACTTCAACCCCGGCACCAGCAATTCCACCCAGCAATTATCCTCACTTTGCTTCAAAGTACCGCTAAAATCAAATTCAACAGACTCTCTCTCCCCAAAAACAGAGGGAGCCCACGAATCCCACCGACGCACGTTCACATAGCCTTGAGTCTTTGCCAAACTCAACGTGTCGCCCATAATATAATCCAAAAGAACATCAGCCTGCAAACTATCATTTTTCACGGAAGAAAGTAAATACAAGTGTTCACCTTCCGTTCCCAATGTCAAGCGAATATCCCGAATTTCCTTATCATATAACTGCAAACGACGTACATTACTCGACAAATTAAATCGAGAAATTGTATCACCCAACACCCCATCAAACTTCCCGAAAAATGACCCTCTACCCAAAAAGGATTGTTCCGTGAGAAATCCGAATTGCACCTGTCCTAAACCGAACCAACCATCGTAACGAATATCCCCGATACTGTCCATCACGCAATTAAAAAGCACGCTTCCCACCATTCCGGGAGTCGTGGTACGAGCCTTAACAGCAAAGTCCTCAATCTTTCCCTGAAAATTCCCGTCAAAAGTAAAGACATCATATTTATGCAAGATTTCCGGTATTTTCACGTAATGACTTCTAAGCCAAGGCATATAAATAGCCTCCAATTCCGGTGGAGACACCTTCGTATCCGTGAAATCAATATTGAAATCCGTTTCGAAAAAAGCAGGTAACCCGTGCGATGCAAATGAACCATGCAGCACGCTTTTATCCCCCAAATAAATCTCTAAATCACGCCCTTCCAGATTATTTATCGTGTTAAAAACAACCCCGCTACCGAAAACGGTATTATGCATTCCCAATAACTTCCCGTTAAAATACGACAGATCATCAAAACTTACCCTAGAATCGGTAAACACGTAACGCTGTTGCATCCTCGTGGTAAAATTACGCCAGTAATCGTGTTCCGGAACCCAGTTATACTCCAACGTATCCAAATAAACCTTACTTCGTTCTGTCTGTATAAACGTGTTTGTTACCAACAAATTATCATCACTCGCCACGACTTCCCCTCCCATATTGGTCACCTCGAAACCGGACTTTTCCCTGAAACGAAGTCCCGCAACTTTAGCTCGATATTGCTTGTTCGAAAAATCAATACCTGAAATACGCACGTTCAGATTCTGACACTCCACGTCCGTCCAATTAATCCCGTAATCTGTCGGTTCATAATCGCTCTCGATATACCGGAAACGACAATCTTTCAATATTACCTGAGTCAGATTCACGTTCCACCCCGAAGAGGTTTGAGGCACGGTATCGACCTTGGAAGATGAAAAAGAATTAATGAGCTGTTCCACGTTTGTAAGACTCTCCCCTCCATCTTGCCTACGTTCGATCCATAAATTAAACTTGGCTTTTTCGAAAGCAGCCTCCGTAATCGTGAAACGTCTTTTCACGAAACTCACGGAATCCACCTTCATCACCAGTCGCTCGCAAAACACAAGCGTATCTTGACGACAATCCCGAACAAACACATCATTTAAAATCAATGACTCTATCGGGCGGAATTCCACCCGTCCGATAGAAATCGTGGTTCCCGTCCGTTCCTCTAAAATACGGGTAAAATAATCCACTAACCTCGTCTGTACAAACGGGGTCATTAAAGCCATGTATGCAGCAAAGACCAAAAAGATCAATCCTATCACACACCGAGATAATATGGAGATTATTTTTTTTATGCTGTCATTATTTTAGTTTGCACGCAAATTTATTAATATTGCAGGACATTTCATCTTAATAATTGAAAATTAAAAATGGAAAGTTGAAAATGGAAAAAAATTGTAACTTACCGCAGGTGAACGCTTATAAAGTTAAAAAAGAAACAGAAAGGAAGCAAAAAAATCGCAGCAAAACCGACGGAGGAGTTCAATTTAAAATCTAAAATCATTAAATCTAAAATTAAAATGGGCATTGTAATTCTCGGTATTGAATCTTCTTGCGACGACACCTCGGCCGCTATACTAAAAGACGGGGTTGTGCTATCGAATGTTATTGCCAGTCAAAAGGTTCACGAGGCCTACGGAGGAGTCGTACCAGAATTAGCATCCCGGGCACACCAGCAAAACATTATCCCGGTGGTAGCGCAAGCTTTAAAACAAGCCGGAGTCTCAGAAGATGAAGTAAATGCAGTGGCTTTTACCAGAGGCCCCGGATTACTGGGCTCTCTCCTTGTGGGAACGTCCTTTGCCAAAGGATTCGCTATTGCCAAACAAATACCCATGATCGAGGTGAACCATTTGCAGGCACACATTCTCGCGAACTTCATCAAAGAACCGGGTGTGGAATCCCGTCACCCAAAATTCCCGTTCCTAACCCTACTCGTGTCCGGGGGAAACTCGCAGATTATCATCGTACGGGACTACCTAGACATGGAAGTTATCGGGCAGACCATTGATGACGCGGCGGGAGAAGCATACGACAAATGCGCCAAGGTAATGGGCCTCTCTTATCCCGGAGGACCGGTAATCGACCGTTTGGCAAAAGAAGGTAACCCGGAAAGATTCACGTTCAACAAACCGAATATCCCCGGATTGGATTATAGTTTTAGCGGGCTGAAAACCTCGTTCCTGTACTTTATCCGGGATGAAATCAAAAACGACCCGGATTTCATACAACATAACCTCAACGATCTTTGTGCCTCACTGCAAAAAACGATCGTTGATATTCTCATGGCCAAATTGAAAAAAGCCGCTAAACAAACCGGGATCAAACAAATCGCCATTGGAGGCGGGGTATCAGCCAACTCCGGGTTACAAAAAGCCGTGTATGACGAAGGCGCCCGCCTCGGTTGGGAAGTTTTCATCCCCCGGTTGGGTTTCTCGCTGGATAATGCGGGGATGGTTGCCGTTACGGGATATTATAAATACTTGGCATCACAGTTTATCGGCTTGGAAGCCCCGGCAGATGCCCGCATGAGTTTGAGAAAAGTTTAGAGTTTAAAGTTTAAAATTAAAAATATGAAAGTTCTAGTTACTTACAACATTCCCCGCGAATCATTCGCCAAACTGGGAAAAGAACACACGATCACAATGCCGGAAGGCGAGTATTTCACCACGGAAGAATTAATCAAACTTGTTCCGGACTACGATGTTATTCTAGGCATTTTCACCCGTCCAATCGATAACGCCGTTATCGAGGCCGGGAAAAAACTAAAAGTAATTAGTAATTTCGGTGTCGGTTACAACAATATCGACATCAAATTCGCCCGTTCCAAAGGAGTTGCCGTTTGTAACACCCCGAAAGCAGTATGTTTCCCGACAGCAGAAATGGCCATGGGGCTCATGTTGAGCGCCGCACGCAGAATTACCGAATGTGACCGCCGCATCCGGGTTGAAAAAGAAAGCATATGGGGCGTTATGAAAAATCTCGGTTTCACGCTGGAAGGGCGAACGTTGGGAATTATCGGCATGGGAAATATCGGTAAAACAGTGGCTAAACTGGCAGAAGCATTCCGTATGAATGTTATTTACTACAATCGTCGGAGTACAGTAGAAGGATACGAGAAAGTCGATCTTGACACGTTACTGAAAAGATCGGATTTTGTTTCCATCCATACCCCGCTGACGGACGAAACCCGCCATATGATCGGGAAACGGGAAATCGAATTGATGAAGCCGACCGCTATTCTGGTAAATACCGCTCGCGGGGCAGTCATCAACGAGAAAGAATTAGCTATCTGTCTACAAAATAAAACGATTGCCGGGGCCGCCTTGGACGTGTTCGAGGATGAACCCCATGTTACTGAAATGCTCTACGGCTTGGATAACGTGATCCTTGCCCCTCACAACGCTACAGGCACTATCGACACGCGCATTGCCACCGGGCAGGAAGCTGTTGATAACATCCTGAACTTCTTTAATGGTACACCCACTAATGTTGTAAATTAATGAAAACAATTATCACAATGCTGGTACTAACAGTATTAGGTGGCGCGGTCAGCGCCCAAAACATCAAATTACCCGCCCCGAAAAAGAGCGGGGGGAAAGCACTCATGGACTGTTTGAACGAACGGCAAACAGACCGTAATTTCGACTCGAAACAACTATCCTTACAAGACCTTTCCGACCTAGTGTGGGCCGCAAACGGTATTAACCGTCCGGAAAGCGGCAAACGAACAGTTCCCACCGCCACCAACTGGCAAGAAATGGTGCTTTACGTGGCCACGGCAGATGGAATCTACCGCTATAACGCGGAGAAACACGAATTGGAACTCGTGAAGAAAGGAGATTTCCGTAAAGAGTGTGGTCCACAACCTTTCATGGGTGTCGCTCCCGTGTGTTTTATCTACACGGCCGACCATAACAAGGAAGGGCGAATCACGAACCCGGAACACCAGAAAGAATACTCTTACCACCATGCCGGCTACATGGCACAATCCGTTTATTTGGTATGTGCAGCAAAAGATATGGCAACCGTGGTCATCGGTTCCGTGGATAAGGAAGAATTAGCCAAAGTCATCGGACTCCCGGCGAAACACTTCGTTATCTACACGCAACCCGTGGGATACAAAAAGAAATGATTAAAACCGCCTTCGGGCGGTTTTCTTTTTCCCCTCTTAAAAAAATATTATTTATCCCTCCGACAAATACAATCTGTCAAATGATCGTTAATGAACCCCGCAGCCTGCAAATGGGCGTAGCAAATCGTGGTTCCGAAGAATTTAAAACCCCGCTTTTTCATGTCCTTACTCATGGCATCAGATTCAGGAGAAGATGCCGGAATCTCGCTTAAAGACCGAACAATATTGACAATCGGCTTCCTGTTGGGGAAAAACGACAGCGTGTAGTCATAAAAACTACCGAATTCCTTTTGAATATCAATAAATAGTCTTGCATTCGTAATTGTTGATTTGATTTTTAGACGATTTTTCACGATACTATCAAACTGCATCAACCGTTCAACATCTTCATCTGTCATTCGTGCTACCCGCTCGACATCAAAATCACAAAAGGCTTTGCGGTATCCCTCCCGTTTCCTAAGAATAGTTATCCAACTCAATCCGGCTTGAGCGCTCTCCAACACTAGAAACTCGAATAATTTCTTGTCGTCGGTCACCAATTTTCCCCACTCTTGATCATGATATTTTACATACAGTTCGTCCGTTCCGCACCAACCGCAGCGTCCGTTTATTAAATCTTGCATAATTATAATATTTATAATACATTACAAATGTAGTTATTATTCCATACATACAATTATCAAACGTAAGAATACTATTTACGCCATAAACTCCGCTAAACAATCCTCTGAACTCCTTTACATTATTAAAGAAATTAAATATCGACACGCAAAAAATCACCAAAAACTATTGCGCCAAAACCAAAAAGCAGTATATTTGCACCCGAAATAATTGTTCTTTGAACAAAGGGGAGATACCAAAGTGGCCAACTGGGGCTGACTGTAACT
>ERZ838516.2965-NODE-2965-length-16434-cov-2.713169_pt1 | contig 16434 bp, 12 predicted proteins | sample MGYA00519910_ERZ838516 | MGnify/ENA primary metagenome ERZ838516 (study PRJEB31850, sample SAMEA3708837) | human gut metagenome | biome: human gut; feature: human-associated habitat; material: faeces | place: China | collected 2014 ... | reverse complement strand
GTGCTGAAAAACAGCGTTGCCAGTGCAATAAACAGGTAACCTCTTTTCATAATGGCATATCCCCTTACTGCAAAACCGGCGTCCCCTCGCGCGACGGCCATTCTGGCCGTACGCCTCCGCAACGTGGGCGCCTCCTGCCTCCCGTTCGTACGCTACGCCCATTCATGCGTAAAATGAAATATACTCATGAGAAACATGCCATTAAGTTAATGATTCGATCAGCCTGGACCACACTTTTCCCGCGGTTGCTCACCTCCGGCCTCTTCAGTTCCTTTTCCGGTCAGGCAACGTATGAAGGCATGGCCCGCGTGTGAAATCTGGCTTCGCTTTCTGGTCACCACCGCAATGGCCCGCTCCGGTATCTTATGCGTTGTCTGGAGCTCGAAGACGCTTCCCGCCCTGAGGCTCTCCTCCGCAAATCGCCGCACGGTTATGCCCACCCCCAACCCTCGCTCCGCAAAAGGTACGATCAGCACCGTCGTCGCCAGTTCGCATTCCGGGTCAAGCACAACGCCGTGCGACTGGAAAAACGCATCCAGATACGCCCGGGTGCTGGTCCCCTTTTCCGGGCACACGATAGGGAGCTTGGCAACCTCATCCAGCGAGAGCACGGAGCCTTCCAGATGGCGAAATGTGTTACCCGCGATAAACGTATCCTGGACCCTGCAAACAGGGATTATGTCCAGATCCTCGTTTTCTTCCACTGGCGAAAACACGACGCCCAGATCGATCCGGCGGGCCCGCAGCGAGGCAATCGTTTCAGGCGTCGATGCCGTGATGGTGCTGATGCGGACCTTGGGATAATCCTTATGGAACCGCTCCAGATACGGGAGCAGGAAGGCATGCATGATCATATCGGAGGAACCAATATGGATGCTCCCCCAGTCCAGATGCAGCATGGCCTGAATCTTCTTTTCCCCGATGGCAATCTGCTCGCAGGCCTGCGCAACGTGCTGGTAGAGCACTTCCCCTTCAGGCGTGAGCCGCATTCCTTTGTGCATCCGATAAAACAACGCACAGCCGAGTACCTTTTCAAGCTGCCGTATGCACTTGCTCACCGCCGGTTGCGAAAGGAACAACGCCTTGGCCGCAAGGGTAATGCTCCCGAGCCTCGCCACGTGATAAAAGACCTTGTAGTATTCAAACGAGACGTTCATGCCCACCATCCTTGTTCAGCCGATTCCCCCTGCATTGACATGCAACAGCCCGGCAAGGCAACCCTTTTCGACAGATTGAAGGAAAAACGCGTCTTTCCGCCGCTGCCCACCCTCCTCTAGCGTGCGGATCAAAGCGGCTTCCCCAAAGCGCTGGGTTCCGCGGCCCCCAGAAAAGAACCCTCAGCAGCCGAAACAAACAGATTTCTCCTCCCCTTCCATAGCAAGGAATGCGGATCCTCCCCACTCGAGCCATCCGTAACGCCCGCACAGGGAAAAAGGCCGGGACCCCATGCGGACAGGCGAAAAAATTTCACTGAATCGCAAAAAAAAGCTTGCCAGCCGCCTCTGTTTTGCATATACCTCTTTTCGCGCCGAGGTGGTGGAATTGGTAGACACGCTATCTTGAGGTGGTAGTGGGAATTCCTGTGCGGGTTCGAGTCCCGCCCTCGGCACCATGAGAATATAAGCGGTTGCTTTTACAGTAACCGCTTTTCTTTTTAGGCGTTCTTGTTCCAAGTGTTACACAAAGGTGTTACACAGAGGGGCATGGACGCCTTGTCTTTATCCTCCAATATCGTGCGGCGCGGGGCTGTTTATTACATTCGGGTTAGGGTTCCCTCTGACCTGCTGGACTACTATGCCCCCAAGAAAGAGATCACCTACAGCCTCAAGACCAAAGATCCGCGTGAAGCCAAGCGGAAAGGAAATCTTGAGAGGGTGAAGATTGACCAACAGTTCGCGGAAGCCCGACGGAACGGTCAAATGACAGCGGCGACGGCGCAAGGGCAAACGACAACCGCCGCTACGTCTACCGAAAGTTCCCTGTTCCTCTCGCCTCTTGAGCTTGAACGGCTTTCTCTCCTTTACCTGCACTACGCCCTTGCGGATGATGAAGCATCCCGCGTTGTCCCAAAGTCTCCTGAAACTATCGAACGGGAACGCCAACAGGCACAGGAAAGGGAAGACCTGATACGGGAGCTTTCCGAAAAAAAGGGCATCCCCTACACGCCTCCCGCAACAGCCCCCGTTATCCGCCCTGTAGGGCTGACGGCTGAGGAAACGGACGCCAAACGCGCCTATGCCGAACGCTTCATCCATGATGCGCCTTTCTTCATAGCCAAGGGTGAAACCTACCCAGTACACCACCTTACGGATGCCTTCATAGAGCGGGAACACCTGAACATTGCCAAGGAAAACCTCGCCTACTATCAGCTTGCCCTTGCCATCATGCGGACGGAAAGCAAGGCGCAAGAGGCCATTCTCAAGAGGCTCTCCGGGGAATGGGTAGAAACACCGCTGGCGGGGGCGTCATACGCCGTTCCATCCAACATCATTTGTAGTGGTGATGTTGTTGCTGTTGGCGTCTCCCTGGACTCTACACATGAAGACAATCCCCTTTTCTCGGAAGTATGGGAACGCTACCTTGCCGAACGCAAGCCCGCCCCCAAGACAGCGCAGGACTTTGGGGCCGCTGTACGCCGCTTCATGGAGATCAACGGGGATCTGCCTGTCCAGAGCATCAAGGCGCGACATATCCGCCTGTTCAAGGACACCCTTCTTAAATGCCCTTCCCGTGTTCCTAAGGAACTTCAAAATCTTCCTATCCTCAAGGTCATCAAACGCCTTGAAAGCAGAAAGACAGAAGATCCATACCCAAAGACACTTTCCCCAAAGACCATCAATGACAAGGCACTTACGGCAATCAAGGCCGTCTTGAGCCATGCCGTTGACAATGGGTTCATTGAAACGAATCCGGCGCACCAGATACGCGCCGTTGACCCTGCACAGCACAACACCGACAATGCGGGGCCTTCCCGTATTCCTTATGACATGGACGACATCCGGGGCATTCTCTGTTCTCCCCTTTTTCAGCAAGAACAAGGCCCGCATTCCAACGGAATCGTCAAACGGCTTACACTAGAGGAGAAACGGGACTATCAGCGCCTTATCCTGTTGGGCATCTTCACAGGTGCCCGCCTTGAGGAAATAGGGCAACTAGATATTGAGGACATTCGAGAAGAGGACGGAATCACCTACATTTTCATACATGCAGACGCCGCCACAGGACGCCGCATCAAAAACAAGACATCCCGGCGCAAGGTGCCTGTACATCCTTTCTTGCTGGAGAAGGGGTTTCTACCAACCGTTCATGAAGGGGAAAGATGCGGTGGCGGTGGCGGTAAGCTCTTTCCTACCCTCACTTCAAAGACGGACACATTGACCGCGCCTTTCTCGAAATGGTGGCGGAGATACACAATCAGCATCGGAGTCTATACGCCGCAAAAGACGTTCCATTCCTTCCGGCATACCTTCAAGCGTACCATGCGGGACGCGGGGATAGACGGGAAGCTGACGGACGCCCTCCAAGGGCACGCGGGAACCAGTATTGCCGACAGCTACGGACGGGACGCGGAAGGCATGGGGTATTCCATGCCCGTGCTGTTCCGGGCCTTGTGTGAAGGGATGGAGAAAGGAGGGCTTGAAAAGGTCGTCAGGGAAAACCTTGCCTCTTTCACATCCTCTCCCATCCACGGCAAGAAATAGCCACCTTTCAGGGGGGGGGGTTAATAGACACCCCCTACCCAAGGTCATCTTTCCCCAAAAACGCCCATGAACACGCCTTGAAAAGGCCATTGTAGCGGGAGCCCTTACCCAAGGTCATCTTTTCCCGTTCAAAAGAAAATCATGCTCGTGGGCACAGGATTTTTGAGCTTAAATGAAGGATGGAGATGGGAGGGGAGATGGGAGGTAGGAGAGGAGAAGGGAAAAAGGGAGTCGGGGTTTGTGACCCCCTCCCAAACCCGACAAATCGGCGGGATTACCCTTGCGTGTGACCCTACGTTCCCGCCCCCTACTCCGTACAATATACGGGACAGACTTTTTATCCAATATCAAAAGCTAGTTGGAATTAGGTTGCACCTTCGGAGAGAGAGGGGGGGTCCCTTCAATTCTCCCGAAACAGGATAATTCAATAATTACGCAATATTGGAATTAGGTTCCACCTACGGAAGAGGACGCCCTTTCACCCTAAACATTCCTAAATAGGATAATTCAACAATCAAGCATCATTACAATTAGGTTCCTGCTTCGGAAGAGGCACGCCGCCACTGCGTTTCCCAACACCGCGCCTCATATTGTACATATCTTCTTCTCTTCTTTTCTTTCGTGCTTTCTCTGGGGGGTCTTTTGCAGAAAAGACACCTCCCTGTCCTCTTTCGCGGATAGGGGGGTTCCATATGTACACACACTGAATCCAATTTTGGATTGAGTGGCGGTGCATATGTCCTTACCACCGCGCTCATGCGTGGGGGGTAGGGGGGTCTTTTCCCACCTTTCTTTTCTTCCCTTTCAACTCCCCTTAAAGAGTCTTGAAAACTCTTTAAGTATTCTTTTCAAATTTCTTACGCTTTCTTCATTATGATCCTTCTTAATCAAGACCCGCCTTTCAAGTAAAAAGAAGCATGGATAACGTAATATAGTTAAGAGTGACCTTATATCAGCATAAAGCACCTTATATTTTATGGTGGTTATGTGAACATAAGGCAGTCTTAAAAATATTACATAGACAATGGCACACAACAGACCACTATTTATCATAGATCATAATCATCATTCTAATCAACACATATTGCTGGACAGAACATACCCCTTGTCCAATGAAAGTCCCCTTAGCGTACCCTGTACAGACGCTGAGGGGGCTTTCGTTTTTGAACACGACGAATTGGGGAATGTTCAATCCATATAACGGCGTCAAAGGTCTTCATCATCTACAACACATTCAAAAAAGGGGTATTTCATCATGTCCAACAATTCCACCACAACCACTACCGCCGCCACCACCGTCCTGCCTTCCACTTCCATCACGCCTTGCATCGTCAGCCGCTGTGGGGAGTTTTCCATTCCTCTGGTCAGGGCTGGTATTGATGAAGGAGGCAACAGCAATTGGCGATCTTTCATCCCCCAAGGCTTCATCACTCTTTCCCATGCCCGGAAGCTGTACGGGTGCGGTATGAGCCTTCAACGGCTGAGATATATTCTGACCGCCCTTGATGTGGAGAACCAGTCAATCCACATCCTCAAGGTCGACAGCGGACAAAAGGCACTGATTGACGCCTATGAAGAAAAATACGTCAATATCCCTGAATACTGGCGTCTTTCCGGGCCCCTCGCGGAGTTCCTTGATATAGACAGGGACGGCATGACCTTGACCTTTGAAGACGAAACCAAGGGAGACGACGGCATTGTCACCTTTGACGGTCTGGCACCAATTACGGTTACGGTCGTCAATCAGGAAGACACTGCCAATGCAATGGCATGTTTCGTTGCTGGCGTAAGAGAACGCGAAGGGCACCCGTACCAATTCGTTCATCCCTTGTTCAAGGGCAACGGGCGGGGCGGGCGTATTCAGGGCTTCAACCCCGTCAAGGCGTATGAACAACACATGATTGACGTATTGCGGCGTAATGGCGGGGAAAAACACTCGTAAAAAAGAATGGGAGGAGGAGGAGGAGGAGGAAATAATAAGCCCCCTCCCCCTCTTTACTTTTCCCCGCCCCTTCCTTTCCCCACTCAACCGCCATCTTGAAAAGGAATAGCCTACCATGCCCCCTGTCAAACAATCCTCACAGCCCACCATACGCAAGCAACTTGAATCCGTTGTTCAATTCCGCCCCACCATCAACTCCGGTTCCCTGTCTTCCTTTACAGGGGCCTACCCCGGAAAGGTTGAACGCCCCGTAGGTACGGGAGCACAGCTTAAAAACCTCGCTAACTCTCTATCTGTATTTGATAAAAGCCTGTCAGGGTATCTCGAAAAACGCCTTGACAAACAAGTTGAGGAAGAAGCCGCGCAAGGCTTTAACATCTTCAATGAAAACGCCTCACCTACAAAGAATCAAATGGATTGGAAACAGCACATTGAAGCATACCCCGAACACGCGGGCCTCAGCCCCTATGTACAGCGCGGCTACGAAAAAGCCCGCCTGAACACCCTTGCGCTAGACTTCCAAAATAGAGCGGCAGAGTACGCCTACACATCCGGCCTTATCAACGAACCCCGGAAAGCGTTCACAGGCCCTTGATAAGTTCGAGACGGAATACAGGAAACAGGCAGGTCTTGACGGTTATGAAAACAACCTTTTCCTTGCCGAACACTACAGCGCACACATCGGACAGGCGAAGCAGGCCATCCTTGGAGGTCTGAGCAAGGTTCAGGTCGAACAAAATCAAGTCCTCCTCAAACAAAATCTCCTCGCGCATATGACAGAGGCCGCTAAAACGCTGTTCAATCCGCTTGTCGGCGGGCGGTCTTTCGACAATCCAGACACCTGCGCGGCGGTACGGGCTGAACTTGGCTCCAAGCTGATGAACATAGCGAGGGACGCCAGCAACAATGGCCTCATGGATTCGGACGTGCGGGGCCTTCTTTTGGATACGCTTTACAACATTACAGATTCTTTTGACGAAAAGAAGGACTACGATTCCGGGGATGAGGTGATAGCACTTGCCGATGAACTCACCATCAACGGTGTTCCCCTGTCCGCGTCTTTGGGATTCGCGAAGAAAAAAGAAACTCGGGAAATGCATATCCATGCGAAGATGCAACAGAAGCTCCAAGAGGACTACCAAAAGGAAGCCCGTAGGATGCAGCATGAAGCCCGCATTGCCTCTTCCCTTGGAATCGAATTTGCCAAGTCCGACTATGACAAGACGTCAGAGGGGCTTGCCTCCTTCCTCAAGGCTAAAGGCGTAAGCAACTATGCTTTCCAGTCCGCATGGTCTACCGCGCAGTTCTACAAGGCCAACGAACATCAAAATCCCCTTATGGATGAAACAAGCTCCTCTGAGTGGATGGATTTTCTTGCCAAACATCATGGCGGAAAAATGGAAAAAGCAGATTATGAGGCCGCCGTTAAAAGGTTCGGTTCCACAGCCGCCCTCCCCTACTATGAAGCCCACGTACAGGGAAAGGCAAAGGAAGACAACACCGAATCCAAGTTGATCATGGCGGGCATGGAACATCTTCAATCTTCTTTGTTCTACGCAAAAGACTTTGACCCCGCGTCCATCTACAACCCCGCAAACCTCCAAGGTGTAGACGTGGAGAAAGAACGTACCGACGATTACAACATGACTGCCCTGAACTTTAAAAACCTGTTCACGGAAGGGAAAGCGGAATGGTTGCAGAAGCATGACGGGGCAAAGAGCGTTCCCCCGGAAGAGGAAGTTCTCATCTACAACAACGCTCTCCAACAGACGAAAAGCCAAACCCTCAAGCGTTGGTCTGAAATAGAGCAGATGAACCAATTTCGCGTTCATGCCGGAAAACTCCAACCCGTCAAAGGCGATAGTAGCAATGGGGGGATTTCCCAAGGGGCTAAATTTATGCCCTTCCCCTCTCCCGCCAAAGAAGCGCAAGACCGCCGCAACACTTACTTCAAAAAGCAGTATCCCGCCGCCTCAGTGTCAGGCAAGGTCAATACCCTTGAATACATGATGATCTATGACCTCCAACAGCGTATTTCCCGTAAGGAAAAACCCACATGGGAAAACGTCTTTGCCATTGCCACAGGCGGCATAGACCCCGCGTCCGTCAATGTCCACAGCTTGGAGGACGCACAACGTTATCTAAGTGAACACAAAGAAATCTGGAAATCGCAGCGATAGGAGGGGGAGACTATGATACCATCACAGATTACAGGAAAGATCATCCGTTCGGGCGTTGAAGCGGGGATCAACAACAGCGGCGGTGAAGACCTCAATGTACTTGAACAGTTCCACCCGAACGCCGCCAATGCTTCCCCCTACATCACCGCAACCGTCACGCCTTCCTCCTATGAGGGGCAGACAAGGGAAGGGGAAGCGGAACCCCCCTCAGTCCTTGACTATGTGGGGGATGCGTTGGGCGGTCTTGTTTCCTCCCCTACCGCCGCCATCAATGACACCCTGAACCTCGCTCAGTGGGTAGTAACTGGTGGAGAAGAACCAACAAACCCTGATGACAAATGGGGGCAACTTTGGGAGTACACGCCAAAGACCGCCGCAGGTGAATTTACAAAGGAGGTCGGAACATTCCTTGCCGGATTCGGGGCGGGCGGCGCACTCCTCAAAGGTGGCAAGATACTCCAAAGCACTACCAAACTGGCAAAAATTGGGCGGGGCATGGCGCAAGGGGCTTTTTCTGACTTCATGACCAGAGACGGGCATGAAGAACGCCTTTCCAATCTCCTAAGCGATCACCCCAACCTTCTCCAACCCGTCGCGGCCTATCTCGCCGCTAAAGAGGATGACAGCGAACTGTTGGGCCGTGTTAAAAATGCGGCTGAGGGCCTTGTGATTGGGGGCGTTCTCGACATGTTCCTTGCGGGCGTCAAGGCCGTCAAAGGTATGCACTCCGCAAAGACGGCGGCGGAACGTGAGGCAGTACATGTGGCGTATGACTCGGAACTCAAGGCGATTGCAGAACGAACGGGAACGGACGGAAAAGAAGCCTTGGCGGGCATCCCCTCCACACAGGAGATTGCTAGGCAGCTTGATAACTCCTTTACCATGAAGGAGGCGGCGCAATCTGGCGGCATTCTGCAAACATCGCCACCACACACGGCGGGGGCTGTTGATTCCGTGCCTTCCTCTGTGAAGGCGACAACGACAGAAACATCCCCCCCTTCCTCCTCTCCCCATATCAACCCCGCTACATCCGGCAAAATCAAGGCCGTGATGCAGGAAGACGCCAACAAAGGCACCACAGCGGAACAGTCCTTTCGTGATGTGTTCGACAGCGTGAACCTGAAACGCCACAAGTACACTGAGGAGTCCCGGTACAAGACCCACAAGCTGATTGCCGACTCCTACTATGACGCCACACTCAAAGGGCAAGGCGTAGAGCGGCACAAGTCTGTCATTGCGGAAGGGGTACGGGACTTTCAAGACATGGGCTATGATTGTCTTGATGCTTTCCTTGCTACGGGGGCTGAAAAACTCTCTGTGCTACGGGATGCCTCCAAGTTCATCACACAGTTTCGCACTGTTGTTCATGGTCTGGTGAATGAAGGGAGCGAACTAGGCGCGGCGGTAAAAGCTGGAACGGCTACCGATGCGGAGAAGTACATGCTTTCCCGCCTTGCCGACCTGAATCAAGAGTTCGGACGCCTCACCAAAGACATGCAAACCAGTGCCGCCCGTGCCACATCGTCAGGGCAAATCACCATCAAGGACAGCCTTGTTGACAGGATGTTCGGCAAGAACGGCCTCAGAAACAAGCTGGATGAGGAAGCCCGCACCATGACCACACATGAGATGTGGGCGGATATGGCAAAACGCGGATGGAATGAAGACACGCTCAAGAAATACGCGGCTGACATGGAGATGATGAAGGGTGACGTGAAACAGGCGGCGCGCCACATGAACACCTTCAACACGGCTTCTTACCTTGGCGTTCTGAATGAATCCCGCATTAACGGCATTCTCTTCTCTCCCATATCATGGACAGCCGACGCGGTAGGCTCCGCCATCAAGACCGCATGGTTGCCGATTGACCAGATGGTTGGGGGTGCCGTTTCTTTGGACATGCACCAAGTCAGACAGGGGGCAAGGACATTTGGGGCATTGTTCAGCTACCTTAGCGATTCCTTCCGTATGGTGGGGAAGGCTTTCAAGACGGGGGACAACCTTCTCGACCGTGGGGGCAACTTCATGGCGGGTGAAGGGATGCGCCACCAGATTACCTATGAAAACCTCAAGGCCCTCCGAAACAAAACGCTCGGCAAGGCCCCTGATGCGGAACTGTCCGCTGTTGAAGAACTCCTGTGCCGTCAAGCTGGTTGGGTAGGCACTGTGTTGCGCTTCCCCTCCCGCGTCCTCCTGACGACTGAGGAGTTCTTCAAGCAAGTCAACTTCCGGGCCTCGCTTCATGCTCAGTTGTATGATATGGCCTTTGAACAGGGCATGAAGGACGACAAGAACATAGCCGCATTCATCGCCAACGGGTTGAAGGAGTGCCTTGACGCACAGACAGGGGCGGCGGTCGTCACCCCGAACAGCATAGCGGAAAAGGCCCTTGAATACGCCCGGAAAGCCACATGGACACAGCCCTTGGAGCAAGGAAGCTATGCGGCTGACTTCCAGACCTTTGCCAACAAACACCCCGGAATGAGACTTGTGGTGCCGTTCATCAAGACCCCTGCCAACATCTTGCGGGACTTCACGGCGCACACCCCCGGCCTCAATCTGGTATCTTCCCGCTACCGTGAAGCCCTCGCTAAAGGCGGGGAAGAGGCGGCACGGGCTAAAGGTCAAATGGCTACCGGGTGCCTCCTGTGGGCGTCGGCTGGAATGCTGGCCTACAATGGCATCATCACCGGAAGCGCACCTAAAGACCCCAAGCTGAGAAAGGCTCTTGAGGCAACAGGCTGGCAACCCTACAGCATCAAGGTAGGCGATACGTATGTCTCCTATCGCCGCTATGACCCTATCGGCATGTTCCTTGGCATGGCGGCGGATTTCAACGTCATTGCTTCCGAGGCCAACGAACGCGACGCGGGGCAAATCGCCTCAGCAATGGCGGCGGCGTTGACGAACAACCTTTCAAGCAAGACCTACCTGCAAGGCCTTGCCGAAACGCTGGAAGTGCTCCAAGACCCCGCAAGACATGGGGAACGCTATGCCGGGAATATGCTGTCTTCCTTTGTCCCCATGACCTCCCTGTTGCGCTTCACCCGCCAGAACATGACGGATGACGCCATGAGGGAAACACGGGACATCATGGATTATGTGATGAACGGTCTTCCCGGCCTTTCGGATACCCTCCCCGCCCGCCATAGCTGGATTACCGGGGAAGCCGTGAACTACCAGATGTTCCCCAAGGCGTCGGACAACATGGTCTTACGGGAACTCGCAAACATGGCGGACAGAGGCGTCATTGGCACACCTTCCAAGAACATGCGGGGGGTCGAACTGACTACCGCCCAATTGTCCAGATTGAACGAGATCCACGGTACGGTAAGGATACAGGGAAAGACCATGCAGGAAGCCCTTGAACGCCTTTTCCTGAGTCCTTCCTATGACCTCAGCCGAAACGTCTACCTTGACCCGCCCAAGGGAGGAGAACTTACCGGGGAAAACATCTCCCCCCTCCAAGGCAAGCGGGCGTATGAAATCAATAAGGTCATTCGGAAGTACCGAAAGGCCGCACAAAACCAGCTTATGAAGGAGGATACCGAATTGTCCCGCATGGTCGCCTTACGGAATCGTAACGTGAAGCTGGCACGGGATGGAAAGACTGACGGCGAAGATGGTGGAGGCGGTGGAGAAAGGTCGCCGTTCAGGAGCCTGTTGGAATACTACTAGCCGCATCCAGCCATAACACGGCTTGAAAACCAAAACCGGACATACGGGAATGTGTGTGCATACATGGCAAAAAGGTGCCTTGTATAAGCATGTTCCCGCGTGTCCGGTTTTTTTCGCTTATTGCAAACGGATTCGCAATAATTTGCTACTTATTGGTAACTATATCTATTGAGTGTCAATATCTCCTTCATGCCTCACCTCTAACCGTGTAGAAAAACTTAAATCCGTCTCTAAGACGGGATGACTACCGCACCCCCCCCGAAGGACCACTATCAACGCCTCTACAATGACTCCTCTTTGCAGCACATACTAAAACTGATAAGAAGGGAGGGCAGCCATAATCATAACACGGGAATTGCTTTTTGTTATATCCTATCATCGGGGAAAAACGGAAAAACAAATGAGTATCGAAAAGAAGTATCAAGTTTTCATAAGCTCCACCTATGGAGATTTAGTAGATGAACGCAAAGAGGTCTTGCAAGCCTTGCTCGAACTAGATGTTATCCCCGCTGGAATGGAGCTATTCCCTGCGGCTGATGAAACACAATGGGAGCTGATCAAAAGGGTCATTGACGATAGTGATTACTATATACTCATCATTGCGGGGCGTTATGGCTCCATTGGCCCTGATGGTATCAGCTATACTGAAATGGAGTATAGATATGCCCTATCAAAAAATAAACCTGTACTAGCCTTTCTACATAAAGATCCTCGCTCTCTCCCTCAAAATAAATGTGATCCTGAAAATAAAGAAAAACTAGATAACTTCTTAGCAGATATAAAAAGTAAAAGGCTCTGTAAATTCTGGAATAATGCGGCAGAACTCGGAGGTTATATAAGCAGAGGCTTAATAAACGCAATTAAGACACGTCCTGCAATTGGATGGGTTCGTGCCGATGCTATAGAAGGTCAAGCCGCTATAGAAATTTTACGACTAAAGACTAAAATTGAAGAACTTGAAAAAGAAAAATCTATCAATACGCCTCTATACGATATAAGTGACCTAGCTAGCCTTGATGATTTTTTTGACATAACAATAACATATACATATACATATAGAATAAATACAGAACCTTTCTCATTAAATATATATGAAGAAGAGAAATCTCACACAGAAGTAATCAAAACAACATGGAATGAAATTTTTATCTATCTGTCTCCTCAACTTCATTATCAATCAAATTTTGCAGCCGCTGTAAACGCTATAAATGGTTTTGCAGCAATTAAAATTTATCAGACAGCATTTTTTAACAATATAAAAGATGACTGTACGGTTAAAAATATTCAATGCCTAACTATATGTATAAATAAAATAATCATTCAATTTAAAATATTAAAATTGATTGAAATAGGAGAAAAACAAAGCAATGAAAAAAACAAAACAGCATCTACACCTTATATAAAATTAACGCCCCTAGGTGAACAAAAAATGTGTGAACTTTTGGCAGTAAGAAAAACGACATGAATAAAATATTTATTAGCTTATTTTTAGTGTGCACTCTCTTTTGTAACCAAAGTCATGCTCTAGAAGCACCTAAATACTTCATTGGCATTGATATATCCATAGAACCTTATAAAACAAAAGATGTTACTGTAATTAAAAAACTCGGACTTAGTAAAGGAAGTAAAAAATATTTAAATATCGAAAAGGAAATTTCTGAACTATTTAAAAAATATGTTGTAAAGGACAAGCCGTTTTATGATTGTCTTTCAGACATAACAAAAGAACATCGTTCATATGTGCTAAATAGTGCAAAAAGTTCTAAAGACGTACCAATATTATACAAAGAAATAGGAGCATCTTACAATACATGGTTCCGACAGGAATATGGAGATGGGGTTTGTGTCTTTGGTTTACTTATCAATATAAAGACAGATACCTTTCCTGTATTATATACAATTAAAACAAATTATACTGTAAATGATATTTTTGGAACACGTTCTACACTTACAGAGGATATTGGGTATGCTACACCCGATAATATAGACAAAGAGCTTATCTCAGCTTCAAGAAGTATCTTTATGGAGTCGTCGGGACTTTTAGAATTGTTGGATATGTTCAAAAAAAAAGAAGAAAAAGGTAAAATTCTCCCCACCCCTTGACATTTCTCGGCCTTTCCCCGATTTTTGAATTCCTTAACAGCATAAGGCGTAACCGTCGCCTTCCCCGTGCCCCACACGATGGAAAAGAGCGGTCATGTTTGTTTCGTCAGCAAGCCTTCCACAAGTGCATCCTGTGGATGATGCTACATATTGACGGAACACGTCCTGATGTTCGTGAGACTCAGGCGGCCTTATGCTGGCCGGGGAGCGTGTTCCGTCTTTTTTTGTGCCTTACCCCCAAAACAGCATAGGTGTTCCATGTTCCGCTTCTTCTTTTCCAGTCGCTTCTTACGGCTCCGCTACCGTCTCCTTTCTCTACTAACCCTCCTCATCGGGCGCACCGCCGCAACGCTGGCCCTTGGAGCGTTGTTGTCGCTTCCCTTTGTCATGTACGGCCTGTGGCAATGCGAGGTGATGCAATGACACCCCCCACCACCACACAGTACGCCAGCCCCGCCCCCTCAACATCCGGCGGTGGGGGGTCTACGGCAACCTTCCGCACCATACGCCGGACGTTCTGGACAGATCCCTACATCGAATCCATGCCGCCCGCCCGGAAGCTCCTGTACATCTACCTGTTCACGTCTCCCCACACGAACAACCTTGGAGTCCTGAACACGACCACCCGCCGCATCGCCTTTGAAACGGGCATGACTGAGGATGAGGTCAAGGAACACCTAAACGTCCTTGAACAGCAAGACGGTAAGGTTGCCCTTGATGATGGTAGCTGTGGCGGCGGCCTCTCCATCCTCGTGGTCAACTTCATCAAGCACCAGTGCACGACCTCCCCCAAGCTGGTCATGTCCCTCCGCGCCTTGTTCAGGGGCGTTGGATCCGAGAAAATCAAGGCTGTCTTGATAGCCAAGAATCCCCACCTGTTAGACGGTATGGATACGGTATCCGGTACCCTATCCATACGTTCCGGGGAAATAGATCAAGATCAAATACAAGAGAATAAGAAAGAAGAGATCAGATCTTTTTCTTGCGGTGGTGGCGGAGAGAGAGGGAAGGGAGGAAGACAGGGAAAAAAGGGCGACAGGAAAAGGTCTGCACAGTATGCGGACCCTTCCTCGCCACTCCCACCCGTCGCGCCTTCGTCCTCCCCCTTCCCCCTTGCCGTTGCGGTGGAGGTTGACGACCGCCTCCAAGACATCCCTCTCGACCTCTTGGAAGCCTTGCAACGGGACTATCCAACCATCGACGTTTCAAAGGAGATTGATAGGGCTAGGGAATGGGCTAGGAACCATACGTCACCCGAGAAGCCTTTACGCAACGCATGGCGTTTCATCACGGCATGGCTGAGGAATGCCGTTGCAGCGGCGGCGGTGGTGACGAAAGGAGCGGCGACAGCGACGACAGCCCCCGCGAACACCTGCCCTGTCCCTACCACCAGCGGAAAAGAAAGGGGGCGGCGGCCTCTACTTCAAACATGCTCCAAAACTGCCCACAGGCTGGACGACTGGACGTCTGAAAAGAAAAACATGACCCACGGTAAGGGGCAGGTCACAGACACCCCTGAAAGGGCATGTTCATGGGCACAGCCACAGAAGGAGACGGTCGTGGTGGCGGGGTCGCTATTCCCTACCCCTGAACAGCTTGAAGAAAACGCACAACGCGGGCTTGCTTTCCTTGCGCGCTGGAAGAAGGAGCACGGCTATGCATTCGCGTAACGATGCCCCCCATCACCACAACAGCGGCGACGGCTGCGGTGTGGAAGGACGCTATGTTCCTTTTTCCTCCTCTGGTGGAGCAAGACCCCTGCCTTATCCTTTCGGGCTATGTGGAAAGGTACGCCTCCATCATGAAAAAAAAGAAAAAGTAGGAGCAGCAGAAGAGGCTACCCCTCCTCCTGTTATCGCCGTTGCTCCTGATGCATCCCATCCTTTCCCGACAGAACGACAGCTTGTCGAGGAGCTTACACAACGTAAACGTGGGGAACGGCGGCGATGGCGCACAGGAGGATGCAACGGGCGCAAATCTCTTGACATCCTTATGGAAGTTCTTGGGGATACAAAGGCCGTCTTGTCACTGATTCAAATGAAAGGAGGAACTGGTTTCGACGTCCCCCTTGGGGTAACGCCACAGGGCCGCCGGAACATACGCCAGCTTGAGGAAACGCTAGGGAAGGAACCTACGCGAAAACTCATTGCTTTTGCAGGAGGGGCACGCCTTTACATCCCTAAAGTGACCTACCTTGGAACGGACACGCGAAGCCGGGAGATATGCCTTGAACGGGATAGAATGGCAAAAGAACACCCTGACATGTCCGAACGGAAACTTACCGATATTTTAGCCTTGAAGTACCGCGTAACGAGCAGACACATCTGGAGGGTACTAAAGCAGTATTATGAATTTGTTGAGCCGGACAATACCGACAACGGCGGTAGTGAATAGTGCGTAGGGAGAATCAGGAGGCACCCCAAGCCGCTCAAAAGTGGTGGCGTCCTACCATCTTTTAATGCTTCCGTGCGGTTAGTGTGGGTTCGGTTCCCTTTTTGCAAAGGAGGGGGGGCGTCGGGGATGGTATCCACACTCTGAATCAATCAGCTTGGTTACTGGAGGGGTGTGGGGAGGAGGGGGTCTACAATGTGGACGCCCTTTCCTCTGACTACCCAATTGGTAGGGTGGGTGAATTTATTGGAAAAATGTGAAGGGGCTTACGTTATCATGATGATGCGCAGTTCCCCCCATGCCCTCTCCGCCGCTCTCATGGTGGCAGACTGTGGACGCTCTAAGGAATCGGGCGCGTGCGGTTCATTATATAAGGGCAAAAATACGCACAGACGGCACGGGGAACAAGTACGAGGAAAAGGAAGAGGGGGAGACGTTA
>ERZ838516.2963-NODE-2963-length-16435-cov-8.231441_pt1 | contig 16435 bp, 9 predicted proteins | sample MGYA00519910_ERZ838516 | MGnify/ENA primary metagenome ERZ838516 (study PRJEB31850, sample SAMEA3708837) | human gut metagenome | biome: human gut; feature: human-associated habitat; material: faeces | place: China | collected 2014 ... | reverse complement strand
GCGAAACCTGAAAGACTAAAAGTCAATACCGAACTATTTCGCGGGAGTTTGGGATGAAAAGACTTATCACGGGTTTATTCATTTTCCTTATTGGAGTAACTGCGGCCCACGCCGCTTCCGGTAGTTTGATGTTTGCTGCTACGGAAATGCCTAAGCCGGACCCATGTCTTCCTTTTATTGGTCAAACTTCTTCTTGGTTAAATGAAAATTTCTCCGGAGGGGTAAAGTTTGAATATTATGAAAGAAAGGAACTTGAGAAAGCTATTCGTGATGGCAAGGTTGACATCATCTTATCTGAGGCCGGAGAAGCCGCAAGACTGAGAAAATGGGGAACGAGGCCGCTCTTGACAGCCGTCAGTATTCGCCACCCTAACCCGCAAAGGGGCCAAGGTTCCGTGTTCTTTGTTCGCAATGACAGAAAAGATTTGTCAGAATTAAAAGATCTTCGCAACTTAAAGCTGGCAGCAACCGACGATAATGACTTTACCGGGTTCCATGCCGGGATGGGTGAATTGATCCATAGGGGATTTAACCCGGACAAGTTCTTTTCCCATATTCAGTTCATGGGCAGCAGCTCGAAAGTCGCCATGCACCACGTCGTGGATGATGTTATTTTCGGCAAAGCCGATGTCGGTATCGTAAGGACTTGCTTTCTGGAAGACCTCGAAAAACTCAGCGGACAGGCTTATCCCGTAAAAGTGATCGGAGAAAAGCCGAAAGACAGTTTCGCATGTAAGCGTTCCACGGATCTCTATCCCAATTGGACGATCTCTTCTACTAAAAATCTTTCCTCCGAAGATCTAAGAGATGTCACCAAATTTCTGCTGGAAATGCCCAAAACCTCTGATGGAATGTATTGGTCGTTAGCCCCCGATTTAAGCAATGTTGAAAATTTAATGAAGGAACTAAAAATCGGAGAATACGACTTCCTTCGACACTGGTCCTTGAAGCAAGTCTGGGCTGAATACAAAACTTTCATACTTCTTATCCCATTTGTGATACTTAATTTGATCTGGTTCAGCTGGCGATCCTCTAAATTGGTCGAAAAAAGAACGAATCAGCTTAGAAAATCTTTCAAGGAGCGGGAGCAAATACGGGAAAAAGCCGAAAAAATTAAAGGAGAACTTGAGCAATTCCAAAAGGCTTCTATCGTTGGTCAGATGTCTAATATTTTTGCCCACGAAGTCAAACAGCCCTTACATGCCCTTTACTGTTATGCCCATGCTCTCCAAAGAAGCATCGACAACGGAAAATCCGATGAGGAGTTATTAAAAGAAGGATTAAATAAGATTCAGGACCAAGCTCAGCATATCGGCAAAATTGTCGAGGGCGTTCGAGTTTATGCAAAAGGGAAAGAATCGGAGAAAGAAAATGTTGATTTAAATCTTCTTCTCCAAAAAATTTGTACATCTCTGAAGAGAAAACACAAGCTCCTTCTGCGCCTACCCGAAGGGAATTTCTTCATAACTGCAAATCCTCTTGAAATACAACTCATCTTCACCAATATCTTAAAAAATGCAGTTGAAGCCTCTGAAAAAAACGATAACCCGGAGGTTTCAGTTGAAGTGAATCATGTTTCCGAGAGCCCTTCTCACCACTACGTTGTCACTGTTTCCGACAATGGTCCAAAGCTGACTGAAGCAGAGTTTAATGAGATCGGCCTCCCTTTAGTTACATCCAAAAAGAACGGCTTAGGGCTCGGAATTAACATTGTTAAAACCTTGCTTCTGAAATACGGGGGCAATTTAAAATTTATTCAAAAAGAGCCTGCAGGCATTAAATCGGTTATTACTTTGCCGATAACTCAGAATAATGAAGAGAAACAATAATGAGTAAGGATTTGGAATTAAATTTTCTCCTTCGGGTGGTTGACGACGATCCACGAACGCTTGATGCCGTCACCTTCATGCTGAAGTGTGAGGGTTATGAAGTTGCCCCCTATTTATCGCCCGCAGATTTCTTCTCCAACGACATGCCTTCCGTCCCGGGCTGTGTCATCTCAGATATTAAGATGGAACCCATGAACGGCATCGAATTCTATAAGGAAGCGATGGCCCGAAGGTACACCCATCCGTTCATTTTCCTGACCGCATTTGCCGATATAGAACTAGCCGTCAATTCGATGAAGGATGGTGTTATTGACTATCTGGTTAAACCAGTTGTCGCTGAAAAACTCTTTTTGTCCGTCGCTCGAGCCATCCGAATTGATTCTCTTCAATATGTAGGCATTGAAAACAAAAGAGAATGCAGTAAACGCTGGGACAGGCTGACCAGCCGTGAAAAACAGATTATGGAACTGGTTGCATCGGGTAAAACCAGTGTGCAAATTTCTGTAATCCTCGCAATCAGTGAGAGAACCGTGCAGACTCATCGATCCAGTGCATTACAAAAACTTGAACTCTCTTCTCCCGCCGATGTCGGAATTTTGATTTCCCACTTAAAAGAATGAAGGATCTTTGACAACAATCAACATACGTACGTAGGTCCCGTCAAAGCGGATTTTTATACTTTTTTCATCGAATCCAAACAAACTCAACTAAGGAGAAAACGATGAAAAGTATATCCAGACGACAATTTTTCAAGGGTTCCACCGGTATTGCCGGCGCTGCAGCCTTGATGCCTTTTGCACAAGCACAGCAAATTCCTCCGCATTGCCAGAACGTTCCGACCAAATGGGACTTTACTGCCGACGTAGTGGTAGTAGGTGCAGGTGCTTGCGGAATGGCTTCTGCTATTCGAGCAGCCGATGCCGGTGCCGACATTTTAGTCGTCGATACAAACTATGATATCGGCGGCCATGCCATCTTATCGGCCGGTTCCATTGCATTAGGCGGCGGAACAGCGCTGCAGAAGAAATACGGTATCAAAGACGATCCGGAAACTTATTTCAAGGATTTAACCGACTGGACCGTGACAGAGACCGACGGTATGCCGGACTACCGTTTCTGCGACAGAGAACTTCAGCACTCTTTGGCTTACAACGGCGCAGCAGTTTTTGATTTTCTAAAAGCCAACGGTCTTCTCTTCGAAGACGAAGCACCCGACAATTTCCAGGCTAACCACGCTTCCGGAGTCTCTGCCCTTCGTGGTTGTACTCTCAAAAGCAATCTTAGAAGAAAACTTACTTTCACACCAATAGATAGGTTTTACAAGCGCGTTATTTTGTTACTTTCTTAGAAAACGGCTTAAGTTTTAGCGGACAACAAATCTTATTTCAGGATGATAGGATTTTCAGCCCTAGAACTAACACTCCTGCGCTGCCTGAGTAGCCAACATCGATTCCGCTTAAGCGGTCATGGAGGAGAAGGACGATAATCTGGAGAATAACCTTGATTCCATAAAATTTTTCTTACTAACTTTGTGCTTGAAACAAACAGCAAAGAACATTAGTTGGTGATAGGCCCTCTTACTGCAGGGGCTCTGCTAAAAGCCCCTGCCTGCTCAAACGAAGCGCAGAATGTTAGAAAGTAAGTTTGAATGTCGCGCCGACACCGTTGGATTTGATCTTGCTGCCGTAGGCTCCGTAGTAAGAGACACCCAGGGATGCTCTCTTGCCGAGCTGGGCCTCAAGTCCGACGCCGACCGCCGCAACTGCAGAAAGTTTCTCGCTTTCAATCTTGGCGGAAGTTCCGTTAGCGAACTTAAGTTTGGACTTGCCGCGCGTATCCTCCATGTATTGGGTCCAATTCACATCAGCAACGGCCTTGAACTTAGCTGCGCCGACATCAAACGGAACTTTAACGCGGGCACCGAGATGGCTTACTGCGAGGTTCTGGCGATCAAACTTTGTTCTTAGCTTACCACCGGAGAAATCATTGCTGAAATCATCAGTCGACAGATGCATCCAAGCCAAACCGGCATACGGTTCAATACTGACAGAACCAAAGTTCAAACCTGTATATGCCGCTTCACCAAAGATCTGAGTCACTTTAGCGTTGTAACTCGGGGAGGCTCTGAAAATCTGATCTTTAAAGAAGACTGAACTATTTGTGTCACGGTCCTGATGCGTGTAAGCAAAGCCATAGTCCAGACGAACCGGTTCAAACTTAGACTGTCCGTAGATACCGAAGTGGAGATCGTTCGAATCAATCTTTCCGTCGTGGCCGCCCTTGAACTTCGTCTTACCAGCACCGAAGAATACTCCCACTTTGTTGTTGGCATTGATGTCAGCTTCCAAACCGATCAGACCGGTGTAGAAGTCAGATTTCAATTTAGAGGCTCCGGAGCGGTCCATCTTAGACCAGTTGCTAAGACCGGATACCCAGAGTCGAGCACGGCCGCCGTCGACATCTGAGACACGAGCCGCTCCATCAATTCCCATGGCCCGATCCTTAATAGCACGGGCCAGAGACTGTCCGTTGGCAACCGTCATGGCATTAGCAGTGACATGAATGTCATTGGCTAAGGAGCTCAGAGTTTTTCTGACTTCGTCTTTTGTGGCGTCAGCCAAGGCGCCAAGAAGAGCCGGATCAACCGACAAGGCCTTGGCAACAGAAACTCCGTTGCTATTGGCTGCATAATCAGCAAGTGTCTTGTCACCCTTCGAGAGAACACCGGTAAGTGTATTGCCGTCCAATGTAACGGTATGGTTTACCAATGCATACTCGGGTGTTACCAGAGCATTTTCATTGAAGCCCTTAACGCTGTCGGCTGTTACGGTTCCAACCTGATCTTCACCCCTGTAGGCTTTCTCGAAAGCATTCCCGGTTAAAGAAATAACCGCAACGTGCGAACCGGGGTTAAATGTTAAGCTGCCGACTTGAACATTTTGATCAGCAACAATCGCATAGGTACCTCCGTTATTGACAACAACGTTGGCCTTCTGCATCGGAGCTCTAGCGACGCCGACAAGAGAATTAAGCAGTCCCTTCTGAGTGAAATTATCATCGAAGCTCGACAAGATACCGAAGACTCCACCGTTAACATTAACTGTTCCGGAGCCGAAGGATTCGGAGAAACCAAACAAACCGCCGTCTTCAACCGTGGTACCTCCGGTATACGAGTTATTACCGGTCATAACCAGCGTGCCGGAACCTCGCTTCACCAAAGATCCTTTATAGAGATCGTGGTCGATTCTGTTTTGGATCGCTTGGGCACGGCGTTTGTAATACTCAGCTCTCCAGTGCTCGGCATCCTCTTGGGAAATAATATGGTTGGTCAGATCTGTGTCACCATCGCCTACTACAAAACCATTACCCAGCTCATATTCTCCGACTGTATCCGTACCATTCTTGGTTGCGACCATCCATGCGTTATCCTCTCTTTCTCGCTGTTTTAACGCCACCTCAGAAATATCATTCGTCCACACATCTAAGGGAGTTGAATTCAGGTTGTAGTCAAATTTACCCAAAAACTGGCCCGGCCCATACATTCCTTTTTCCAGATCCGGGACACCCCATCCCATTGCATCAGAAACTTCTCCCTCAAGCGGAGTCGTCCCATCTTTGTTGCTCCAACCAAGCATATCCGTACCGTCAGGATTCTTATGATTAGCGGTAGTAAACATGACATCGCGGACTTGAGGTGCACTCATACTTTGATAACGCGACATTAAGACACCCATCGCTCCTGCAACATGAGGCGCTGCCATGGAGGTTCCACTCGAATACCGATATCCTGCCGGCTCCCCTGTTGTCATGTCTACATTTGTTGAGTAAATATCTCTGCCCGGAGCTGCGACTGTCCACCACTTTCCTAATCCTGCCTCATTGAAAGTGTCATAGAGAGTATAGGTATCAGGATTTCCTGAGGCCCCCGGAACACGACGCAATCCAGCTACTGATATCCACTGACCTTCAGCTTGAGGATTAAAGTACGGAAATAAAGGCCGATAAAACGGATTGTTCGAATCTCTATTTCCGGTGGTGAAAATCTGGACTACATTTGTACCCCTAACAGCATCCCAAGCAGCGTCTACAAAACTTTTATCCATGCCTCCATAAGTTTTGTTGTGGTAGAAGAATTCATATTCCGCTTGAGCAACGTTATTGGTCGGAATGTGGCCTGAAAAAGAGAGTCTCAAGTCGCCGTCTTGAAGCGCTTCCGTCGTGCCGGCATTTACCTGATTCATTACGTCTTTGGCTTCAGAGACTGTCGGTAACTGGTTTATCGTTCGCCACTTGTCTGCAGCTGCGTCGTATTGCTGTACCACTGCCACGCGAACATTTGTTCCCCAGGAATTGTTTATCACACCACCCCGCTCAGTTCCGTTGTCGGCGACTAATTTGTCTGCCATGGCTTTCCAGCCTTGGTAGAAATATTTGTAATCCTGAAACGGTCCGTAATTATTACTGTCCGTTGCGCCTGTATTGCCTACAAGAACATCAGATCCCCAAGAAACACCATGCATACCGATGCCATTTCTACTTGCTCCGACAGTGCCTGTCACATGAGTACCATGTCTGTCGTTGACGTCTTTTATCCAATCGCCTGTAACATTAAAGGCCTCTCCCTCACTAAAAGGCGCTCCATTAGAAGAAGTGGGCGTTTCTCCTGGGTAAATCATGGTTAACACAGTTTGCGGATAACGATTTCCATTCGATCCGTATGTTCCGGACACAACAGTTCCCGTGATACGTCCTCCAGACAAATCCGGATGGGAAAGAAGCGCCCCGGAATCCATGACTCCTACAGTTAATCCTTGACCATAAAAGCCAAGGGAATAAGCAGAGGAAGACTTCATAGCCTCAAGACCCCAATCTGCCTGATATTCAGGGGTTTCCCAGGAAGACTTATCGCCGACCACACCGGTTTCCACGTAGGCAGCAGAAGCGACACCTCCCATCACAAACAGGGCTGCGGCGACACAAAGACTAACGGAAGATTTTGTGCTTTTGCCGTGAGAAGTTTGAATCTCACTGGTCGTGACAAAAGACTGCCGAACATCGTTCCATATCGTCCTAAATGCTTTATTCATTATTTAATCTCCTTTGATTATCCATAAAAATGGAATTGAGAGAGATAAATAAAAAGCTCCTCATATCTTTATTTATCTAAGCAATCTCTCCCTTTTAGTCTTTAGGATTTAAAGAAATTAAACATCGGTAAAAATGCCAACAAAAAAAACTGAATTTTGATTATGTTTTATCAATTTAATCAACACGTTTCACTATTTTTATAAATTATTGCTTTATTTTTATTTATTTGAATTTTAAGGATAATTTAATAATCACAACCCATAGTTGTTCAAATAGACAATATCATTAAAAAACAAATAGAACAATTTATTTAGAGCTTTAATTTTATTGATCGAAGTAATAGGATTGAGCTTAGTTTTATTGGACATTACCATTTAGGAGATCTGCAATGATTGACTCTAATTTACCTATTTTTATTTCTGTCGCAGATTTAGGAAGTTTTTCTAGAGCGGGATGTCAATTAAAAAAAAGCCCTCAAACCATTTTTAGACAAATTTCTTCCTTCGAAAATAAAATTGGGATAAAACTTTTTGACAGAAGCCCAGCCGGAATGAAACTTACCCAAGCCGGGCGTTCCTTCTACAAGGACGCAAGGTTTCTTCAGTCCTTCGCTAAAGAAGCTGTAAAGAGAGCGAAAAAAATCGAAAAGAACTCAGAAAATCTTATTCGAGTTGCCTTTTCGCCTTTAACTCCTGTCGCGTTTCTAAAACAAGTTTGGCCAGTAGTTATGAAACAATATCCGAACCTGCGTGTCGAGCTTGTTCCGTTTGAGAATGAAAAGGTCGTTGAGGCGGATATTATCAGCCACTTAGGAAACGAAGGTCTGGTCGATATCATGCTTACGACCTATGACGAGAATTTCTTAATTGAGAAGAAGTGCACCGCGCTCAAGTTAACAGACTTATCGCTTTCCATCGCAATGTCATTGAATCACCGATTGGCGAATAAAGACAAATTAACCATCGAAGATATTCGAGCCGGAAGAGAATCTCTCTTATTAATGAGCCGAGACCTTGTCAAAGGTTATAACAGCGTCAGGGAGATTTTTCTTAAGGACAACTTAGTGAGAAAGGAATATTTCGACTCGTTAAATATGGAAATATTGAATCGGTGCGCGAGTTCGGGTTCCTTGCTTTTAGCTACTAATGCCTGGACGTTCTCCCATCCGCTTCTCAAGTCCGTTCCTTTAGAAGTCAATGAAACTATTCCTTTCGGCGTTATTCATTCCAAGCATCCTACCGAACAAGTTAGAAAGATCTTGAAGATCATTGAGTTTGTGAACCTGGAACAACAGAATTTTAAACTTTGGTAAACCTTGACTGCGTGCCTATGTCTGCAATCTTTTAAAGACTCACTTGCTAGAAGGGATGAGTTTTCTGAACGTTTTACCCGATTCAAACCCCTGTAAGCTTCGAGAGAAAAGTTTCGCTCTGGCTCGTAACTACAATTTCGTCTGAGTGCTTTTGACAAACAAATCACTCGTTATCCTTATAACATTTAAATTAGTAGGCTATTAACATTAAAATAGAGCTGATGGTAATCATTACAAACGAATGAGCTTCTCCAGCTGCACTTTGCTGCGTAAACCCAGACGCCTTTTGAAAGGATCTCATAACAGCTCAAAGGCCGTACTGTCTTTTTAAGGACTTCTTTATGAAAAAACTATTTATAGCTTCACTCCTCTGTTCCTTATCCTTGTCTGTCTGTGCCGCCGACTATTCCATCAAGCCAAAGGTCACAGAATTAACCCCACCTCCTACTCGAGTTCTTCTCGTTGGAAACTCCTTCATGTACTACAACTGTGGTGTCAATGGTTATATAAGCGGGTTAAGCAAGTCTTTGGGAATCAAGATAAGCACCACAATGGCAACCATTGGTGGGGCGGGTCTGGACTGGCACCTTGTAAAGACTTATTTACGCAAGGATGGACTAGCAAGCTACTCAACTCTCAATGATGGAAGTAATAAACTGAGTTTTAACAAATATCCTGATGGCAAGGTTTTTGAAGCAGTTGTTCTTCAAGACAATAGTCAAGGGCCAATTCATCCGGAATTATCAAAGTTTTTCAAGAAATACGCCGCAATTCATAGTAAGGACATCCGTGATACCGGAGCGACGCCTACTTTCTTGATGACTTGGGCATACGCTGATAAACCGGAAATGACCAAACAGTTAGCCGACGCTACTATTGCAGTTGCCAACCAAAACAACGCATTAGTAATTCCGGTTGGCCTCGCTTTTACCAACGCACTAAAGCAAAGACCAGATTTAAAGTTGACGGTAGCGGATAATCGCCACCCAACATCGGCCGGTACATATCTTGAAGCTGCAACGATTCTGGCGGCCTTGACGAAAAAATCACCAGAAGGCGCCTCTTATTTAGGAGGATGCGAAAAACCTTTAACCGAAAAAGACGCTGCTTTTCTGCAAAAAGTAGCCTGGGACACAGTCAAAAACTTCTATGGATGGAAATAACATAGAAGTGTAATTCAGTGACAGTCCTGTGTTTTAGACACAAGGAAGTTCACTTAGGTCAAAGAGGAGATGCGTTAAGAATGTTTTAGCCGTCTCCTTTTTCTTACGGCGTTGGATTGCCCTTCTTAACTTCATAAGATCTACTAAACAGCTAACGGTATGGCTTTTGCTGTCCAGGCAATTTGAGCAAAGTTTGCCGGCTAAACCTGATTCATTCTCCGACAAGTTGGTTTCTCCAACGTCGAACACAAAAAAAGGCAAAGGTATTGAAGCCTAAGGCTTCTCCCCCTTTGCCCAAGGCCTCGAAATCTCGAGGCATACAGGAGAATATTCGAACCTAATTAAATAGTTTTATCTACGAATTTTCGGTAGGCACTCACACAACAATAGGCGATTATCAGAAGTGCCATCGTCAGTATGTAGAGAACTATGCCTGCCTTACAAATCCACAGAAAGATTGCGGTCATGATGATAAGAATGTATTTTTAGTTAGATAAATCCGCAAACCACAAATCCTAGAGCCACCGAGATGAAAACCGCCAAAACTCCGGGTACAAAGAATGAATGGTTGAAGATCCACTTACCGATGCGAGTTGTTCCCGTGTCGTCCATTTGAATCGCTCCGAGTACGGTCGGATAGGTCGGCAGCACAAAAATCCCTGAAACTGCCGCGAAACAAGCAACCAGCATGTATGAATTATCCGGATTGGCCGCGGTAATGCCGAGAGCGGCAATAACCGTAGGAGTAATTCCTTTTGCTGTAGCCGCCTGAGAGTACAGAAGCATCGAAGCCAGGAAAAAGACAATCGCAAGAAGCGCCGGATATTGGCTAATCGTTTGCGAAGCAAAATCCTTAATCTCTTTGGTATGACCGGAGACAAACGTGTCACCTAGCCAGGCAACCCCCAAAACACAGATACACGCTACCATCCCGGATTTGAAGACAGAGGTTCCTGCCACATCACCAAGCTTGATTTTGCAAAAGATAGTGATGAGCGCGCCCACTGCCAGCATCAAACTAATGATCGCTGCGTCACGGGGAACAACAACAGGTTTAATAAGACCAACTGCCGGCGAAATAGCAGATGCGTAAGCAACTACACATAAAACGCCTGCTAGGAAGATCCAAACAGAAAGTTTTGCTGTCGGAGTAATAACCATTTCCTGGAGACCTACCGGCGGTTTAACCAAGCCTTCTTTCAAGCGTTCCTGATAAATAGGATCCTCAGATAGGTCCAGTTTGGAAATGTGCGTCATGATAAACGCGGTCAGCATGCAGCCTACGAAAGTAGTAAGAAGCCAAATTCCAAGCAGCGTCGGATAACTCCAGCCAAAGGGTTCCAAAGCGCCCGTCATGAATATAGCAGCAGCGGAAACCGGAGAAGCTGTAATAGCGATCTGGGAGGAAACTACTGACATCGAAAGCGGAACGGAGGGGCGGATGTTTTCCCCCTTAGCCACTTCGACGATGACAGGAATCATCGAAAATGCGGTATGGCCCGTACCGGCAAAGATCGTTAAAACATATGTCACGATCGGCGCCAGATAGTTGATGTACTTCGGATTCTTGTAGAGAATCTTTTCCGCGATATAAACAAGATACTGAAGACCACCGGCGAGCTGCATTGCGGAAATAGCCGCGATTACAGAGCCGATGATCATGATCACGTCCCAAGGAATATTGCCCGGTTTCATCCCAAGACAAAGTCCCAGCACCAATACACCCGCACCGCCTGCATATCCGATGCCGATGCCGCCAAGACGAACACCGATATAAATTGCTCCTAACAGAACAACGATCTGAAGAATAATCATGATATCCATAATTTTTCCTTCCACTAAATTTATTAAGACAAAAAAGGGAAGCGGCAGAGGGCCAAGGGGAAATCGCCCTCTGCCAAGGGGCCAATTCAAACCAGGGCCCCTTCCTCCAAGATAAAACTTTCTTTAGAAAGCAAATTTGAATGTGGCGCCAACGCCGTTGGATTTGATCTTGCTGCCATAGGCACCGTAATAGGAAACTCCCAGAGATGCTCTTTTCGCCAATTGAGCTTCAAGGCCGAGTCCGACTGCTGCAACAGAGGACAGCTTGTCACTTTGGATCTTGGCACCGACTCCGCTGCCGATCTTGAGAGTAGATTTACCGCGAGTATCACCCATAAACTGAGTCCAGTTCACATCCGCAACCGCCTTGAATTTAGCGGCTCCAACTTCGAACGGAACTTTCACACGCGTACCGACATTCGTGACCGCCAGATTCTGACTATCAAACTTAGTCTTCACATTCTGACCGGCATACGTATCTGAGAAATCGTCGGCAGACAAATGCATCCAAGCCAATCCGACATAGGGCTCAATATTTACCGTGCCGAGATTCAGACCGGTATATGCTGCTTCTCCAAAGACCTGAGCGAGTTTGGCGTTATAGCTGGCCGAAGAACCGAAGCCTTGACTCTTATAGAACAGCGCTCGATTGGAATCTCGATCCTGATGAGTATAAGCAAAACCGTAACTTAAGCGTACCGGATCCAAATTCGACTGGCCATAAATACCGAAATGGAAATCCTTGGAATCAATCTTGCCGTCATGGCCGCCTTTAAACTTGGTCTTACCTGCGCCGAAGAATATGCCAACCTTATTGCTGACATTGACATCTGCCTCAAGACCAATCAAGCCGGTATAAAAATCTGACTTCAGCTTGGATGCTCCGTCACGGTCCATTTTCGACCAGTTACCAATTGTGGACATCCACAATCGAGCCCGACCGCCGTCAACTTCCGCAACTCGAGCCGATCCGTCGATCCCGATTGCCTGATCTTTAATTTCTCTCACTAAAGACTGGCCGTTTGCAATCGTCATCGCATTGGCTGTCACATGAATATCATTGGCAAGAGAAGCAATCGTTTTTCTTGCCTCAGCTTTTGTCGAATCCGCCAGCCCTCCTAAAAGATTGCTGTCGGCCATTAGAGCGTTGGCCACCGCAACCCCGTTAGATGTCAAAGCATAATCGGCGAGCGTTTTATCACTTTTGGTCAGGATACCGGTTAAAGTGTTTCCCTCCAGTGTCACTTTATGATCCACTAAGGCGTAGTCGGGCGTAACAACAGCATTTTGGTTAAAGCCTTCAATTTTATCGGCTGTCACAGTTCCGACTTGATCGATGCCGTCGTAAGCTTTTTCGAAAGCATCATTTGTTAACGATGTGACCGTAACCAGCGATCCGGGATTAAACGTCAAATTTCCGACTTGAACGTCCTGATCAGCAACAATTGCATAGGTGCCCCCGTTGTTCACCACTATATTGGCCTTCTGTATCGGAGCTCTAGCAATGCCGACGATCGAATTGAGCTGACCTTTTTGAGTGAAATTGTCATTGAAACTCGACAAAACACCAAACACTCCGCCGTTAACGTTCACATTTCCCGAACCAAAAGATTCCGAGAAACCATACAGAGCACCATCTTCGACTGTGGTTCCTCCGGAGTATGTATTGTTACCGGTCATGATTAACATACCGGAACCGCGTTTCACTAAAGAGCCTTGATAGAGGTTATTGTCGATCTTGTTCTGGATTGCCTGTGCACGCTTCAGAAAATACGCAGACCTCCATTTTTGAGCATCGTCCTCTGAAATTACATGATTCGTAGCATCACTGTCGCCATCAACCACGACGAAATCATTCCCAAGCTCGTAACTTCCGCCCGTTGATGCATCTGTTCCGTTTTTGGTTTTTGCCATCCATTCCAGATCTTCTCGCTCACGTTGTTTCAGAGCGACTTCAGAGATGTCATTAGTCCAAACATCTAACGGAGCAAGATTCATGTTGTAATCAAATTTGCCCAACAACTGACCCGGACCATACATCCCTTTATTCAAATCAGGAACGCCCCAACCCATTCGGTTTGAAACCTCTCCTTCAGGCACTGCCCAAGTCCGAACAACTGCTCCGGATGCATCCACTTCAACATTTTCCCAACCAACCATATCGGTTCCGTCGGGATTCTTATGATTGGCAGTTGTAAACATCACTTCTCGGACCTGAGGGGCTGTCATGCTTTGATACCGGGACATCAAAACACCCATTGCTCCCGTCACGTGAGGCGCAGCCATGGAAGTTCCGCCCCAAGTTTGGTAACTCGGAGAACCTAGGTCTCCTACCGGATCGCCGTTCGAATCTGTTCCGGTATTAGGCTCAACATAACTGCCGTCAACAACCGCTGATGAATAAATACGGGAGCCGGGGGCTGCAACCGTCCAATATTTTCCTAATCCGGCTTCATTAAATGATGAAATCAATTCATACCGGTCACCTCTTTTCATCAGTCCTGCAACCGCAACCCAATTATTTTCCGCTTCCGGGTTAAAGTAAGGATAAAGAGGACGATAGAAAGGGTTGTGCATGTCGCGATTTCCGGTTGTGAACACCTGAACGACATTTGTTCCTTTCACTGCATCCCAAGCCGCATCAACGAAACTCTTTATTCCCTTTGCGCCGTAGATTTTGTTGTGCAGGAAATATTCATACTCGGCCTGGGCAACCGTATTCGTCGGGATATGAGCCAAACGAGGTCCGATTCTGAAATTAACGCCGTCGACTTTATTCAAATCGGATACCTTCAAATTCCCTGCGTCCGTCCAATTCCCGCCAATCATCTGCTGCAATCGGTATACGCGGATATTTGTTCCGAAAGAATTGTTTATAACGCCGCCTCTGTCCTTACCGTTATCTTTGACGAGCGCATCAGCCAAAGTTTTCCAACCGTTGTAGAAAAAACCATAGTCAAGGAAAGGACCGTAATTGCTGTCATCGGAACCTCCTGTGTTTGCGCTATAACTTGTAGAATTCCAAGCTACGCCGTGATGATTGGCTCCGTCACGATTCGCAGCAATTGTTCCTAAAACGTGGGTTCCATGGGAATCATTTACGCCAAGAATCCATTTCCCCGTCGTATCAAATGATTCATCTTTCGTGTAAGCGCCATCAAACACAGCCCCTTGCGGGTAACGATTACCGGTCGATGTATATTTTCCCTGCTGTGTGATATAGCGGAACCGCTCTCCATCAAGCTCAGGATGAGTATAGAGAAGCGCTCCAGAGTCCATCATGCCTAAAGCTGTCTTTTGACCGTTATAGCCAAGAGAGTAAGCTGCAGATGCGTTCATAGCCTCAAGCCCCCAATCTTTCTGATATTCGGGAGTTTCCCATGATGATGTACTTCCGATTACGCCGGGTTCAACATATGCCGCTGACGCAACTCCGCTCAACGTAAAGAGCGCCGTCGCAATGCAAAGACTAAGAGAAGATTTCGTTCTTTTGCCGTGGGATGTTTGAATCTCACTGGTCGTGACAAAAGACTGTCGAACATCGTTCCAAATAGTCCTAAATGCTTTATTCATTAATTATCTCCTTTTAGATCCATAAGAATGGAATTAAGGGACATGTATAAAAAAATAGCTCCTCATATTTTTAAATACACAAGCAATTCCCTCTTTTATAGTTTTCAATACTTTTAAATAAAAGACATCAGGACTAATTCTTATAAATTTACTTATTTTCTTTCATATTTAACCAATTTAAGCAAAACGTATGAGCAAGATTAATTAAACGAGCTTCAATTTATCAAAACAAATGTAACAATTAAATTTTTACGCTGTTTATGAAGTTATTGCTTATTCTTACAACAATTTCATAACAAAGAAACAAGTAGAAATAATTCGATTATGATTTTTTGATAGCTAACTAATTACTAGAACAATACCAATAAAAATATAGTAAATATATTTTTTAATAATTAAGTTAAATTAATATTTGTTTTTTAATGCACACTGATTTTTAAGTAACAAAAGTAACTCAAAAAAGCAAATCAAATAATCTTCGTTCCAGAAGCAGTGCTAGGATGCGCGTGCAATGATATCGGCAATAATTTGTAGATAACTATAAGTATAAAAAGACTTTTTCTTGTCAATCAACTGTCCTAGTCTATGAAGCAGACATAAGAGGTACTTTTTCTACACTACGTTTAGGGATTCCTCTCTTGGCACTATATTTTATTTAACCTCTTTTTGAGGCTAAATAATCTCAAGTCATAAAAATAAATATAAACTTCAAATAGCATGCTATATAAATAACAACTCTCTGCAAGTCGAAGCTTTTTTTATTAACACAAAATCGTTAGATACGACTTACCAAAAGAGCAAGATATAATTGTTATTTAAATATCCCTTTATAAACAAAAAAAAATATTGTTGTATAAAACAATAATTGTTTTAATTTTTATACAACTACTAGATTTGTTTGTTATTCATCAAACAGTTATTGATGACGTCTATTTGATCTAATTTAATATTCAATCAGAAAATGTTTTTTCATTTGTAGAATTTAAATTTCTTCATATTTATTTTTTACTTAATTATGAATAACATGAAAGTTCTGCTTAACGGATCGGGTTTAGATAAACTCATAAAAATCGGCTCCCTGTCTGCAAAAGCTCCTTTTATTAGGAAACACTCTGCTCTTGCGGTGGCTGCTTGTTTGATTTTTCCTCTTAATGATGCGATGGCGAACATTGAAGGATATGACTTCCCCTTCTCGGAGGCTTATTTAATCTTCGTTGATAACGAACAAGATGTCACATCTAAATCAAATGATCCGAATTATGTTTCTGACAGAGAAAACCGCCCCTTATTTTTTTGGGCAAAAAACGGCTCCTTTACTCTAGAAACAGTGGCGCTGGCAGTTTACTCGCCGTCTTATTTTCAAGCAGGCGGCGAAACGACGTTTACTCCACTCCCAACCAATGCTGTGCAGCAAGGCCAACCAGCCTCTTTAAATTTACCCCAGATAGTTCTTGGACAATCTTATTTAAGCAAAAAAGAACCCAATCTCTTCATTAATGTCATTGGCTCTGGAAACGGTGATGTTTCATTTAATGCAAGTACCATAAATGCTTATAGCGGTCAAACTAATTACATAAGTTTGTATGTGGACCAGGGGCTACGCATGAATTTATTTGTTAATTAGCGTGGTCAACGCTTCCAGAGCA
>ERZ838516.2938-NODE-2938-length-16567-cov-14.593387_pt1 | contig 16567 bp, 15 predicted proteins | sample MGYA00519910_ERZ838516 | MGnify/ENA primary metagenome ERZ838516 (study PRJEB31850, sample SAMEA3708837) | human gut metagenome | biome: human gut; feature: human-associated habitat; material: faeces | place: China | collected 2014 ... | reverse complement strand
GTGAATAATTTCCCTAACTATTTTATTTGCCATCTCTATTCCTCCACCATGTTCTGCTATTTCTTTTTCTTTTGGGCATTCCGGCTGTCTGCCCTTCTCAGATTTTGGCTTATTATAGTTTTCTCTTTCTATAATTCCATGCTTCTGCTTTATCTGTGCAATATACAGATTAGATACCTTCATCCCATCATTATGCTCCGCTACGTACTTCTTTATCTCCTCATAAGTCGCCTGTCTACGCTCCGCTTCGGTCCGTGCTGGGCCAAGGTTCCCTGGACCTTTAGTGCCTCTCCGCAGCTGTCAAATCCATCTCATCCATATCAAGTTTCACATTCACATGATGTTTCGCTTCGTGGAGTTTGGACAAAAGGCATACCGTTTCTACATGTGGTCTTATTTAAAATTTTACGAAAGCTTCACGCACCGATTATTTAATAAAATTTTGCTATGTCCGAAACACTTTTTCTTTTTGGCATCTGAGCAGCATCAGCGGCATATCCGATTGCAATTACGGAAACCACCTGTTCGTTTTCAGGAATATCAAGAAATTCTCTTATTGCTTCGCCGTCACGAATTCCCATAATCAATGTGTCAAGCCCCGATTCTTTTGCTTTAAGGACAAAATTTTCATTTTGCAGCCCCAAATCATAATATCCCCAGCCGTTGGCACATTCATTGACAGGCTCTTTCGATAATCTGTCAAATCCAACACAATCTTTTACAAATGTTGTTACAACAAGTGCTGCTCCTTCTGAATTTTTCTGATTGAATTCCGGCAGACATTTATCAGAGAATTCTTTAATCATTTCATCCGATAAAATGCAGTAATATCTTGACGTCTGTAAATTTTTCCATGAAGGAGCCAATATAGCTGCATTTATAATAATTTCAAGCTGCTCTTTTGTAACTTTTTTATCAGCATCATAATTTCTGATACTTCTTCTTTCATTTAATACGTCCTGTAACTCCATGATATGTACCTCTTTTCGCATTTTTATATTCGTTTATTATATAATTTTCATTCATAAAAATTTCATCAGAAAGTCAGCCGCATTTGATGCCACTCAACATTTCCGTGTATAGACTTATCCGTCACACCTTCATCTTTAAAGCCAAATTTTTCATAATACGGAATAAGCCGCTCCTTGCATGTCAAAACAAGCCCTTTGCGGCCTTGCTGCTTTGCATCGTCAACCGCACGACAAATCAATTGTGCGGCGTATCCGTGTTTGCGATAATCCGGCAGTGTATTCACTCCGAAAATCATCTGCCAAGCACCATTTTCATTGTGCATGGCTGCATTTTCATACATCTCATCGGTTAAATCATATTCATCAGTAACAAATCCATCAACGAACGCAATCAGCTTTTCAGCTTCATACATCAGCCAAAAATGATTTCCGTAATGCTTTACCCTTTCAATAAACTCTTTTTCAGTAGCTGCTTCTGACGGAGGAAAACATTCCCTCTCAACAGCAGAAATCGCCTCAACATCTTCTTTTGAGGCATATTTTATAATCATACTTTATTTCTCCTGCAAATTATGCGTTTCTTTTAATCTCCATATTGTCACTCCTTATTTCTGTACATTGTACAAATTTTAGTAATAACATTATACTTCTAAATTCAGACCTATTTTGTTCACAATATTATATCACCACTCCATTACAATGGTCCACCTCATGCTGTATTATCTGTGCCGTAAATCCGCTGTATTTTCCATGCTGCGGCTTAAAATTACTGTCAAGATAATCAACTTCTATCTCTTCATATCTTATGCATGGTCTTACTCCGTCCAGTGACAGGCATCCCTCTTCTGTCTTATATTCACCTGACTTTTTTGTTATCACAGGATTAACCATTGCAAATTGAAACGGTCCCGCCGAAACAACTATTATTGATTTGTTTACACCTATCATATTTGCAGCCATGCCGACGCAAATTTCACGGTTGGCACGCAATGTGTCAATCAAATCTGTTACAACCTGCTTGTCAGCTTCCGTTGCAGGTTTTGCCTTTCTTGAAAAAATGTGTTTTCCTTTTACGATATTTTTTATCATAACTTTTTAACCGCCTATAATTTCCTCTTCCCAATATACGATTCATACAGCTTATAATCGCTGTTCACTATCAGTTTTTCCGGGAATTCTGTATCTTTAATAACCTGATATGCCCTGTCAAATCCGCATATACTTTCTTTTATGTGAGCATCACTTCCAATTGAAATACAGACACCCATTTCCTTGCAAAGATTGAGCATTTTGACATCATTATCATATGCTCCCTGTCTCGGACCGTCGGGATTTAATGATGTATTATTTAACTCGAGAAGAACATGCTTTTCCTTTGCCGCTTTTACAAGACGCTCATAATCCACAGGATATCTTGAATCGTCAGGGTGACCTATTATATTGATGTATGGATTATTCATTACTTTTATTAGAGCATTTGTATTTTCCTCTATGCTTCCGGGTTTGATGCAAGGAATGTGAAGACTTGCAATAACAACATCACAGCCTTTAAGCCCATATTCGCTAAGGTCAATATTTCCTTCATAATCCATAATATTAGCCTCACACCCCATATATATTTTCACGCCGTTTTTCATCCTTGGGATTATTCCCATATTTGAAAAATAAAAAACACCTGTACTTCCTGGCATCTTTGGTGCATGATCTGTTATAGCAAGATGTGTAACGCCTTTTTGAAAGGCGAAAGCCGCCATCTCATCTATTGTGTTATAAGCATGTCCACTAACTAACGTATGTGTATGTGTATCTATTGTAAATTTCATAATGCTGCTCCATTAAATATTTTTATATATTTCAGCAATCAATCACTTCATATATCATCATATCTCTCAACAATCAATCACTTCAAGTCAACTGTGCAAATATCTCTGTGAGGATTCGTCTGTGCAAGCCCTAATTTCTCGATTTTACCTTTAAGCGGTGTAAAATGTGTCTGCATTGCTCTTACAGCCGCAATCATTTGCTCTTTTTCAAGTTTCTTTCCCAACGTAATATGCGGAAACCAACTATACGGTTTATAACAACGGTTAATTGTCACATCCTCACGCACTGCTAAAATATTATAAACCTTTTCTGCTGTTTGCTGCAAATGCAAATCCAATACGGGCGTCACATAAATAACATATGGCAAAAATTCGCCTACAGAAAATATATTTATATCATGGGATTCCAATTCCGACAGCTTCACAAAATCATCGCAGAGATTTTGTGGATTTCTTGTCTCAAAACTTGATATTGTAAGATGCGGTGGCACATTATTGTCAATCATATAAGTATTTCCCGTATTTTGTGCAACTGCATCAATAAACCGCTGTAACTGCCTTGTTGTATGTTCATCAAAATAAGCCGAAATCAGATACATTTTTTCTCCTTTACTCTTTGTCTCCACAATGTTATGAAATTCCATATGTTTTTATCCGTCAAAACAAAAATTCATATCAATTATACGAATTAATCCGGCTGACTGATTTTTTCAAGCTCTGCACGAAACATTATTCTTCTTGTTCCTCTTATATTCCTGAACTGAATTTCATATGTCTGCGTTATATTATCAATTTTAATAATCTCACCGACACCAAATACTTTGTGTCTGACAATATCTCCAACATCAAACTTTAACTTAGGCAGCACCTGCTCAGTTTCCCCTTTAATTAATATTCTGCTGTTATTAATACAATCAAGAAGATTAATGTCTATATCACTTAAAAATGATGATGGTCTTGCACCGAATCTTCCATCTTTTTTTCTGTATGTGCTAAGATAAAGCATATTCTTAGCCCTCGTTATCGCCACATATAATAATCTTCTCTCTTCTTCATACTCATCTTCGTTACGGAGTCTGCTACTTGGAAACTGCCCTTCGACCAGCCCCGGTACAAATACAGTATCGAATTCAAGTCCTTTTGACGTGTGAATAGTCATAACCTTAACAACGTTATATTCACCATCTTCATCCTGTGCCGAAAACAGTGCAAAATGGCTTAGCAAATCTGCCAGTTCTACCTTTTCCTGATTATCATCTTCTATCGCAGTTATAGTTCTTATAAGTTCCGAAACATTATCAAGCCTTGTCTGGTCTATATCTTGTTCCAATGCTTCCCTGTATCCCATATCAAGGCATTTATTTACAATATGCGTACAGCTGTACTCTTCATATGCAGCATGCAGTTCCATTAATGCATCATAATATGCAATTACATTTTTTTGTATAATCTCACCTTCCTCTATCATTTTTCCAAGTGCCTGAAAAAGGCTACATTCATTTCCAGCTGCCATATTTTTAAGTTTTTCCACCGATTTCTTACCAAAACCTCTTCTCGGTCTTGAAATTGTATACAATAAATCCATATCTGTAAGGCTGTACACCATTCTCATATATGAAAGAACTGTCCTTATCTCTTCACTTTCATAGAACTTTGCACCACTGAGTATCTTATATGGAATCTTTCTTTTTACAAATGCTTCCTCCAGTGATCTTGTCTGCGATGCGGCTCTTACCAACACAGTATGGTCACGGTACTTCATATTCCGGGCGATATTATCAAGTATAGTATCAGCTATCCACACAGATTCTTTCTCTTCTGTCTCCGGTGCATTAAATACAGGCTTATTACCATCAGGTCTTTTGGAAATCATCTCCTTTTGCAATCTGTTCTGGTTGGCAGATATAAGCGATTTTGCTACATTTACTATCTGTGGTATACTTCTGAAATTCTCAGTAAGATAATAATCCTTAACATCTTCATGTGTCTTATCAAAATTAATCATATATGCAGGGTCGGAACCTCTCCATGTATATATATTCTGATCATCATCACCTACCACAAATAAATTCTGATACAGACCACTAAGAATTCCAAGCAGCATATCCTGTTTCATATTGACATCCTGATACTCATCACATAATACATACTGGCATTTTTCCTGCCAACGTATGCGTACATCTTCATTTTTTTCCAAAATATATAAAGTAAAATTAATAAGATCTTCAAAATCGAGAGCATAATTATCACACTGCCTCTTCAGGTAATTATAGAACACCTTCCTGTCAACATTTTTTTCATTAGATGCTTTTCTCTTTAATTCAGTCTTATCAATTCCAGACATAAGCTCAACATATGACATATCCTGCTTTGACATATCTATATCACTCATTATCTTTTTTGCAGTATTATCTTTAAGTGAAATACCCATATCCTCAGCTACATTCTTAATCATATCAAGTTCTGCTTTTTTATCAAGAATCGTAAAAGTCTTAGGAAATGACATTCTGTGAATCTCTTCTTTAAGAAACATATTGCAATATCCGTGAAATGTACCTGTGAAACAATTAGCATTATCTCCAACTATATCTCTTAATCTGTGTTTCATCTGGGCTGCCGCTTTATTGGTAAAAGTAAGTGCAACAATTGACGACGGCTCAACAAACATCTCTGTTATAAGATAAGCTATTCTGTATGTAAGCACAAACGTTTTTCCCGAACCTGGAACTGATGAAACCCGTATATTGCCTTCTGTATCTGTCATTGTATCTATCTGTTCTTTCGTCGCTCTTTCTGGTATGTTCATTTATATAAACCCTTTCCAACATATTTTCAGAAAAAAGACGCGGAATCTCTCCCACGCCTTTAAGTATACTTTTTATTTTATTATTCTTCTGTAATATCATTCTCAAACAATTCAATATCATTGTAATATGCCTTACGTGTCTTAAACCCTGTAAGTGCATCCTGTCCGTTTGCAGCAGAAAGAATATAATACTTTTCTTTCACTGTTTCTCTCCAAGCTTTATATTTTTCTCATTTATAAAACATTTCATCATTGGTTATGGTATATATATCACACTTTCGATTAAGTCCATGGTTTTTAAATACAAGCACATGCTCTTTGTATGTAATCGTATCTTTCAAATATACAAACGGCTCTTCTCTGTAAAGAAAGCATTCATACCCTTTTTGCTTAAAGTTATTCATAATTTTTAAAGCTTTTTCATGTATTTTCCGGTTCTGTATTTCCTCTTCTTTGTCAAACTTTCTTCTGTCATATGAAGATGCAGCATCCCTCATATCGTTGATAATCTTATCTATAAATCGTCCATGCGATTTTTTATGAAACATAGATGCAATAATGTTACATTTTAAGCTGTCCGGCTTTTTTTGATAAATTTTAAGCATCCGTTCCATATTTCTATCACCGACACTTCTTGCGGCTTCCATGAGATAACTGACAGCTTCAGGATATATTGAATCGGGATAAGGCACATAATATGCTTTGGGAACTGACCTGTACTTTTTAACCGGTGGAAAATCTGCCAGCCTCATAAACACAAGTTCTTTTTCATTGCAGGATGAACTTCCAAGAAAACGGTATTTATCGCGTATAACTGCAAACTGGTATTCAAGCTGCCTTAAATATTCATATCCTTTTACCCAGAAATGTCCCATACAGCCATAATTAAAATATGTCGATGTAATACTAAGCTTTACAAACTTTATTGTAAATACATTCTCTCCACCCTGATTTACTATAAGCATATAACCATCTTCAAGCTTTTCCACTCCCGCAATCTGCTCAGATTCAATATCTTTGTATGTACCTGTGATTACCGGCTGTTCAAACACAAAAAAGCTTTCAACTGCATCATTCATAATATATGCCGCATAAATGTCACTGCTGCCATCAATCCTCACAGGTTCAAACAAATTCAGTTCAAATACCTGTGCCAGCCTGAAAAATTCATCCGGCATATCATCCGTTAATCCGTCAAGATAATTCATATAAAACTTCTTATCATCAAAATCCATCTCAGATTCCATATTCACAGACATATTTTCTCGCAATCTCTAAACCATCAATCGGTGCACAAAACTTCTGATTATGCTTCTTACATTCCTCATAAACATATTCTAAGTTAAACCAATCCACTCTGTCCAGCTCTTCTTTTTGTAATGTAAGCTTGTCGATATCCACAGATCCGGTATATACATAAACAAAAGCTATCTCGCTGTCCTTAAACATCTTTCCATAGAATTCTTTTTTATAATTAATTACAAATTTATCAACAAAATGCAAATCACTGACGGATGCATCTATTCCAAGTTCTTCTTTCATCTCTCTTATTGCAGATTCTTCAGGTTCATCACCAGCCTGTATATGACCTGCCGAAGAAGTATCATATCTTCCCGGAAATGAATCCTTACCCATCGCACGCTTCTGAAGAAGAACCTCTGCTCCATTATCCGTCTTTCTTATAATCCACACATGTGCAGTCCTGTGCCTTATTCCCTCACTATGTGCAATCTTTCTCTCAATGGTTTTTCCTGTTGGTATCCCATTTTCATCAACTATATCCAATAATTCCATGTTTAATCTGACTCCATTATAAACAGCGTATAAAAAATCATATAGCAAAAAGGAGACATAAAACAATCATCACGTCTCCTTTCAAAAAAGCAACTTATATTACAAACCTTATATAAATTTATTACTTAATAAGGCTTTCCTTAATCTTTACAACTGCTTTATGAATATTAACAGGTTCGTCCATTGTGCAGTTAGGGCGATGAATATCGTTAGTAAAATATACTGTAAATTCACCCGGATGTAATGTAACGAACTGTTCGTCAGCTACTTCATCATAATAAATATTGTCCTTTCCGGCAGGCTCTTCACCTTTTACGCCCGGAAGAAGAGGTGCGTATCCCTGTACTTCCTTTCCTGTAAAAAGATACTGAATGTCAATATAGTTTCTGTGGCTTTCTGCACGCTTCTTTTCTACAGGTGCAGTTGTCTGATCCTGAATGAGAACATAAATGTTATCTCCGTCAAGTTCATATCTTCCTACAGGAAGTTCCTTTGTTTCAGGCTTTGCAAGAAATTCCAAAGCTGTGGCAATTGCTGCCGGATACTCATAGTTACCTTTTTTTGCATTAAGTGAAGCGTAAATCATAATAATTCATCCTTTCGTTTTAAAAATTTTTTATCTATTGCATATTATTTGCATGCTATTACATTGAGTATATACTCATACATTCTCTTTGCAGAAGAAATGCTTAAATGCTCTTCAGTTGTATGAATATTAAAAATATCCGGTCCCATAGATATGCAGTCAAGGTCTTCAATCTTTCCTGCAAGTATACCACATTCGACGCCTGCATGAATTGCCTCAATAGTAGGTTTTTTACCATACATCTGTTCAAATATATTAACCATATCATCACGGAGTTTTGAATCTTTCTTATATTCCCAAGCCGGGTATTCTCCTGTAAATTCAACACTTCCACCGTATGTTTTACTTACACATGCAATCTGGTTTTTAAGATTTTTCAATGCAGCTCCGACTGAACTTCTAAGGGCAAATCTGAGACAGATACCTGATTCATCTAATGAAATTATACCAAGATTAAGTGAAGTTTCAACAAGATTATCAATATCCTGACTCATTCTCATTATTCCGTTAGGAAGTGACTGTATAAGTGCAACCGCTTTGGCACTGTCTTCCTTTGTAACAGCTTTAACGCTGCATCCATCTGATAATTCTGTTGTAACATTAAAATCCGCATCAGATGTCGCAAATTCTTCTCTTATCTCATTTGCAGTTTCTTCAACAGCAGCTTTAACTGCCTCAGCTTTATCTGCTTCAACGATAATTTCAGATAAACATTCTCTCGGAATGGCATTGTCTTTTTTGCCTCCCTCAACAGATACAATAAATATTGGTGCTTTCTTGGCGGCATCACGAAGAATTCTTGACATGAGAACATTTGCATTTCCTCTTCCCTTGTCAATCTCAACGCCTGAATGTCCTCCCGTAAGTCCCGATATAGAAATACGAAGTTTTGTTCCTGTCATTTCTGTTCTGTTTAATCTGAGTTTAACCTGTGCACTACATCCTCCGGCACAACTTGCAAGCATGATTCCCTCATCTTCGCTGTCCATATTGAGAAGCTTCTTTCCTTTTAACATTGACACATCAATGCCTGCAGCACCTTCCATGCCTACTTCTTCTGATACGGTACACACAAATTCAAGACGTGGGTGTGCAATGCTGTCATCATCTAATATCGCAAGTGCATAGGCAACCGCAATTCCGTCATCACCGCCAAGTGTTGTTCCCTTGGCAGAAACAAAATCCCCATTAACTTCAAGATCAAGTCCTTCTTCGTCCATATTCTTATCACAGTCAGGTGTCTTTTCACATACCATATCCATGTGTCCCTGAAGAATAATAGGTGCAACATCTTCATATCCTTTTGATGCTTCCTTTATTATAATCACGTTGTAAAGTGAATCCTGATAATATTCAAGATTTCTTGCCTTGGCAAATTCAACGAGATAATTGCTAATCTTCTCTTCTTTATAAGAAGGATGCGGAATATTGCAAATATCCTCAAAAAATGAAAATACATTCTTAGGTTCTAATTCGGATAATACTCTCATGTCTTAACTCCTTTAAAACATTTTATTAATATTATTTTTGTTTAATCTTATTAGTGTATACAATAAACTGATTTTTATGAAGTATCTTTGTAAACTGGCATAAACGCTCATACAAAGGTTCTGCCTTTTCTCCAAAATGTTGTTTTACAAGCTGTCCGATGTCATAAATACTTCGTACTCCGTCTATCTGACGCCATATATATGTACCAAATTCATCTAATTCAATGTAACTGTACTTAGGCTTTTTCGCAATAAGCTGTGCTATTCTATTAAAAAGACCTTTATTATGAACTTTAATTTCAACATGCCCTTTCTTGTTATCCCTAAATTCAAATAATGAATTATGTTTTGGAACATAGTCTAAGTAATTCTCCTTTTGCTTAGCCATGAAACCTCCTTAAATAAAACTCTTTATCAAAAAAGCAGAATTTTTCGTAAAAATAATAAATCTGTCGGCATAAAAACCAACAGATTTATTATAACACATTTTTTTTAATTTGTCTTTTTTTCTTTTTTATTAATAAATGCTATTAATGTTGCAATAAGTGCCACGAAGAATACAAGGCCTCCAATGTTACCAAGATTAATAACCTTTGATAAATTGATAGCATCTCCGAGAGTTGCTGTTCCTACAGGAATAATAGCAAATACAGCTAAAAGAATACCAACAAGACCTTCACCTGCAATAAGACCTGATGAGTAAAGGATTCCCTGATTAACCTTAATTTTACGTTCTTCCTCTGAAAGACCTTTCTTCTTATCGAAGTAAAGTCTTACAAGTCCACCTGCCATAATCGGTGTACTTAAATAAATCGGAAGGTAAAGACCTACTGCGAAAGGAAGTACAGGAATCTGAAGAATTTCAACAACTATAGCAATGGCTACACCTGCAAATACAAGTGCCCACGGAAGGCTGTTTCCCATAACACCTTCAACTACCATTTTCATAAGAGTAGCCTGTGGTGCAGGTAATTCTGTAGAACCGTATCCCCATGCTGCATTAAGCAAATAAAGAACTCCGCCTACTGTAACAGCAGATACAGCCACACCGATAAGCTCACCAATCTGCTGCTTATAAGGTGTTGCACCTACTATATAGCCTGTCTTCAAATCCTGTGATGTATCACCTGCAATAGCTGCGATAATACAAATTACAGAGCCGATACTTATAGCGGCTACCATGCCATTCATACCTATTGTACCTGTAGCTTTAAGAATTGCTGACGAAATAAGAAGTGTCGCAATAGCCATACCTGATACAGGGTTATTTGAGCTTCCTACTAAACCAACCATACGTGATGATACAGTTGCAAAGAAGAAACCAAAGATAATAATAATAATCGCACTGAGAAGATTAACAGGAATCGCCGGGATTAACCACATGATAATTGCAAGCACGCCAATACCCAATACAACCAAAGTCATAGGAAGATCCTTAGTTGATCTTGTCTCCTCACCGTCTGCTTTCTTGCCATAGCCTTTCATTGCCTGCTTAAATGTTTTTACAATAAGCGGTAATGACTTGATTAAGCTTATAATACCACCGGCAGCAACCGCACCTGCACCGATATAACGCACATAATTAGACCATATCTGTGATGGACCCATCTGTGATATTGGAATTGTAGCAGGTCCGATAATGTTGTCTCCACCAAACAAAGCGATTAACGGCATAATCATAAACCACGCTACGGAACCACCTGCCAAGAGGTATGAAGATACCTTAGGTCCACAGATATAACCGACACCGAGGAGTGCTGGCAGTACATCTGCACCAACAGCCGAACCCTTGTATGGCTTGATAGTAAAATCAACCTCGCTAGGGAATACTTTAAGTCCATCAGCGATAAACTTATAAACAGCTGCAATACCAAGACCCGCAAATACTGTACTTGCCTTAGCACCGCCTTCTTCTCCGGCAACTAATACCTCAGCACATGCCTGTCCTTCAGGATAAGGTAACACGCCATGCTCCTGAACAATTAATGCACTACGAAGTGGTATCATGAATAATACTCCGAGGAAACCACCGATTAATGCAATAAGTGCTATCTCTATCAAAGAAGGCATAGATGTGCCTCCCTCCTGAGCCCACATAAATAATGCAGGGAGTGTAAAGATTGCACCTGCCGCAACAGATTCACCTGCAGAACCGATTGTCTGAACCATGTTGTTCTCTAAAATAGAATCTCTTCTTAAAATAAAGCGAATAATTCCCATAGAGATAACGGCTGCAGGAATAGAAGCCGAAACGGTCATACCAACACGCAGACCTAAGTATGCGTTGGCACCGCCAAATAATACGGCTAATAAGATACCTATGATTACAGATGTAACTGTAAGTTCAGGCATCACCTTATCAGCCGGAATATAAGGCTTGAACTCTTGTTTTTCGTTCATAATTTTTCTCTCTTTCTTAAATATTTAATGCAAAACGCATCATATTCTTAATATTATATTAAGAAACTGTTATTATGTCAAACATTTAACTATCAATATATAAAAATTATAAAAATCCAATAAATAAAACCAAAACATGTAAAAACCGGAATCTCGCCCCGCACAGGGAGCAAAATTCCGGCATTTTTAAATATTAATTTTCTGTCTTTTTACCTTTAATCGTTAATCCTGCTGCCGCCCCTCCTATTATAAACATAAGAAGCCATGCAAATACACGTTTATTATCTCCTGTATCAGGTGTCTGTTCTTTTACTGTCTCTGTCTTACCGCCTTTACCCGTATCGTCCGATAATGTTGTATCTGTAATCTTTGCAACCACAGTCTGTGATTTTTCAATTTCAACAAGCCCATCCTGCTTGATGTAATATCTGTCACAATCTTTACAATACCAGTATTCAATATTTCCTTCATCTGTCCTGGTAGCCGCCTTTGCCGCTACTGACTTCAAGCCTTCATGCATACTCATATTGTAAGTGCCATATTCTTCGCTGCAGATTGTACACACCGCTTTCTTCACACATGTTGCACTTCCGCCTGCATGTTTACACTGATAATCACAAACCGTGCATACACCGTTTTTCCAACCATGTGCTTCACTTGTCGATACTTCCTTATCACAGCAATCATATGCCTGTTTATGAGTTTTTTCTGTCTGTACCCATACTACCTTTCCACTGTGATTTGCCATATCTTTATCTGTATACTCCTTGCCGCAGGTTTTGCAAACCGCACCTTTTGTACATGTTGCTTTTCCGCCGCTGTGTACGCATACATAACCACATGTTTCACAAGCACCATCTTTCCACTTATGATTTTCTTGTTCTATCGTCACTTTACCGCAGCAATCATATCTCTTTTCATGTGTTGTTGCTGTCTGTATCCATTTTTCCACACCCGAATGATTGTCTGCATTTATTTCTCCATATTCACTATGACAGGTATCGCAAACCGCTTTCTGCGTACAGGTTGCTTCTCCGCCTGTATGAATACAATCGTATCCACATACCGTGCAGTGTCCATTCTCCCAGATATGATCTGCTATATTAGTTACCTCTGCACCACAACAGTCATATTTTTTCTGATGAGTTTTTTCTGTCTGTACCCATACCTGTTCTCCACTGTGGTTTGCAGGATTTAAAGTACCATATTCAGCATTACAATCCGTGCAGACGGCTCTCTTTTTACATGTTGCCTCTCCGCCTACACAGCTTTCTGTTTCTTCTATAGTACAGCCTGCCGTTGTACATTTGTGGGTATGTGTGCCGTTACCATTTGACTTCCATTCACCATATATATGTTCTGACTTTGCTGCTGTAACAATCTCACCACATTCACAAATTACAGGTGTTGTACAATCACCATCATCTGTACCACTATGTTTTGTCTTTGTTGTTGTTACCGTACAGCCGTCATTCTCACACACTTTCCAATGATAAGTATCGTCTTTTGTCCATGTGTCGCTGAACTTATGATTTGCCTGTGCCAGAAATATTTTCCCGCAGACAGAGCATATTGATTCTTTCGTACAGTCGCTGTTATCCATTGTATGATTCGCATTTACGGTAACAGACAGATAAATGCTGTATCCTTCATTATCCGTCAATGTTATTGTCTGTGTGCCATCTGCTGCAGATACAGTATAAATACCGTCCACATCAGATGTAAGCGTTTTATTTCCTGCCATTACCTGTGTATAATCGGAAGAAGTTACTTTAAACTGTGCCTTCTCGCAGTATACTCCATTATTTTTAATACCGTCTACCACTGTATCCGGATTAATCGCATTATAATAATATGTAACTGTCTGTGTTTCTGATGTATACACACCCTTTTCATCGCCTGTCTTGCTTAAAAAAGTATATCCTGATGGAATCTTAATTTTTTCAGGTACCGCATAATTCGTTCCCGATGTACCCTGAAGTGTAATCGATTCACGTAACTTCTGCTCACTGTCTTTTATCACATAATTAACAATTACTTTTCCTTTGCCTGATGTTACAGCCACATCATCAAAGCTTTCCTTATCTACAAGAATCATTGTAGTATACGCAGGTACAGTTACAACGGAGCCTGCGACTTCACCAAGTGATACAACTCCCGCACTTTCGCCATTTGCAATAACAACCCAGTCCGTAGCAGCTCTTCCTTGAACAGGAATTGTAATTTCTTTTGACACATCTGACTCATTATTTAATACTGCCATAGTATTCCACTCGTCGTCTTTTGTACCTGCAAGCACATAAACTTCAGAATTTTTTATTGTCTGGCTTTTCGCAAGCGGTGAAAATGCTTTTCGTATCTCCATAAGTCCTCTGTAATATGAGACTACATCTGCGTACTCTGCTGAATCCTTCCATTCAATGTAACTGCTGTCTGCAGGAGTTGTTCCCTCAACGCTGTTACACATTTCTTCTCCGCCATCCATAAACAAAGTTCCCGGCTTAGCATATTTCATTGCTGCTTTCTGCTTGTATATTTTTACGGCTTTTTCGTTTCTTTCGCCATAAGTGCCACCTGTGCTGCCGATTATTTCATCATATAAGGAAGTTTTACTCTGTCTTTCTTCCTTTGTATAATTATCTCCCCATATAACCAGATTGGCATCTTCCTTTGCCAATGATGTCTTTATCTCATCCAGCCATTTATATACATACGAAGAACCTTTGTACTTCACATTGACACAGTCAATCAAATCCAGTGAAAATCCATCAACATGATATTCCGCTGCCCAGTATCTCATGGAATTAACCATATAACTACGATACATCTTCCGCTCTGTGGCAAGCTCATTGTCATATCCCGTATTTGTTGTATACCTTGTACCGTCAGTATTCAATCTGTAATAAAACCGCGGAACCGACTTTTCAAGAGGATTTTCCTCTGAGGCATGCGTATACGGCATCTCCATCACAACAGAAAATCCCGCACTGTGAAGTGCCTGAATCATCTCTTTACATTCTTTTATAACAGTCTTGCTGTCTGACGGATTGGAAGCATAGCTTGCCTCAGGTACATTATAATTTAAAATCTCATACTCACTGTCGCCATCAAAATCCGCAAACGGTGCAAGCTGTACTGTCGTAACGCCAAGTTCCTTCAGATAATCAATACCAGATACAAGCTCTCCCGCACTGTTTACTTTTGCACCCTTTTCCGTAAAAGCACTGTACTTTCCGCCTGCAGTCATGCCCGATGCGGTATCTGATGAGAAATCCTTAACACTTATCTTATAAACAGTATTTGCTTTTGTTGAATCAACATACACATGTCTGTCGCTGTCCCAACCCTCAGGAGATACTGAAGATGTATCCGTAATATACGAACGCTTTCCGTCTTTGCTTACCGCAACCGAATATGGGTCCTGAATTTTATATTTTGTTGTTCTGTCGCTGCCAATATGGGTAATATCTGTTGTGGTAATCGTATAGTCATAATACAATCCGCCCCAATCACTAAGAAGTGTTATAATCCAAAGGCCATTCCATTCATCGTTTACAAGCATTTTCTCTAATCCATAAGTTCCTATATCACGTGCATTGCTGTCATTATCATCACCTGTTGCATAAATATTAACTTTTACATCTATTGCCGCAGGTGCCCATAACAAAAATTCAGTTGACTCCTTTGTATATGTCGCTCCAAGCTGCCTGCCCTTACGTGTATGCCCCCAATCATCAACATATGTTCCATCATAAAAATATTCATTATCAATATCTTCTGCCACTTTATTAATATAGCTGCTAGGAATCGTAGCTATCTTTTTACTGTTATCTGCCGCAACCCCGGTAACGGCACTGCTTGAAAATACCATTCCGATTGACAATACCACCGCAGTAATCTTTTTTAAGTTTAAATACTTCATAAACTCTCCCTCCTTTTATTGTGCTCAATGTGTCTATGCAACATCCTAAAACATTACAAAAATACATTCTTTCTTAGCGGTATTATACAATAAAAGGCATCAAAAAAAATGCCATTTACACGAAATGACATTTTTTCGACACGAACGATATTAAATGAATGTTTATTTTTCACTTTTTAATCACAATTTATTTAAAAAGTTCCGGCTCATTCTCAATTTAAATATCTGCTTAACACCATTTACAATACTCCTCATTCAATGTGCCATCCTTTTCACGACCTAATCTGCCGTCTAAGGCTTATATTATCATGCTGTTAAAAAGAGAATTTGCAAAATATCTGAAAATAGTATAATTTGGTGGTATATACTAAATCAGCTGAAGAAAATAATATATGAAATAAATGATATAATGTGAATGGAGATGGAATTAATGAACCCAGAAAAATTATTAAGAGAATATAGACTTCATATCTCCGAGAAGTTGATGGAGATATTTGACAATGTAATTTTGGAAGATGAACAATGGTTCATCTTGCCAGACAATCAAGCAATTCATATAGTTGAACTTTTAAGTGGCTATAATTCGCTGGTGATTGAATATGCCGAAAACTCAAGTGAAAGAAGCAGAAATTTAGCAGATGATGGAGACCAATTTTCGATATTAGACTATGACACCCCGGAAAAAATGTTTGAAGCAATGATGCAAGAAATAGAAAATGAGGGAGCATCCCAAAGTTTGTGTAAACCTCCAAACTGATGTAAGATAAAATTACTC
>ERZ838516.2936-NODE-2936-length-16590-cov-3.097551_pt1 | contig 16590 bp, 24 predicted proteins | sample MGYA00519910_ERZ838516 | MGnify/ENA primary metagenome ERZ838516 (study PRJEB31850, sample SAMEA3708837) | human gut metagenome | biome: human gut; feature: human-associated habitat; material: faeces | place: China | collected 2014 ... | reverse complement strand
CGCAGACTATTGTCAATAACATCAATGTTGGCGGCGTAACGGTGACGCACAGCAACGCAAGTCCTGAAGAGATTGGCAACGCTGTGGCAGATAAATCTATGGAAAAACTCAACGCCAAAGGGCAGTACTTGCTGCAGAGCCGCACCTTGACGGGCGGCCCGAATGTTGTGTAAGGGGGTGATGGCGTATGGGAGTAGTCGGCAAAGGATTATCTGTCGACGGTGTCCTGTATTTCAAGGACGTTATCGACGGCACGAAGCCTTTGGAATGTATGGAGTTTTCCCGTCAAATCGCCAAGCTGACGGGAAATTATTCTATTCTGGACTTGGCGACAGGCATCAATAACCTGGATACTTTTTTATTCCGTACACCGTCGTGGCCTATCGGCGGTATCTATTTCGACGGCATTATGCGGACGGAACACGTCAGCCGGATTCGGACGACCCAGTACCCCGTACAGACCGGCGTGCAGATGACCGACCACGCAATCGTTGAGCCGGCGGAGCTTACCGTAGACGTTATGATGAGCGACGCCGAAACGAGCGAATACGTATCAACGGACCCGCTGCTCAATACGTTGTATCAGGCGATGCAATCTATCCGGATATACAACAATTTTGCCGCCCTTTGCGCGCAGCCGGCTATGTTGACAGGAGACGGCCGTGCGGCGCAGACCTGGCTTATGTTGAAGCGCCTGCAAGTATCCCGCGTACCGATTACGGTAGAAACGCGCCTGCAGACGTACGTCAACATGGTCATTGAAGAATTATCGGCGCCGGACGACGTGAAGACCTTGCACGCCTTCCGGGCGACAGTGCGGATGCGGGAAATATTCTTCGCCGAAGTTGCCGAAACGCAGACCAGCGCCAGGGCTGCGGCGACAAAAGACGCCAGCAACGGTGGTCAGCAACCCGTTGAAACCGGCGACGGCGTAAATAAAACAGCTGCGGCGGCCGGTGCTGAAAAATTAGGATTGGGGGGCTAGCATGTATTCGATTGTTCCGATTCAAAATATCCCCAATAACCGTTTTTCCAGCAAAATCCCTGTTGACGGGCAAAACCTGACACTGATTTTTTATGTAACCTATAATGAGCTGGCAAAATACTGGCTTATGGATATCAGCAATGCCGACGGGACGATGCTGATCAGCGGCTTGCCTGTCGTACCGGCGCAAAACATTTTGGAGCAGTACCAGTATATGCAGATTGGCAGCGCCTACATCCTGCCGCGGTCCAAGGTCAAAGAGCAATGGCCGTCGGCAGACACGCTGTCAACGGATTGGTATTTGATTTGGAGTGATACCGATGGCTACAACGGAAAATAATACAACCACGCAGGAACGCAAGGGTCGGCTGTATGGCCGCAAGTGGCAGATCCTGATTTTTAAACCGGCCTACAAGAAAGATGAAAAGGGCAATACGGTCCGCGATGAAGAACACGACACGGCTATTGACGTATCGGCGCTGCGCTGTGTGTTTCAGACACAGCAGAATTTAGAATCTGCTGCGGTGCTGTGTACGCTTATCGTCTATAACATGAATGCGGCGACGGAAGGCAGCATTTTGACGGAAGGATTTCAAATCCGTATCGAGGGCGGCTATCAGGAAGGACAGTACGGTGAGATTTTTACCGGCGACATCGTACAGATTTTCCGCAACCGGGAAAACGGCGTCGATTATCGCCTGGAAATCATCGCCCTCAAAGGCGTGCTCATGTTTGACGTCAATTATGTGCGCACTACCTTGGCGGCGGGCAGTACGCCGCGGACTATCGTGCAGGCGATTTCAGACAATGCCGATACGCCGATCGGTGTCGGCGAAGTAAGCCAAAACTTGAAGCAGCAGGCCCTGCCGCGGGGTAAAGTACTGTTCGGCACACCGTCTAAGTATTACCGCGACTTGTGCATCGGTAACGACGCCAATTTCTGGGAAGACGATGACGGGAACGTTACCATCAAAAAAGTGGAAGACGAGATTCCCGAAGATAAATGCCTGTTTCTTACACCAGTTACGGGGCTTGTCGGTACGCCCGTATACAGCGACGATGGCATACATATCAAGATGCTGCTGGATTGCCGCGTCAAATTGTATACGCTGATAAAAATTGACAACGACATCATTCAGCGGCAGGCGCAGCAATATGATGTGACCGGCAAAGGAAATAATAACCAGCTGCCGCAGCAGTATCAGTTTGACCAGGACGGGGAATATCAAGTATTTTCCGTGGTGCACTCCGGAGATACCTGGGGCGATACGTGGACGACAGAAGTCGTCGGCATCGGCCGTAACGGCCGTATGGGATTACTAACGGCCGTACAAACGAAAGAACAGACGACGCGATAAAGGAGGGATGGATATGCTGCATATGCCGGAACGGATGCAGGACGTTGTTGAATATCAGCGGCGCGTAAAATCGTCGCTGGGGATTGATTTGCGTGTGGCTATACCGGGCATTATTCAAAGCGTTGATTATGATAGGCAGACCTGTACGGTGCAGCCTGCTATCCGGGAACAGCTAAACTATAACGGCAATCTGCAGTGGGTGGATATTCCCTTGCTGCCGGATGTGCCGTTTTTTGTATACTCCGGCGGCGGGTATTGTCTGACCTTACCGATAAGCGTCGGTGACGATTGCCTTGTGATATTTGGGGACAGCTGTATCGATGCGTGGTGGCAGTCCGGCGGCGTACAAAATCAGGCAGACCACCGCCGCCATGATTTATCTGATGGATTTGCTATTGTGGGGTTTCGCAGTCAGCCCCAATGTGTCAGCGGCTTTTCTTCAGGGGCGGCGCAGCTACGCAACGCGGACGGTAGCGCCTGTATTGAGATTTCCGGCAGCACGATTAACATCAAGTGCAGCGCTCTAACCATTAACGGACAGACGACAATACAAGGCGGCACGACGATAGACGGCGTAAGCTTTTTAGGGCACACGCACAGCGGCGTTGAATCCGGCGGCGGGAATACAGGAGGCGTCAATGCATGATATACCGGAAATTAGATAAAAATGGGGATTATACCTTCGGCAGTAACGGAAATTGTTATTTATCTGGTGCAGAGGCTGTACGGCAGGCCGTCGTGACACGGCTGCGCCTGCTGCTGTACGAGTGGTGGGAAGATTTGGAAGACGGATTGCCTTTGTGGCAAAAAATATTGGCCCAACGGGACCGGACACAAGCCGAAAAAGCAATCCGCGACCGTATTGCAGGCACACAGCATGTTACCGCTATCAAAACATTTGATTGCCAATGGAATGCAGAAACCCGCACTTTATCTGTTACGGCAAGTATTGATACGGAGTATGGGACTGCGCAAGTAAATGAGGTGATGTAAATGGCATATACTGCGCCTTACATAGACGATGCGGGATTGCATATCCCATCCTATGTGGACATACGGGACGATTTAGTCGACCAATTCAAACAGATTTACGGACAAGATATTTATCTGGAAAACGACAGCCAGGACTATCAAATGATCAGCACCTTCGCGCTCAAGACATATGACACGATGCAGTTGCTGCAAATCGTGTACAACAACCGCAGCCCGAAGACAGCCGTCGGCACGGCGCTGGACAGTATCGTCAAATTAAACGGGATCGCCCGCAAGGCAGCAAGCTACAGCACCTGTGTGCTGACACTAACTGGCGACGTAGGAACGGTTATCGCTGCCGGCGTTGCAGAAGATGATGCCGGGAATACTTGGAATTTACCGGAAAATGTGGCGTTTACCAGTTCGACGATAGAAGTTACGGCGCAGTGCAGCGCCATCGGCGCTATAGAAGCATCGCCGGGAACAATTACTAAAATAACGAATCCGCAAAAAGGCTGGCTTAGCGTTACCAATACAGTACCAGCCGTTGCAGGCGAACCAATAGAAACAGATGAGCAATTACGATACCGGCAGTCTATCAGCGTGGCGATACCAAGCCAAAACATGGTAAACAGTACGATTGCCGGCATTGCCAGCGTAACTGGCGTAACGCGGTATAAAGTGTACGATAACGACACGAATGAAACGGATAGCAACGGTATTCCAGGGCATTCGATTGCAGCCGTCGTAGAGGGCGGGTTAGATGAAGACGTTGCCGAGCAAATTTATTTGCGGAAAGGGCCTGGCGGCGGTACATACGGCACGACTTCAGTGACATACATCAATGCGGATGGTTTGCCGAATATTGTACGCTTCTTCCGTCCGGCCTATGTGCCGATAGATGTGACCGTTACGGTAAAAAAGAATGGAACGTATACGACTGCCATCGCCGACACGATAAAAAATAACGTAGAACAATATATCAACGCATTAGACATTGGATATGACGTGTTGGTGACAGGCATACTAACTGCGGTAGCTGCTTCAATCACCAATGTGGCTCAGCCAGAATTTTCACTGCAAGGAATTACTATCGGTAAAGACGCGGGCAGTTTATCGATGGCTGACATTGATATTTTATATAACGAAGTAGCATCTGTGGGAACCGTTACCGTAACGGAGGTATCGTAATGGCTTTACTGGATAATTATTTGAAATTGATTACAAGTCAGCATCGGGATAAACCGAAATATATGGCAATGGTTACGGCTCTATTACGTCCTAGCGATGACATTTTCGCACTGGCGGCAACGATGGATGATGAGTTCGACGTAATGCTGGCGACCGGCATACAAGAAGATATCGTGGGGATACTTGTTGGCGCAAATAGGACGCTTGATTTCCAGCCTGATAAAGGTCTATCTCCGATATTAGATAATGCTGCGTACCGCATATTGCTGCAAGCTAAAATCGCGCAAAATATGTGGAAGGGCGGAATCATGGATTTAAGGGATTTGTGGACTACGTTATTCGGAGAGGGCATTATCATCCAGGATAACCAGGACATGACTATTGACGTTGTAGTGATTGGCAGTTCCTTTGATCAGATTGTACGCAACATGATTCAAAAGGGCATGATAGTACCGAAACCACAGTCGGTTAAATTGACCACTTATTTTTCAGACCAGAAAGTTTTTGGGTATGACATGGAAACCGATACCATTCGCGGATATGACGAAGCGAATTGGTTGGAAGATAACCCGAAAGATTCGTTTGCCTATGACTATGATGAAGCGAATTTGTTGGGATACGACGCGGGGAATTGGACGTAGAAAGGATTGAAGTATAATGGCAGAAACTAATTTTAAGATTTTTAATGAAGCCAATACAGCGGATCGAACATTTAATGACAGCGAATACATGAATGCTACGCAGCGGCAAAATGGGGTAATTCCAGGGATGGCACTATCCCGTTTACATAATAAATTGTATTTACAAGTATCGGCAATGGCAAAAGCTATTGCCGATTTTATCGTTGTGCAGGGTCACGATTGTTATGACAATGATGTGGCTGAAATTACTGCGAATTTACAAGCAGCCATCGAAAATGTTGCGGGAAATAATATATCTGAACACAACACTGACGCTGGCGCACATAGTAATTTAGCGCTCACCGTAAATGATTCACTCGTCCCGACAAAAGACACTGATACGCTTGTCAATCTCTTGTCAGGGCTTGGGAAAAGATTTCGCGATGTGACTGGAAAAGGGAATTGGTATGACGCTCCGGATATAAGTCTTGCAACGCTTGCAACACTGGTTAGTAATCTTGCAAGCGGGTCTGATGTGTCATGGAGCGGCTCCAAATTTACGAACTCAAAGCTCGGTATCAGTGGACTCATGGCACAAAACGGATATATCCAGTTTGGGCCGAACTTCGGCGGCTTAATTGTACAGTGGGGATTGGGGCAAGTATCAAATAATGTCGGTATTACAATTAGTTTGCCGATTTCGCACGCAAATTCAGGCTATAAAATCTTAGTTACGCATTACAATGGGGTTACGCCCAATTCTGTTGTATCATTATCTGTCGGACAGCGCGAAGAATCTCATTTTTATGTATCGAACAAAACGAATGACAATCCCGCTTTTTTTTGGGTTACTATCGGCCAATAGCTATGTAGCGTACCGACGGCGCATTTTCATTTTCAGTTCTAAAGCTTACAGATGTTTTGGTCGTTAAGTTATAAATGTTCGATACATTTTTGGCATTGTTGTCTTCTGGCGCAACAATACCGATACCGAGGATAATGTAGGCCGTGCTTGTATATGCTATCGGCAGTTGAGCAGTAACCGTATAATTTGCAGGTCTTTCAGTAGTTCCCCACTGTTTACTTGCAAAAAGCAAGCCATGATACGCCTGCCTGCCCCGTTGTCGATCCCCCGACACTTGAAGGTATATATACCGTAATCTCCGTGCTATCTAAGCCTGTGATTCCGTAGCGATAGCAGCCGTCCCCATAATCGATGCCCCAACAAGCTAAAATTGAAGCCGATACGGGTAACGTAATCGTTACAGTTCTTGCCCCATTGCCTGAGAAAGATGATCTTCCCCACTGTTTAAGTACGGCATAAGACCAAAAACGCAACCCCCATACTTTTGTTCCCATAAATCAGCCCTGCGCTGGAGTCAAAGCCTACATCACCTTTGCCGTTACCGCCGTCACAAACAATGCCTATCAAAATTGCGGAACTTAACGGCAATGTCAATTGCTCTATTCCTGACGTTGTTGATATTCCTTGTAATCCCCCCACTGTAGAGTGGATAAAAAAAAGGGGGGACGAGGCCTATAAAAATTGTCATATTATCAATAAATTTAGGAATAATGAGAATAAGAAAATACAGCTGTATGAGCTGATATTATCATGATAAAAAATCGAAAATATCAGCTGATACGGCTGTATTTTTTAGTATCAGTAGTAACAGCTGCAGGATGCCGAAAATATAGCTTATATGCGGTATATTCGCAAATCGGCAACGCAACAGTAACAACTATTTGAGTAGTTGTATCGCTTTGCGCAACTGCCGAAGACTCTTGTGAGTGTACACTCTGTCTGTTACATCGCCGTCAGCATGGCCGAGGATACGCCGTTTTGCGTTTTCATTGGCGCCTGCATTGTCTAGGAGGGTGGCGACGGTGTGGCGGCAGGCATGCGTTGTATGTCCGGTTGCACGGATTAGAGACATAACATGCGTCCAGATTGTGCTATACCGGCCGTAATTGTATGATTGTCCGTCTGTATCGGCGATAAGTGTTTGTCCGGGCATAGTCATACGAGCTTGTACAAACGGCAGGATACGGCTGTGAATAGGGATGATGCGTAGCCCGGCAGCAGTCTTGCTCTTTGTGATACGGATATACTGCTGCCGCAGGTTAACGTCAGACTTGCCTAAATTAAGCATTTCGTTACATCTCATGCCTGTATACATCAAGATCAGCACGGTATCGACACCTGGGGTATCGGCGTGTGTCCATAGCCGATTGATTTTCTGCCGCGAAAATACTTTGTGTGGGCGGACGGATTTGTTTTTACCGAGTGTGAGCAAATCTGCATAGTTTTTATCTGCGGCTTCAATTTTGGCTGCATATTTTGATACAAGACTGATCAGCGAACGGACTTTTTTGACGCTGCTGTATGATAAGCCGTGTCGGCGCATCGTGTCTATGACATGCTGATAGTCAACGTATTTAATGTTCGTAAATACCCGAGCATGTAGCGGCTGGCAGTGGGCAAAAGCGTTTTTGTAGCCGCAGATAGTTGATTCTGCGGGGGCCGTGTCGTCAATGTGGGCAGGCAGCCAGCGGTAATACAATTCAGCGAAGGTCATTTTATGGCCAGGGAGGGAGTGATTACGATGAATTTTATTATAATCAGCAGCATAAATTTCAGCCTCTACTTGCGTACAAAAATACTCAATCGGTCGTTGTCGGCCGTTTTGCGTAATGACAAATACATACGGCCGCCGCCTGTTACCGGATAATTTTTTGATTGAGCCGTATCCATTGGGCTTGCGCATAGTAACACATCCTTTTTACTCAACATTATACAGGAGGGCTAATATGGCAAAAGTAGATTATTTGATTAAATTTGACGAGGACGGCAATCGCGGCGAAACTCACGACGCCGTCTTTATGACCGCCGAGGAGATTGCAGATTATCAGGCAAAAGGATTTGTTGCGGTTAGTACAGCAGATTACAATGACCTGCTCGGCAATAATGCGGATAATCAGCCGTATATCAGGCAAGTCGATGGGACGTTTGTCCCTAAGCCGGCGTATGTACCGACGGCAGAAGAGGAACAAGCCGCCAAGTTGTCCGAATTGGACAACACCTATGCTGAGAAATTAGAAGATAATAAAAACGCTATCATCGTCGCTGCTACCGTCGATCAAGACGAAGAGTACGCCGATCAACTGCGGCAAGAGCGGAAAGAATTACAAGACGAATACATCCAGAAACGAGGTGAGTTATAATGGCTCAGAATAAATGTTTCTTATGCGGTCGACCAATGAAGAAACAGGAAGGATTGCTGTATGACCTTTGCACGAATCCGAATTGCCCGCGATCGCAGCCGTTGCCGGCACCGGCAGAAAGCAAGGAAAACGCAGAACAGGAGGCGTAAGCATGGAATGGTTAGGTATTATCGGCCCCGTGACGGCCCTCTTAGGTGTGATAGGCGCTATCTTTAACTTTTCGGTAATTCAACCGCTAAATGCGTCTATCAGAAATCTAAATGAGTCCATCAATACCATGAAGGCGTCATTACATGATATTGATGAGAAAAGGCAAAAGCAAGCGGAGAGACTAGCAACGGTTGAATCGTCCGTAAAGTCTGCACATCATCGTATCGATACGCTGGAAGGTCGGATGAATCGTGATGTTTGAAAAAATTAATATTGCTGATGTAATAGTCATCATCGGGCTGGTCGCGGCGCTGGTGCTGGCTATTTTTTATGCAATGAACGAGCTTGCTATGTCGATTGCGTCAGGCTTGCTCGGCTACATTGGCGGCAGTGTAAAGTCTGCAGCCGTAAATAAAAAGGATGGTGACAAGATATGAAAGTATTTATTAATCCCGGCCATGCGCCGAACGGGAACCCCGATCCGGGAGCGGTCAACGCAAAAACAGGCCTGCGAGAATCAGACGTCGCGGCAGCTGTCGGCAACGCTGCGGCGCAGTATCTCATCAATGCCGGCGTAGCAGCGACAGTGCTGCAGCATGACAACCTGGCGACGGTTTGCGATACTGCAAATGCCAACGGTGCCGATTTATTTATATCTATCCACTGCAACGCGGCAGAATCGGCTGCAGCGCTAGGCACGGAAACGTACTGTTACCCCGGATCGGCTGCCGGTCAGGTGTTGGCCAACGCGGTGCAGCGTCAGATCGTAGACAGCCTGCACACGGTAGACCGTGGAGTAAAGCTGGCCATTCCGGGGCAAAACGGGCTCTACGTGTTAAATAATACGTCTATGCCGGCAATTCTCATCGAGCTTGCTTTTATCAGCAACGACCATGACGCCGACCTGCTGACAAACTATCAAGATGCTTTTGCCCGTGCGATCGCGCGCGGCGTAACCGATTACCAGTGCACTTTGTAGGGAGGTGATCTCTTTATCTGCCGTTCCAACGAGAGGAGGTGAAACCATGGGAAATCTACTCAAAAGGCTGCTGTCTAAGCTGCTTACGTCTGAGCTCGATAAACGAAAAGAACGCCTGCGAGAGAAGTTGCAGACGCAGATTAATACGACGTCATCGAGCTGGGTAAAGACGAGAAATCAGCTGTATATTGATTTGCTGGAGATCGCCAGCGAAACAATGGTAAATAAAATGGAAAAGGAGATTTTAAAATGAACGAAGATATCAAAAACGTAGTAAGCGAAGCATTGGAAGATGTATTCGAAGAATTGAAAGATAACGCGTTGGATTTTGTAGAAAACACCGTTTTTCCTTATGTAGACGCCGCAATCAATGACTTTGAGGCGGCGCAGACAGCCGAAGCGGAACAGTCTGCGTCCGGCTGGGTGAAAATCCGTGCGAAGCTTATCAATACGGGAATTAATCTCGTATGGTCCGTAACGAAGAAAGTTGTTACCAAAATTCTGGAAAAAGCAGCAGACGATGAAACGGCGCCGGTTGCGCAATAATTATTGTAATATAAAGAGAGGGCACTAAGCTGATACATCATCGGCCTAGTGCCATCCTTTTGTAGATTATGAATGATTAATTTTCAAGACAAAGGATATTCTATATAAGTTGCACAATCTATGATATAATAATTAAAAAGAACATTTATGAATGTATATTTTAAAATTAAAGGAGATTAAATAAGATGCTTTTAAATTATTTGTTAAAATTAAGTATATTTGGTGATTTTTCAAATATAAATTTGAATAATACTGGCCAAAATGATTCTTATGTAAAACTTGTTAATGAATTCGTCAAAAAAAAATTATTAATTGGGGTTCAGCAGGAAGTTATGTTTGAAATTAACCCCGCTAACAGTGCCCCCCCAGTGCAAACTATCATCAGGAGGCCTACAGCTTTTTCTAGTAATGGCGATTTAAGTATCAATTTTACAGGCAATAGAATTGATATTCAATGGATAATGAAGCATAAAGATAGTAATATAACAGATAAGGATTTTATTGGGAAGGCACAATCCTATTTACAGGATATATTAGATGCCTATAAGATATCTTTTAACCGTATTGCAATTAATATGGAGGATATATTGGTTGAGTTTTCAGAGGATGCAGCCGAAAATATTTTTAAAAAAATGGCGAATCCTTCACTGGAATTTTATAAACATAATAAAATAAAAGAATGGAATACGAGATTTACTTGTGTAAGTACGATTGAAGAAATATCAAAAGATATAAATATTATTACCACAGTTAAAAGAGCTAAAAGGAATTTCTCTTGGGAAAAAAATGTTGCAGTAGACTGTATTTCTGTGCTTTATGATATAAATAGTGCAGTTCCTAAAAACAATAAATTAGATAAACTTAAGATAACTGATTCAGAAAAAGAAATTTTGATTAATAAATATATGGATTATTATCAAAAAATACACAAAGAGATATTTGATAAAAATTAGATGGTGATATAATGCAAGCATATTCAGAAAAAGTTTTTGACGAGTTGTACTTAAATATTGATTTTGGGATTGGTCGATTAGCTACATATAATGTGCAAAATGATTTTATAGAAAATGAAGATCTGGCATATAAAAATTGGTCCCAGTATATTTGTAATTCATTTAAAAATGATGTCTTTTTTTATGGGGAGAAAACAAGTGTTGAAGAATTTATTTTGATGAGTATCAGTAGTATTGATGAAAATGTTATCCAAAGATGGCTTAATAAATTGTATTTAGATAATATGGAGTATAATTATGTCAAAATTGGACTACTACATACTTTATCACATATAGAATATAAAAAGGTAGCTCCAGTAGCCCAATCATTGGCATTGGTAGGGCTAACAGATCCTGATGATGAGGTTATCGAATATTCAATTAAAGCTTTTGAAAATTGGGAGGACAAGGACGCAATTTCATTGCTCAAAGGAAGACAAATAAAAAAAATTTGGTTGCAGAAATATTTAGATGATGTTGTAAAATATTTGGAGGAATTATAGATTAATGGTTTTTTCAAGAAAAATCTCTAGAGCAAAATGGGAAAAAGCGTTAGAAGCATGCAATAATATGCCAGATATTAGTAGTTTTCCAGCAGATACATTAACTAGTGATATGAGAACATCTGGAAATACTTTATCTGTTTGGGATGTGGAAAATCAAGAAGATGCTGTTTTGGCTATGATGACTAATAATAATTCAAGAATAGAAAGAGTTGATATTCTTTATTTAGATGATTTGAGAGGAGTTAATATTAAAAGTTCTAAAGGAAACACTGCTGTGGAAGATTTAATTGAACGGCATAAAGATATTGAGCAGTTAAATTATGATTCATTAGGAATTGTTGCGGGAATTTTTTTAGATGCGTATAGACGACAGTCATTCAGATCATTTACTAAAAAAGAAATAAAAAATATTTTGCAAAAGGCTATAGATAATGGACGAATTACTATTGATAAATTAAATCCTGATGTGAGGAAGATAGTATTAGAAAACTAGAGGAAATATCTGCCTAGAAAGTTAAAATTGATTCAAGATTTATAATTTTTTTTAGACAGAAAAATATTTTATACACAAGAAATATTCTTGGTAAAACTCCACATATATGTTCGCTTTTAGTAAGTGACAGTTCACCATAGAACAGCTCATGCAATTTGTATGAGCTGTTTTTTTGTATACCTAAATGGGCGTAATGATTTTACTTTTGACTGTGTTTCTATTAAAATATATTCAAAAGTCTAAATATATGAGGAGTACTAACATGAAGATTTCAGAGATCGGCGAATTTGGATTCATTGATGCCGTCAAGGAAGGGACCTTGTTTAATCCTTCTTCTGTCGTCGTGGGAATTGGCGACGACGGCGCCGTGTATAAGACGACAGAAGGCATGGAACAAATTGCCGTCATTGATACGATGGTCGAGGGGAGTCATTTCATCATAGGGAAAACGGCTTCCTGGTTTGATGTCGGGTATAAAGCAGTGGCTTCTAATTTAAGCGATATCGCCGCGATGGGAGGCATTCCGACGCACATCGTCCTGTCTACTGCAATTCCTACGGATATGGAAATGGCTGATTTGACGGCGCTGTATGAGGGAATGAAAGACATATGCAAAACCTACGGCGTCAATATTATTGGCGGGGATACGGTTTTGTCTAAAGGCGCGTTAGTCATCACGGTGGCGGCCTTTGGCGAAGTGGAGTCAGGGAAAGCTATTTGCCGCAGCGGAGCCAAGCCGGGCGATGTCGTCGCCGTTTCGCATACGATTGGCGATTCTGCCGGCGGTCTGGATGTACTTCTTCATGGGATAGATGGGTATGCTCATTTGAAAAAAGCTCATCAATTTCCAACGCCGCAGATACAACTGGGACGAGCTTTGGTAGCATATCGTGCCCATAGTTTAAATGACATCAGCGACGGCTTAGCTAGCGAATCCAATGAAATTGCCAAGGCCAGCGGCGTCGATTTGATATTGGATAAAGAGGCGATTCCCTGCAGCGAGGAGCTGCGGCAATGGGCCCAGTCTGTACAGAAAGATATATATGCCTATGTATTTAACGGCGGAGAAGATTATGAGTTGATCTTTACGATGGCTCCCGACGATTTCGAAGCCCTGCGGAGGGAGTATCCCTATGTGACGGCCATTGGGCAGGTATGGCCCGGCAAGGGACAGGTATATGTCCGGCATGAGGGAAAGACGTCTGTATTACAGCCGACTGGTTGGAATCATTTTCATAGATGAGGAGATGCGTCATGATAGATATAGAAACACATTCGGAACAAGATACGATTGCCTTAGGCGCTGCGTTAGGACGAGTTTTAAGCGACGGCGACGTATTAGCGCTGCAGGGGGATTTGGGCGCGGGAAAAACGCATTTTGTCCAAGGCATTGCTAAGGGAATGGGCATCGGTGAGCCCGTCGTCAGTCCGACGTTCACTATATTGAACTATTATGAACATGTCGTTCCGCTGCAGCATTTTGATTTTTATCGTCTGGAAGACGAATATGAATTAGACGACCTGGGGTTTGACGATTACTTGACGAGAGGCGTGACCGTCATCGAGTGGTCGGAAAAATTCCCCGAACGCCTGCCGGAGGACGCGGCTCGCGTTTTTATCGAAAAGAAGGGTTTGACGGAACGCATCTTTCATTTTGAATTTAACGGCGCCCGCTGGGCTGCCGCGGAAAAAGAGGTAGAGTCTTATGTTGTTAGCCATTGAAACATCCAGCCTTGTGTCGAGCGTGGCCCTTTTACATGAGCAGACGCTGCGGGCGGAGCTTACGATACAAGCAAGATTAACCCATTCGGAACAGCTGATGCCGCATATCGCCGATATGCTGGATAAGGCGTCGGTAGGCAAAGCCGATATCGACGGGATTGTCGTATCTATCGGACCGGGGTCTTTTACGGGGCTGCGCATCGGCTTGGCGACGGCTAAGGGATTGGCCTTTGCCTGGCAGACGCCTATTGTCGGCATAGAAACGCCGACGAGTTTGGCTTGGAATTTTGTAGGAAATGCGGATAAAATCTGTCCTCTTATCGACGCGCAGAAGGGGAACGTGTACGCATCGGTATACAAGTGGAACCGGGGCATACTGGAAACGCTGGACGACGTGTCTGTCATGCCGTTGGACGACGTATTGGAACGGCTGCAGCAGCAGGGCGAGCCCGTCGTATTTTGCGGAGACGGCGCCTTGCTGGGCCGGCAGAAGATCGCCGCTGCCAGCGATTTATTCCGCATTGCACCGCCGACGGTGGTTATTCCTCGTGCTGGCAGCCTGGCCCTTGCCGGCCAGCAGCGCCTGGCCGCCGGAGAGGCAGACGACTGTATGACCTTGACGCCGGCGTACAAGCGCCGGAGCGAGGCGGAGGTATTGTGGGAAAAACGTCATGGAGGCCAACGGTGCCTATGATTGTAAGAAAAGCAGAAGGGGCTGACGCCCAGGGAATTTTCGACGTAGAGACAGAATCTTTTTCCGTGCCGTGGTCGCTGCAGGCGATAACCAGAGAGCTGGCCAATCCGAATTTGACCATGTATTACGTATTAGCCGATGAAGATGGAACTATTGCCGGATATGCCGGGTTGTGGCGCGTTCTTGACGAAGGGCAGATTACGAACATCGCGCTGAAACAGCAGTACCGCCGGCAAGGCTACGGTGAACTGCTGCTGCGGGTCTTGATGGAAGCGGCTTGGGAAGACGGATGCAGCGATATCTTTTTGGAAGTGCGCGTTTCTAATATCGGGGCGCTGCATTTGTACCGCAAATTAGGATATCAGGTCCTGTCAGTACGGAAAAACTATTATTCTGAGCCGGAAGAAGACGCCTACGTAATGGACTGTAAAAAAGAAAATTATCAGTGGATTACCAATTCATATAAAAAGGATGAGTAAGGATGTATACTTTAGCACTGGAAACGAGTTGCGACGAAACGTCGGCCGCCGTCATTCAGGACGGACGGCAGATTCTTTCTAATATCATATCGACGCAGGTGCCGATTCACCGTAAATTCGGCGGCGTCGTCCCGGAAATTGCTTCGCGGCAGCATATCGAATACGTCATGCCGATTATTAAAGAAGCTCTCGATACGGCGCATGTGTCGCTGCAGGAGATAGATCACATTGGCGTTACCTATGGTCCGGGGTTAGTCGGCGCGCTGCTGGTCGGTGTCGCGGCCGCCAAGGCCCTGAGCTTTGCCTTGGATAAGCACTTGGTCGGCGTCAACCACATGGAGGGACATATTTTTGCCAATTTCCTCAGCCATCCCGAGCTGGAGCCGCCCTTTTTGGCTCTGGTCGTGTCGGGGGGCCACACGCAGCTGGTAAAAATCGAAGGATACAATACGTTTACGCTGCTGGGGCAGACGCGGGATGACGCGGCGGGGGAAGCCTTCGATAAAATTGCCCGCGTCATGGGCTATCCCTATCCGGGCGGTCCGCAGATCGACAAACTGGCCAAAGAAGGCGATCCCGACGCCATCGCCTTTCCCAAGGCCCTCCATGAAAAGCACAATTTCGAGTTCAGCTTCAGCGGCCTCAAATCGGCAGTCCTCAACTACCTGCACACACAGGAACAGCGGGGCCAGTCCTATAATGCCGCCGACGTGGCGGCCAGCTTCCAGAAGACCGTCGTCGAAACGCTCGTCGAAAAGACCATGGATGCCGCGGCCTACTGCGGAGCCAGGAAAATCGCCGTCGCCGGCGGCGTCTCGGCCAATTCGGGCCTGCGCAACGGCGTAGTCGAAGAGGGCCGCCGACGGGGCTGGCGCACCTTCGTGCCGGAGTTCCGCTTCACGACCGACAACGCCGCGATGATTGCCATGGCGGGATATTACCGTTACAGGCAGGACGAGTTCGCCACACTCGACGTCTCGCCTGTGGCGCGGCTCGAGGAGCTTTAGCAAAAACAGAAATCCCCGGCTCATAGGAGCCGGGGATTTTCATTCGTATGCGGTACGCTATTTCACACCGAGAATCTTGTCCCTGAGCGAAAAGGCTTCGTACTCGGCCCGCAGCGAGGCCATCAGGTCGCGCACCGACTGAATCTTCTCGGCACGCCAGGCGTTCGCCCCGCAGAAGGCGTAACCGTTGCGGAGCTTGCCTTTGAAAGCGTTGTAGAGGGCCAGCATGATGCAATAGGGACTGTGCGTCACGTCGCAGGTTTTGATGCAGTCGAACGGACAGTTCTTCGGGCGTTTCAGCCCCTCTTTCACCCGGTCGAGGAACGAGTTGTGGATGGCCCGGCCCGGCATGCCGACAGGGCTCTGGATGATCTCGATATCCGTCTCGCGGGCCTCGATGTAGCTCTGTTTGAAAGCCGGATCGGCGTCGCACTCCTCGGTGGTGACGAAACGCGTGCCCATCTGGACGCCGTCGGCGCCCAGCTCCATGATGCGATAGATGTCCTCGCCCGTGTAGATGCCGCCGCCGGCGATCACCGGAATGTGGCAGCCGTGCTCACGCCCGAAAGCGCGGACCTCGGCGACGATCTCCGGAACGAGCGCCTCGAGCGAGTAGTGCTCGTCGGTGATCTGGTCGGCCTTGTAACCCAGGTGGCCGCCCGCCTTGGGAC
>ERZ838516.2934-NODE-2934-length-16595-cov-2.704111_pt1 | contig 16595 bp, 15 predicted proteins | sample MGYA00519910_ERZ838516 | MGnify/ENA primary metagenome ERZ838516 (study PRJEB31850, sample SAMEA3708837) | human gut metagenome | biome: human gut; feature: human-associated habitat; material: faeces | place: China | collected 2014 ... | reverse complement strand
ACCGCGCGGCGAAGCTCGGCCTGATCAGCGGCTATGAGGACGGCAGGTTCCGCCCGCAGAACCAGATCACCCGCGCCGAGGTCATGGAGATCATCAACAACGTCCTCTTCCGTACCCCGGATAAGGATCACCTGCTGCCGGACATGATCGTCTGGCCGGACAACAGCAACAAGACGGCTTGGTACTACGCAGCCGTGCAGGAGGCCACCAATGGCCACGAGTACGAGCGCGTGGACAACACCTCGCCCGAGACGTGGACGGAGCTCAGACCGCCGCGTGACTGGGATGCGCTGGAGGCAGAGCTGTCGCAGAAGTATCCCGACCGGTAAGCGCGCGGCGCTGACGGTAAACGAAACAACCATAGCGAACACCCCCTGTGCCACGGCACAGGGGGTGTTTTTGCGTATGGGGAAAAAACGTGCGCCCCGGCGGCTGCCGGGACGCTGACGTAGGGATACATGCAATGCGTGGATGCGTTATCAGCCCAGATACTGCTTGTCGTAGTTGTTCTGGATGCAGGAGATGACCTTCGTGATGACGGTGTTGAACGGGGTGGGCACGCCCAGCCGCTCGCCGTAGCGCGCGATCGCGCCGTTGAGCACCGAGATCTCCGTCTGGCGCTGATGCAGCACGGCGTCCTGCGCCATGGACGGATAGTAGTTGCCGAGGTTTGCGACGATGTTCGGCTCCTCCTTTTCCATCAGCGGCCAGAGGTCGCCGATGCCGAGCGCCTGCGCGACGGCGCAGCCCTCTTTCCACACATGCATGACGATGTCGTGGCCGTAGGGGTCGGCGAAGGTCTCCTTCACCTTCAGGCGCATGACGGCGCTCACGCCGTTATAGCCGCTGTTGGCGATGACTTTTTTCCAGATGTACGGGCGCACGTCTTCGTCAAAGCTCGCGTTGCAGCCGCCCGCGCGGAAGCACGCCTCGAGCGCCTTGCCGGCGGCGTCGGCCTTCGGGTTATTGCGCACGGCGCCGAAGTGCATCTGGATGCCCTTTTCCGGCTTGCTCACGCACACGCCGGGGCCGGCCAGCTCCGTGCCGATCAGGCCGCTGCCGTAGAGGATGCGGTCGGCGTCCACGAACTGCGCGAGCACTTCGTCGTTGCCGAGACCGTTTTGCAGCGACACGACCGCCGTCTCCGGTCCGATGCAGGGCATGGTGTCGGCCATGACGTCCTCCGTCTGCGTGGCCTTGACCATGAGGATGACCATATCCATCGTGCCGATGTCGTGCGCGGTCGCGCTCGTGTGAAAGCCCGTGAGCACCTCTTCGCCCTCCGGCGTGCGGAAGACCAGGCCGTCGGCCGCGATCTTGTCCATGTGCGCCTTGTACTTATCGACGAGCCAGAGCTCGGCGCCGCCCTTGCGCAGGTAGGCGGCGAACACGCTGCCGGCAGCGCCGGAGCCGATCATTGCGATTTTCATGCGGTTGCCTCCTTAGCAAACTGCCGGCCGGTTGTTGGCCGGCCGGCAGAGAAAACTCGGGGTTTGAAATTACTTCAGGTACTGCTTGTCGTAGTTGCCCTGGATGCAGCGCACGACCTGGGACAGAACCTTGCACACCGGGGTGTCGATGCCCAGCTGCTCGCCGTACTCCGCGATCTTGCCGTTGAGCACGTCGATCTCGGTCTGGCGGTGGTTGAAGAGCATATCCTGGCACATGGACGGATAGTAGTCGGCGATGTTGGTGACGATGTCCTGATGATCGTGGGCGATGAACTCATCGGCGTTCATCGGCACGCCCTTGGCGGTCGCGACCGCGCAGGTCTCGCGGATGACGCTGTGGAACAGCCACTGGCCGAACGGATCCGCCTCGACCTCGCCGATCTTCAGGCGCAGGACGGCGCACACGGTGTTGACGGTGGCGTTCACGCAGACCTTTTTCCAGATGAACTTGTAGATGTTATTGTCGGTGCCCGGCTCGCCGTCGCGCCAGTAAGCGTCGCAGCCGCCGGCACGGTAGCACTTGAGCATCTCGGCGCAGGCCGCGTCGGTGAGCTCCGAGCGGACCGCACCGCCGAAGTTCATCTGCACGCCGCCGGCCGGGGTGGACACGCAGTGTGCGGGTTCGGGCAGAGCCGTGCCCAGTACGCCGGAGCCGATGATGCAGCGCTCTTTCGGGAAGACCTTGAAGAGGTTGTCATCGTTGCCGAGGCCGTTGATGAGGGAGACGGCGACGGTCGTGTCGCCGACGACAGGCATGGAGTCCTGGATGGCCTGCTCGAGCTGGGTCGCCTTGGTCATGTAGATGATGACGTCGACCTTGCCCTCCGCCGCGGCCGCGTCAGCAGCGGTGATGTAGGTGCGGAAGCCCTTGAGCTGGTAGTCGTAATCCTTGTAGCCGCCATCTTCCTCCTGATGGATGGTGAAGTGCATGCCTTCCTCGGCGACTTTCTTCATGTGCGCCTCGTAGCGGTCGATGAGGATGATGTCCGCACCGCCCTTACGCAGGTAAGAAGCGAAGACGCTGCCGGCTGCGCCGGAACCATACATTGCAAATTTCATTACTTTTTCTCTCCTTTTCTGATTCTGTTTGCGATATCTTCGGCCGCTGCAGGCGTATGCCTGACGGCGGATTACCGAACGGTGTTGGTGAGGGTGCCGATGCCCTCGATGCTGCACGCGACCACGTCGCCCGGGTGCAGCCACTTCGGCGGGTCAAAGCCCATGCCCACGCCGGCCGGCGTGCCCATGGAGATGATCGTGCCGGGGCGGAGCGTCATGCCCTGGCTGAGCTCGGCGATCACGTACGGCACGTGGAAGATCATGAGATCGGTCGTGCTGTCCTGCCGGAGCTCGCCGTTGATGCGGCTCTGGATTTTCTGCGGCCTGCGCACGTCGAACTCGTCCGGCGTGACGATCCACGGGCCCATCGGCGTAAAGCCGTCGAGGCTCTTGCCGCGGTACCACTGCTTATGCTGGTTCTGGATCGTGCGCGCGCTCACGTCATTCAAAATGGTGTAGCCGAACACGTAGTCGAGCGCGTCTGCCTCGCTGACGTTGTACGCCGGGCGGCCGATGACGACGGCCAGCTCCGCCTCATAGTCGAGGTCGGCGACCAGATCGCTGTGGCTGAGAATGTCGCCGCCGGGGGCGACGGCCTCGTTCACGCGCTTGGAAAAGTAGATCGGGAACGTGTCCGGCGCCTTGACGCCCTTGCCGGCGACGGCCTCGCTCTCCTTGGCGTGGTCAAAATAATTGATGCCCAGGCAGATCACGTCCTGCTCCGGGCGGGGGATGGGCGCGAGCAGCCGCACGCGCTCGAGCGGCAGCGCGGCGCTGCGCAGCATGGCGGCAGTGTCCAGCGCCGGCCAGATGCCGATGAGCGTCTGCATGTCCGCACAGCCCGGCACGGGATGCACGGCAGTGCCGGCCGCGTTGAGCAGGCCGACGGCGCTGCGGCCGTCCTTTTCAAATGTCACGAGCTTCATAACGTGCGCGCTCCCCTCAAAATCGACATTGGGCAATGGATGTGTACGCAAAATGATGGTTAAAAATTCATCAATCGCGTTTGCCGAACCTGCTGGCCTGTGTCAAAAATATGCCAATCTCGCTTGTCAGAAATTCGACAAAAGATTTGCACTCCCAGCGTTGTTATGATAGCACGAAAGTGTAGACGCCGCAACTGTTTTCTTGCTGTCAAAGCGCTAAAATCGCATAAAATATTACAAAAGCGCCAGAATCAGAGTGCATAAAAATACATGCAAGATTTTGTGCAACTCGACAATTTTCAGAAAATGACTGAAAAAAATTGGGGATTGGAAGAGGCTGTTATTGACTTTTGCGTGTGAGAGAATTATAAATTTACTATCCCAAGTTGTTAACGACTTGTTCATAAATTAACACATGGGTGTGGATTTCGAGCCCTGTCTCGGTTGGTAGGAGAGCACGAGGCAGGATTGAAATAAAAAAGAGAGAAAAGCAAAAAAAGAGAAAAAAAGAGAGAGGTAAAAAATGGATAACAAAAAGCTCAAGAGCAGCTGGGCAGCCGCCTTCACCGTGGCGTCTGTCTGGTTCGGCACCCACGTGGGCGCCGGCTTTGCGACCGGCAACCAGGTCGTGAACTACTTTGTCCAGTACGGCTGGACCGCGGCCATCTTCCCGCTTCTGGCCATGGGCATTCTGGCCGTTGTCATGTACATCATGATGAAGTTTGCCAAGCTCAGCGGTTTCGACAACTACAAGGACACCTATCGCGCCCTGTATCCGAAGCCGTGGATGGAGGTCTTCTTCGAGATCTTTTACATCATCATCATCCTCGCGGCGGTCGCGTCCTGCGTTGACGGCGCCGGCGGCATCGTCAAGAGCCTGATCAACCTGCCCGATATCATCTGCAACCTCGTCATCATCGCCCTGCTGATCCTTCTGTCGATCTTCGGCGTTGACCTGATCATCAAGGCTTCTACCGTTCTTTCCACCGCGATCCTGATCGTCACCGCGATCCTGGTCATCATGGGCTTCGTCGTTCCGATCGACGCAGTCGCTCAGGAGCTGGCCACTGAGAACGCGGCTTACGCTTCCATCCCGGCCATCGCGGACGTCACCTCCCAGAAGGGCCTCGAGGGCGTCTGGCGCGGCGTGTTCGTGTACGCTGCTTTCCAGTGCGTGTCCGTCCCGGCCATGATCGCTGCTTCCACCGAGCTGACCCACAAGGGCGTCAAGCGCGCCAGCATCCTTGGCTGGCTCATGAACGGCGGCGCGCTCGCCGCTTCCGGCGCCATGCTGCTGCGCTGGTACCCGATCCTGACCGCCATCAAGAGCGTTGGTGTTGACTCCGTCGCCAGCATCGCCGCCCGCCATATCGGCGATGTCATGAAGCTCCCCAACCAGAGCGTCGTCACCCTCATGGGCAGCGGCTACACCTGGCTGTTCGTCGTGTACACCATCCTGCTGTTCTGCGCGTTCGTGTCCACGTCCGTCACGCTCGTCTACTCCATGATCCAGCGCTTCGAGGGCCACTGCTTCCCGAAGGCCATCAAGAGCAAGGCTGTCCGCAGCGTCATCGTCGGCCTGATCGTCATCGGCCTGTGCTACGCAGTTTCCCTGCTCGGCCTGTCGACCATCATCTCCAAGATCTATGGCTATGACGGCTACTACGCTCTGATCGTTGTTGTGCTCCCGGCGTTCATCTGGGGCATCCCGAAGATCAAGAAGCTGTCTGCCGACAAGAAGGCAGAGCTGTCGGAGTGATCTGATCGCGGCGCAACTCTCCAGCGTCCCAACAAAAAATACTGACCGCTGCGTTTGCAGCGTAGAGAGGCAACCCCGCAGGCATCGGCCTGCGGGGTTGTCGCTGTCTGCGGTATGTTAGATGCGGCGGGCTCCCCTGCTGCGCAGATGAAATGCTACATCATTCGTTCGGCAAGGAGCGGGTATCGAAAAAACCGCCCCGCAAGTTACAGAACTTGCGGGGCGGTTCTATGCAATGTGCGTTTCCGGCTGCGGGCGGCGCTCACTTCCAGCGCCACGTGAACGGCACGAACAGCAGCAGCAGCGGGAAGATCTCCAGACGGCCGAGCAGCATGCAGATCATGAGCACGATCTTGCTCAGCGGCGAGAAGATGGCAAAGCTTCCGGTCGGTCCGACAAGGGAGAGCCCCGGCCCGACGTTGGACAGGCACGAGAGTGCGGCGGTGAAATTCGTCGTGAAGTCCAGCCCGTCGAGCGACACGATCAGCCCTGCGATGAGCATGATGATGATGTAGAACGTGAAATACGTCAGGGCGTTGTAGACGGTCTGCCCGTCGACCGGCTTGCCGTCGAGGCGGACGTTTTCCACGCAGCGCGGGCGCAGCATCTTCTTGACCTCGATCGTGCAGGATTTGAACAGCAGCATCACGCGCGAGACTTTCAGACCGCCGGCGGTGCTGCCGGCGCAGCCGCCGACAAACATCAGCAGCACGAGCAGGAACTTGGAGTATTCCGGCCAGAGATTGAAGTCCGCGGTGGCAAAGCCTGTCGTAGAGATGATCGATGTGACCTGGAAGAACGAATAGCGCAGAGCATGGCCGACGCCGCCGTAGAGATTGCGGATGTCAACTGCGATCGTGAGGACGGCGAAGGCGATGATGCCGAGGAACCAGCGCAGCTCCTCGTTGCGCAGCGCGGTGCGGATGTTGCCGAGCAGAATGAGGTAATACAGGCTGAAGTTGACGCCGAAGAGTATCATGAACACGCCCACGACGATGTCGATATAGGCGCTGTTGTAGTAGCCGATGCTCAGCGCGCGCGTGGACAGGCCGCCGGTGCCGGCGGTGGCGAACGAATGCAGCAGTGCATCGTAAAAACTCATGCCGCCGGCGATGAGCAGAACCGTCTCCACGAGCGTGAGCGCGATGTACAGCAGGTAGAGGATGGAGGCAGTCTTGCGGATGCGCGGCACGAGCTTGCCGACCGTCGGGCCGGGCACCTCGGCGCGCATGATGTGCATCGACCGGTTGCCGCTCATGGGCAGCACGGCCAGCACGAACACGAGGATGCCCATGCCGCCGATCCAGTGCGTAAACAGCCGCCAGAACATGCCGCCGCGCGTCATGCTCTCCGGCGATGTGACGACGCTGGCGCCGGTCGTGGTCAGACCCGAGATCGTCTCAAACAGGGCGTCGATGTAGTTCGGGATGTCGCCCGTGAGCACAAACGGGATCGCGCCGAGCAGCGACATGGCGATCCACGACAGGCCGACGATGAGAAAACCGTCGCGCGCGGTGATGCCGCCGGACTTGGCGCGCACGCGCCACATGACCAGCCCGATGCCGCCGGTGATGCCGATCGTGATCAGAAACGGGACCGGAGATTCGTCATAGATCACAGCTGCGATCATCGGCAGGAGCATCAGCGCGGCCTCGATGCACAGCACGCGGCCGACGACCTGCCCGATCATTCGAAAATTCATGGTTTTGCCCTCTCTATGCTTTCGTTATCCGAATATGGTATTATACGCCGGTTTGTCCGGTTTGGGAAGCCCCCGGCGCCTAGAACATGCCCAGGGATTTGAACAGGAAGATCCAAAAAAACATGGTCAGGATACTCGCGGCCGATGTCGTGACCACAATGTCGCCGGCGAGCTCGGCGTCGCCGCCCATCTGCTGCGCCATGGTGAAGGAGTTGACGGCGGTCGGTGAGGCGAACACACCCAGCAGCGACACGAACGCCGCATCCCGGAAGCCGAGCAGCGCGCCGAGCCCCAGAAACAGCCCCGGGAACACGACGAGCTTTGCCGCCACGACGGCCGTGAGCTCGCGCGCATAGCGCCGGAGGCCGGAGAACTGGAAAAACGCGCCGAGCAGAAACAGCTGCAGGGGCGATGCGATGGCGCTGACGCTTTGGATGGTCTGCTCGAGGATGTGCGGCAGGCGGATGCCGGCGACCAGCGTCAGGATGCCGAGCACGGAGCCGATGACGAGCGGATTTTTTGCGATCTGGCCGAGGATGTGCAGCGGCTTCGGCTTCTGGCCGCGAAACACCTCCAGCACGATGATGGACACCATGTTGAAGATCGGCACGATGATCGCAATCAGGATCGAGACCGTGCCGAGCTGATCCGCGCCGAGCAGTGCCGTCGCCACGGGGATGCCCATGATGACGTAGTTGCTGCGGAACATGCCCTGGATCAGCACGCCGCGGCGCTCCGGCAGCTTTTCGGTCAGCAGCGTGTAGCCGAGCGCGAGGCCGAACGTCAGCAGCACGCCGCCCACGGCATAGGCCATCAGCAGCGGGTCAAACGAGCCGGACAGATCGGAGCAATATATATTATAATAAAGCAAACATGGCAGAAAAATACGGAAAGCGATCTTGTTGATGGTGGAGATCTCCTCACGGCGGAGCCAGCCGAGGCGGCGCGTGCCGTAGCCGAGCGCCATGACCAGGCACATGGGCAGCACGGCGTTTGCCGAGATCATCAGATTTTCCATATGTCGCCTCCGTTCGTCAGGAAATCACTAAAATAACAGTTTACCCCATGCGGCGCAAAAACGCAAGTACCCCGGTTGCCGCGCTGCGCGGAACGTGGTATAATCGCAGCATCTGATTTTTTGCGCGGGAGGTGCGGCGATATGACAATTGAGCAGGCCATGGAGCTGATCCATGGCGTGGAGTGGCGCGGCTCCCGCCCGGGGCTCGCGCGCGTGCGCGAGCTGCTGCACCGCCTGGGCGACCCGCAGGACGGGCTGCAGTTCGTGCACATCGCGGGCACGAACGGCAAGGGCAGCACGGCGGCGATGCTCGCATCCATCCTGCGCGCGGCAGGCTACACGACGGGGCTGTTCACATCGCCGTATCTCGAGCGCTTCGCCGAGCGCATGCAGGTCAACGGCGTGCCCGTGCCGGACGCGGAGTTTGCCGCCGTGTGCGAGGCGCTGCAGCCGTGCATCGCCGCCATGGACGACCCGCCGACGGAGTTTGAGCTCGTGACGGCGGCGGCCATGCTGTGGTTCCGGCGGCGGGGGTGCGACGTCGTGGTGCTGGAGGTCGGCCTCGGCGGCCGGCTCGACGCGACGAACGTCATTGCCGCGCCGGCGTGCGCCGTCATCACGAACATCGGCCTCGACCACACGGAGATCCTCGGCGATACGCTCGAGCAGATCGCGCGCGAGAAGGCGGGCATCCTCAAGCCCGGCACGCCGTCAGCTATCCGCAGACGCCGGAGGTGCGCGCCGTCCTGCACGAGATCTGCGCGCAGCGGGGCATCCCGCTCACGGAGGCGGACGCAGCCACCATCGTGCCGCTGACCGACGGCGTGGACGGGCAGACCTTCACCTACCGCGGCGCGGAATATACGCTGCCGCTGCTGGGGGCGCACCAGCTGCGCAACGCGGCCGTCGCGCTCGAGACGGTGACGGCGCTGCGCGCGCGCGGCTGGCGCATCCCGGACGCGGCCGTGCGCGCGGGTCTGGCGCAGGTGCGCTGGCCGGCGCGGTTTGAGCTGCTGCGGCGCGCGCCGTGGTTCGTGCTCGACGGCGGGCACAACCCGCAGTGCGCGCAGACGGTCGCGGACAATCTCGCGCGCTATTTTCCCGGCCGGCGCATCACGCTGCTCGTGGGCGTGCTGGCGGACAAGGACTATCCCGCCATGCTCGCGGCGCTCGATACGCAGGCGGCGGCGTACATCGCCGCGACCCCGCTCTCGCCCCGCGCGCTGCCAGCGGCGGAGCTGGGGGACTATCTGAAACGATTCGGGAAACCGGTTACGGTCTGCGCGGACCCTGCGCAGGCGGCAGAGCTGGCGCTGGCACACGCAGCGCCGGAGGACGTTATCTGCGCGGTCGGCTCGCTGTACATGGCGGGCGCGATCCGCATGGATCTGCGGAGGGATCACAATGAGAATTCTGGGCATTGATTACGGCGACGCGCGCATCGGGCTCGCGCTCTCGGACGCCTCGGCCACGCTGTGCGGCCGGGCGTGGACGCTCACGGAGTGGAATCTCGACCGGGCGGTCGCCGCGATCGCGGACGTGGTGCGCACCGAGGGCGTGGAGCGCATCGTGCTCGGCCTGCCGAAAAACATGGACGGCACCGAGGGTCCGCGTGCGGAAAAGAGCCGCGCGGTCGCGCAGCGGCTCACGGAGGCGACGGGGTTGGAGGTCGTGCTCTGGGATGAGCGGCGCAGCTCCATCGAGGCGCACGGCATCCTGCACGCCAACGGCCGCAAGGAGAAAAAGCACCGCCAGACGGTCGACGCCGTGGCGGCGAGCCTGATCCTGGAGGGCTACCTCGGCACGCTGCACTGAGGCGGGAGGTGAGACGATGCGCAAGAGAAACATCGCGGTGCTGCTGCTCACGGCGCTGCTGCTCGCGGGCCTGACCGGCTGCGCGCGGCGGGGCGACACGTCGGGCGTTGAGATCGTCGTGGGTGCGTCGGAGCAGTTTTCCGACGAGGACATCCGCAGCGCGATGGACGCTGCCATGCGCGCGTTTCACCGCGGGCACAGCGGCTGCGCCATGGTGCGTCTGGCGTACAACGAGGCGTACCGGACGTGCTGGCTGGCCGGCGCGGGCGCGCAGGACGACGGCAACACGATCGTGCTGCTTGCGAGCGTGTATGCGCGCGACCCGGGGCGGCGCAGCGGCCTGACCGCCGGCGAGACCTATACCGACTGGCCCATCGTGCTCGAGCGGCGCGGCAGCGGCTGGCACGTGGTCAGCAGCGGCTATTGAAAATGTAGCAAGGGCGGACGCCATATGGCGTCCGCCCTTGCTTTCTGTTCGGTTCACATTTCCTCGACAGCCAGAATGTCCGGCAGCGCAGCCAGATCGTTGCGCAGGTCGCCGGGCCGCAGCGGGGCGCGGCTGTGGATGGGGATGAGCGCGCAGTAGTGGTGCGGCGCGTCGGGCGCGTCGGTGTCCGCGATGCGGCTGATCTCGAGACTTTCGATCTGGACGCGGCGCTCGCGCAGCAGGGCGAGCACGGACTCCATGCACACGGCGTGCGCGTACTCGATGTAGAGCGTGAGGTCGGTGTTCTTGCTCGTGAGCTTGAACTCCAGCCGGATGAGCACCAGCTCGACCACGAGCACGACGAGCGTGGCAAAGGCCGCGCACTCGACATAGCCCGCGCCGCAGGCGAGGCCGATGATGGCCGCGGCCCAGAGCCCGGCGGCCGTGGTCAGGCCCTTGACGCGCTTGTCGCGCGTGACGATGATCGTGCCCGCGCCGATGAAGCCGATGCCGGAGATGACCTGCGCGCCGAGGCGCGCAACGTCGGTGAACAGGTGCAGGGAGAGCAGCAGGTACTGGCTCGTGAGCGTGGTGATGGCGGCGCCGAGGCAGATGAGGATGTGCGTGCGGAAGCCCGCGGGGCGGCGCTTCGTCTCGCGCTCGGCGCCGATCACGCCGCCGCAGACGACGGCCAGCGACAGCCGGACGAGAATGGCCCAGAAGGTCAGGGTGCGGATGGGGTCAAAACAATGCAGCATGGCACAGCCTCCTTTCTCAGATCTCTTCGATGAGGATCACGCCGTCGAGCGCCGACAGCTCCGCCAGCAGCTCGGGGTGGTCGCGCCGGTCGGGCAGCACGGCGCTGAACTGGCACAGGAAGTTCGGCAGCGCGGCCGAGCCGCTGCGGTTGACCTCGAAGTCGAAAATGCGCGCGCCCTGCGCGTGCAGATGCCCGACGACGGAGCCGAGCTTTTCCATGCTCTCGATCTCGAGGCTGATGTTCATATGGTGTGCGCGGCGGGTCATGCGCCGCTCGAGCGGCGGCAGCGCGTACATACACACGATCATGAAGAGCATGCTGATGAACGCGCAGGAATAAAATCCCGCGCCGATGGCAAGGCCGAGACACGCGCTCGCCCAGAGTCCGGCGGCGGTGGTCAGGCCCTTGACCTGCTGGCGGGCGGTGATGATGATCGTGCCCGCGCCGAGAAAGCCGATGCCCTTTGCGGCCTCGGCGCCGAAGCGCGACACGTCCTGCGTCGCGCCGATGCTCTCGGCGAGCGCGCGCCACGGTCCGTGGAGCATCTGGTCGAGCTGCAGGCTCAGCAGCACGGTGAGCGTCGCGCCGAGCGCCGTGAGCATATAGGTGCGAAAGCCGGCGGGGCGGTTTTTGCGCTCGCGCTCAAGCCCGATCAGCCCGCCGCAGAGCACGGCGAGGAGGATGCGCAGCATCATCGTGACGATATTCAGTTCACGCAGGTAGGAGAGTACGGACGCCATGGATGCGGTTCCTTTCTGAGTTGGTTACAGGCCGCCGCTGCGCGGCTTGCCGGTGCTGCCGCGCACGATCAGGCGGCTGCGGTATTCCACGCGGTTGATCGGCTGATCCTCGCGGCTGTTGAGCCCGCCCTCGATGCGCTCGAGCAGCAGGTTGAAGGCGCTCTTGCCGTGGCTGAAGGTGTTGTTGTCCACGGTCGTGAGCTGGATGCGCTGATAGCCCGAGGTCGTGACGTTGTCAAACCCGCAGAGGCTGAAATCCTCCGGCACGCGGTAGCCCTCGCGCTGCAGCGCGTCGAGCACGCCGAAGGCCACCATGTCGTTGATGGCGACGATGCCGGTGATCTTGTCGTTGCGCAGGCATTTATAGGCCAGCTCCATTCCCGAGCGGTACTCCAGGTCGGGCGTGGAGATCTCCGCCTCGAGCGAGTTGACGTGCGAGCAGATGGTCACGCTGCCCTCCGGACACCAGCGGCGGTAGGCATCCTGTAGTCCTTCGCCGCGGCGCATCCGGGAGATGTGGTGCTCGTTGAGCGCCGTGGACAGGTAGGCGATGCGCGTGTGGCCGAGGTCGATGAGGTGCTTGGCCACGAGCTGCGCCGCGCCGAAGTTGTCCACGTCCACGGTGTCGATGCCGCAGTCCGCGACGCGGTCGCCGACGGCGACGATGGGCACGCGGCGGCTCAGCTCGCGCACCTTGGCCGTCTGCGTCGGCGTCATGGCGAAGATGATGCCGGCCACGCGCGAATAGTCGAGCGAGTCGAGCAGGTGGCTCTCCGTGCGGGGATTCCAGTAGGTGTTGTAGATCGCGATGTGATACCCGGCGGCGTGCGCTGCCGCGTCGATGCCGGTGATCATCTTGGTGTGGTAGGGGTTGGAGACCGATGGCGAGAGGACGGCGATCTGTTTGCCGGCGCAGCGGGCCGACGGCGTGCGGTAGCCGATGCGCTCCGCCTCGGCGAGGACGCTGGCCACGCGCTGCGAGGAAAAGCGCTCGAGCGACTTGCCGTTGAGGATCATCGAGACGCTCGCAGTCGAAACGCCGGTCGCCTCCGCGATGTCGCGCAGGGTGGGTTTGCTGCTCATAGGCACCTCCGGTGACAACACGAGAAGGGAGACCTTTGTGTTGAAAAATTAAGCATTTTTCGGTGAAAAATCGCGCTTTTGCCTTTGCAGTTTCACCAATTTCCAAGAGGAGTATATAGCGAAAACGGAAAAATGGCAAGGAAAATTTCCGTTCATGTTGACGGCATCGCACAAAAATGTTAACATTTTTCGTAGAGAGCCGTTAAAATGACGGAGAAAAATTCAACGCTTTTTTTAAGCAGAAAGGAACTACCTTGAAGAAATTTGTTGCTATGCTTCTTGCGCTGGTCATGGTGTTCGCACTGTGTGCCTGCGGCAGCAACGGCGATAAGGCCGCTGACGACAACAACGGAGATTATCATCTCGTGCTCAAGCTCAGCCACGTCTTTCAGCCGAACGAGCAGCTCACGATCGAGATGCAGCAGGTCGCCCAGCGCATCAAAGAGCGCACCAACGGTGCCATCGAGATCCAGTGCTACGACTCCAGCCAGCTCGCCGTCTATAAGGACAACATCGAGCAGGTCGTCAACGGCGCCGACTGGATCGCCTGCGAAGACCCCTCCTACCTCGCCGACTACGATATCGACTTTGAAGCACTCATCGGCCCCATGATGTACAACAGCATCGACGAGTACTCCTACGTCTGCCAGTCCGATCTGGTAAAGGGTATGTGCCAGAAGCTCGAAGATAACTACGGCATCCACGTGCTCGCGCTCGACTTCAACGTCGGCATGCGCTGCATGCAGACCAACAAGGTCATCAAGACCCCCGCTGACCTCAAGGGCATGAAGATCCGCGTGCCCAACAGCTCCATGTACATCAACTGCCTCACCGCCATGGGCGCCACGCCCACCGGCATGCCGTTCGCTGAGACGATCTCCGCCGTGCAGCAGGGCGTCATCGACGGTCTGGAAGGCAACATGAACGCTTACTCCACCAACGGCAGCTCCGAAGTGTGCAAGAATATGTCCCTGACCAACCACCTTGTCGGCACCTGCGGCGCCTACATCAGCTCCAAGGTCTGGAACAGCATCCCGGAAGAGTACCGCACCATCATCCAGGAAGAGTTCACCAAGGGCGCTAAGGAACTGACCGACTTCACCAACGCTTCCTTCGAGGAGACGAAGGCCAAGCTCGAGAAGGAGCAGGGCTGCTCGTTCAACGAGGTCGACGTCGATGCGTTCCGCGCTGCCGTGCAGCCGGAGTTTGACCGCATGGTCAAGGAGGACGGCGTGACGCCCACCTTCTATGAGCAGGCGCAGGCCATCCTCGCCCAGTACCGCCAGGCCAACAAGTGAGCGCTGCGCGCTGACGGACGGTCGGAAGCCTCATACCGGCTTTTATGCCGGGTGTCCCGCACATGCTGCCGGACACCCGGCATTGCTGAGCAAAGCCACAGAAAGCAGAGGGTTATGCGAATTTGAAAAATCTACTGAAAAATTTTGACGGGGTCATCGCGGGCGCGATGATGATCGTAACGATCCTGCTCGTCATCGTCAACGTGATCACGCGAAAACTGTTTAACTATATCATCATCTGGAGCGAGGAGATCGCCACCTCCTGCTTCGTGTACTCGGTGTTCATCGGCGCGGCCTACGCCTACCGCAAGCACCAGCACGTCGGCGTTGACCTGCTCGTGGAGCGGCTGCCCGCCGGCGCGCGCAGAGCCGTGCACCTGATCACCAGCGCCCTGCTCGTGGTCATCAACGGCTACATCACGGTGCTCAGCGTGCAGTTTATCCAGTCGTCCTGGATCAAGCGCATGCCGATCACAAAGCTGCCGTCCTCCGCGGTCAGCACGGCGCTGGTCATCGGCTTTGGCCTGATGACGATCTACTCGCTCGTCTTTTTCGTCAAAGACCTCAAGCGCAGCAGCAGCCTCGACGGGGAGGTGGACGCATGAGCACGTTCCTCTCCATCCTGCCGATCATCATCGCGCTCGTGCTGTACTTCACGGGCATCCCGATCGCCTACGCGCTCTTTGCCGCGGCGCTGACCTATTTTGGCTTCATTGACACGACGACGATGCCGTACCTGCTGATGCAGAAATTCGTCACGGCCACGCAGTCGTTCCCGTTCCTTGCGATCCCGTTTTTCATCATGTGCGGGTCGATCATGAACTACGGCGGCATCAGCGCGCGGCTCATGGACTTTGCCGACGCGCTCACCGGGCATATGCGCGGCGGTCTGGCGCAGATCAACGTCCTGCTGAGCATGCTCATGGGCGGCTGCTCCGGCTCGGCCAACGCCGACGCCGCCATGGAGTGCAAGCTGCTCGTGCCCGAGATGGAAAAGCGCGGCTACGGCAAGGGCTTTTCCGCCGCGATCACGGCGGCGTCCTCGTGCGTCACGCCCATCATCCCGCCCGGGATCAACCTCATCGTCTACGGTCTGATCGCCGGCGCATCCGTCGGTCAGCTCTTTGCTGCCGGCTACGTCCCCGGTCTGCTTATGGCTGTGGCGCTGATGATCGCCGTGGCGCTCATCTCCAAAAAGCGCGGCTACGCGCCGTCCCGCCCCCGCCGCGCAACGCTCGGCGAGATTGGCCGGCAGGCGCTCAAGTCTTTCTGGGCGCTGTTTTTCCCGCTGGGCATCATCATGGGCATGCGCTTCGGCATCTTCACGCCGACCGAGGCTGGCGGCGTGGGCGTGCTCTACTGCCTGATCGTGGGCAAGTTCGTCTACAAGGGCCTGAAAAAGGAGCACTTTATCCCCATCCTGCGCGAGACCATCTCCGGCACCGCCACCGTCATGCTCATCATCGTGTCGGCGACCGTGTTCGGCTACTACCTCAACTGGGAGAACATCCCCACCATGCTGCTCAACGCCGTGACGAGCTTTGCCAGCAACAAGTTCCTCGTGCTGCTGGTCATGAACGTTGTGCTGCTCATCGTCGGCATGTTCCTCGAGGGCGGCGCGGCGCTCATTATCCTCGCCCCGCTCATGGTGCCGATCGTGAAGGCGGCCGGCATCGACCTGGTGCACTTCGGCATCGTGTGCAACGTCAACATCATGATCGGCGGCCTGACCCCGCCGTTCGGCTCCATGATGTTCACGTGCGTGTCGATCACAGGGTGTAAGATGCAGGAGTTTATCAAGGAGTGTGTGCCGTTTATCATCGCGCTGCTCATTGCGCTGCTGCTGCTGACGTACATTCCGGGCATCTCGATGCTGATACCGAATCTCATTTATTAAGGGAGATAATCGTATGAAAGTAATGGCACACCGCGGCTACAGCGGTGTATATCCGGAAAACACGATGCTCTCGTTCCGCGAGGCGGTCAAGGTCGGCTGCGACGCGATCGAGATGGACGTGCATGAAACGCGCGACGGGCGCCTCGTCGTCATCCACGACGAGCGGCTCGACCGCACGACCGACGGCTCCGGCCGCGTCTGCGACCACTCGTTCGCCGAGCTGCAGCAGGTCAACGCCGCCGCCTGCTACAAGGGCAAGTACGCCCCCGAGCACATCCCGTCGTTCGACGAGTACTGCGAGTGGGCCTCCGGCGAGTCCGTCGGCCACAACATCGAGATCAAGACCGACAAGATCTACTACCATGACATCGAGCGCAAGATCTGGGCGACCATCGAGCGCTACGGTCTGGAGAAGAAGGTCATGTTCTCGTCGTTCAACCACATTTCGCTGCGCAAGATCCTCGAGATCAGCGGCAACGCCGTCGAAGTCGGCGCGCTCGTGCTCGAGGACAGCATCGGCGGCTTCCCCGGCTACTACTGCGAGCAGGCGGGCTTCGCCTGCTACCACCCGCCGATCGAGCTGCTCACGGATGAGAACGTGCGCGACTGCAAGGAGCACGGCGTGAAGATGAACGTCTGGACCGTCAACGACATGGCGGG
>ERZ838516.2927-NODE-2927-length-16639-cov-11.303666_pt1 | contig 16639 bp, 11 predicted proteins | sample MGYA00519910_ERZ838516 | MGnify/ENA primary metagenome ERZ838516 (study PRJEB31850, sample SAMEA3708837) | human gut metagenome | biome: human gut; feature: human-associated habitat; material: faeces | place: China | collected 2014 ... | reverse complement strand
GAATACAACGGGGAACTGCAGTTTTTGACTTACGAACAGTGGAAGGATTACAACGAAAATGTGCTTGGCAGGGAGGTGTCGCCGTGTGTTTATCTTTTTTCCATAGGGGAGGAAGAATACTTTCTGACGGAGATCGGAGCGGATACAAAAATCGGCGAGTTTCGTTTTTATAAGATGTTTGATGTCCGGGCAATGCAGCCAAAGGAGCGTGTCCTCGTGGCTGCTACCGCATGGCATTTATTTGTATGGTATCGGGACAATCAGTTCTGTGGCAGATGTGGGGAAAAACTGGTTCACAGCGAAATACAGAGGATGCTGCAGTGTCCGTGCTGCGCGAACATGGTGTTTCCGAAGATTGCACCGGCAGTCATTGTGGGAGTCACGCACGGCGATAAAATCCTCATGACAAAATATGCGGGCAGAGAGTATAAAAGGTATGCGCTGATCGCCGGATTTACCGAGATCGGAGAGACGGCAGAGGAGACAGTCAAAAGGGAAGTCATGGAGGAAGTCGGGCTTACCGTGAAGAATATCCGTTACTATAAGAGCCAGCCGTGGGGCTTTGACAGCAATCTTTTACTCGGCTATTTCTGTGAGCTTGCAGAGGAGGAAGAGATCCACTTAGACGAGGAAGAGCTCTCCGTGGCAGAGTGGGTGGATTATCACGATGTCCCGGAGGATAGGGAGAAGTTAAGCCTGACACATGAGATGATGACGTATTTTAAGGAGCAGAGGAGACGATGACAGGGGAGATTCTGGAAAAATTACAGGAGATCACACCGGAAGAACAGCGTATTTTATCCGGGGAAAAGACCATTGAAAAAGAAATCTATATGGAAGAAAACTCGAATGTGATCGACGCCACAAAGCTTTTGGAGGCAGGAAAACTCATTCAGGTGCGGACGCATACGAGATTTATCCATTTTCCGGAACATACCCATAATTATGTGGAGATGATCTATATGTGTTCCGGCAGCACACATCATGTGATCAATGGGGAAGATGTGATTTTAAAGCAGGGAGAACTGCTCATTTTAAACCAGAATGCCGTGCAGGAGATTTATCCGGCAGGAGAAGGGGATGTGGCAGTGAATTTTATCATTCTCCCGGAATTTTTTGACTATGGGTTAAAGATGATGGAGACAGAGGAAAACCAGTTGCGAGATTTTATCGTGGACTGTCTGAGGGGCGAAAATCATTCGGCAGGATATCTGCATTTTAAGGTTGCAGAGGTGCTTCCGGTGCAGAATCTTTTAGAAAATCTGATCTGGACGATCGTGAATAAACAGCCGAACAAGCGGAGCATCAATCAGGCAACGATGGGACTTTTATTTTTGCAGCTGATGAATCATATGGATAAGATGGAGACGGATGCAGCTAGTGAGCAGCAGAAGTTCATTATTCAGGTGTTGAGTTATGTGGAGGAACATTATAAAAGCGGTGAACTGACAGAACTTGCAGAGGAACTGCATTTTGATATTTACTGGCTGTCAAAGGAAATCAAAAAAAGAACCGGAAAGACTTATACAGATCTGATCCAGGCAAAGCGGCTGAGCCAGGCGGCATATCTGCTCCGCACGACAGCAATGAATGTGATGGATATCTCCATGGCGGTCGGCTATGACAATATCAGCTATTTTCATCGGATATTTCAGAAAAAATATGGGATGACGCCGCGCAGATACCGTATCAGTGAGTGAAAGACAGCGAAAAAATCCTGCTTTTGCTTTTCCTATGATTTTGTGTAGAGCTGCCGGTATTTTGTCGGGGACATGCCGGTTTCCTTCTGGAAGCTGGAAAAAAAGTAACTACGGCTGCTGAAGGACAGCTCATCGCTGATCTCTGAAATTGACATGCGGGTACCGGACAGGAGAAGCTTGGCTTCTTCTGTTTTTTTCTGCCGGATATAATTGTTGACACTTTTTCCCATCACATCCTTGAATTTGTGGGAAAAATAGTATTCAGTGTACCCAAGCCGCTTCGAGAGAAGCGAGATGGATAAAGGCTCTCGGATATGAAGCGTGATATAATCACAGATATCGGCAATTTGTTTTGTGTGCTCGTCTGTCTCATGAGCAGCGCGGACTCTTCTGACATAATCGTCTAAAAATTCATTGCTCAGGTTGTTGGTGTCGGCAGTTGTTTTACATTCCTCGATCCGCTTTCCATAATAATCATTTAAGGTATACGCAGTGGAGGGATTTAATCCGCCTTCGATGGCGGCGCGGCTGCAGAGAGTGAGAAGCACGAGCAGATTATTTTTATTGGCACGCAGAGTATCTCCAAGTTCCACTTTCATACCGGAGCTTAAGGTCATGGATTTGCCGAGTGCCCTCCGGTAATCCGGATTTCCCTCACGGATCATGGAAAGAAAGGTCTGTTCTGCCATCCAGATTCCAGGGTGTTCATCGGCAATGGGTGCAAGTTCGTCTGTGTCCGTTTCTTCACTGTGGGAGGAGAAAGAGATCATATCTGCGGATATTTTTTCTCCGGTGATCGTACAGTGAAACATCACGGCATAGGAGAGCAGTGTGGAAGACGGAATGATCGGAACACTCTCAATCTGTCTGACGATTTTAGAGCGCAGTTTCACGGTAAGCTGGTAGGAATCTAATTTTTTGCGCAGGATCAGATGGGAATTGCTGCCGGTAAAGGCTGGTCCCATAATATGGATCTGTTTCAGCTCAAATCCCTGATACTCAAATCCGGCAATCCATAAAAGACCAAATTCGGTATCGAGAATGAGCGGAAGACGTTTTCCACTCTCGATGTGGGAGAGGACAAGAGAAGAAAAACCAAGCATGGATATAATATCCGGAAGCATCAGTTCTGCCGGGCAGTCTGTCTCGATCAGCTCAAAATCCGGATTATATCTCCAGAGGTGAAGCGGGTATTCACACTGCATCATTTCCTGAAAAAAAGAGAGACGTTCTGTAATATTCATGCTTGATTTCCTTTCTTATTTGTAGTTACTGATTCCAGTGACCGAGGAAGGATAAACTTTCCTTCGGGTGGCGTGTCTGTGTGGTGCGGTCGACTGCGATCAGCCCAAAGGTCATGGAGTAGCCTTTCTGCCATTCAAAGTTATCTAAAAGGCTCCAGTGGAAGTAGCTTTTTACCGGAAGACCATCTGCAATGCAGGAGGCAATTCCTTTTAAGGCTGTGTCGATAAAGGCAACACGTCTACTATCATCAGAGGTTGCAATTCCATTTTCTGTTACATAGAGATCTCCGTGGAAATCTTTTGCCACTTCCCGGATGACATGTTTTAAAGCCTGTGGGTAAAATTCATAATTCATCTGGGTAAGCTCTGCACCTTCCGGATTTGGTAACTGTCCATCCGGTCCAATGAGAGAACGTGTATAATTCTGTACTCCTAAGAAATCGTCCTCTTTAATATAAGGAAGATAGTGCAGAAATTCTTCGTCCCATTCCTTTCTGGCACGTTCTTCACCGCCTGCCTGCGGCTGGATATCGTGCAGACTTAACGTGAGTCCGACTTTTATGTCGGGATAGAGGGATTTGATCTCTTTCTTTGCAAGTTCATGAGCTTTCATGATGAGAAGGTCGCCCTCTCTGGTACGCATGGAAGTGAAGTTTTCTACTTTTTCCACGCCGAATACTTCGAGGTTCTCAGCGGCGGCAGCTTTCTGACCTTCCATCATTTTCTGGAGGTTGATGCCAACCTGAACGCTTCCGTCGGCACTGTCACCGCCGGATTGTGCAGCCTGCATCTGTGCCATCATCTGGCGTTTGTAACGCTCTGCGATGGCTGCGACCTGAATGCCCATATTGGCTTCGTTGATCGTACATATGTAATGAAGTTCACTTCCAAGCTGCTCGATAATGAAATGCACATAGTGTGCAAAGTCCGCAGGGGTTGTCTCTGCTTCCCATCCGCCTTTGCTCATGAGCCATTTTGGGCTAGAAAAATGGTGAAGGGTGACAAAAGGTTCCACTCCATATTTTTTACAACAAGCAATGACATCACGGTAGTGCTCCACTTCATTCAGGTCAAAAGAACCTTCTTCCGGTTCGATCCTTGCCCATTCAATGGAAAAGCGATAGGCATTTAATCCGGCATCTGCCAGAAGTTTAATGTCTTCCTCATAACGGTGATAGTGGTCGACCGCATCTAACGATGGTTCCGAAAAACTGGTATGCTTCATATGTTCCATTGCCCATAAATCGCTGTGGATGTTGTTTCCCTCTACCTGATGTGCGGCGGTGGCTGCTCCGATCAAAAAGTGTTCTGGTAATTTCATAAAATTTTTCTCCCTTCATGGTTGCGTTACATTAGGCGATTGCGAAACTCAATTTTATGTTATGAATATTACGAAAAGTTAACAAGATCAACGAAAACACGCTTCCGCTACGTGTCACTCGCAACGGTACTAAGAAGCCAGTCACGACTAACAGTCGTTCCTGCCTTCTAAGAACCGGCGGTTCCCCAGTGTTTTCTTTTGCTCTTGTCAACTTTTCGTAATTTAATTCAAGTATCTAAGAGTTTCGCAATTATCTATTGCGTTACATAGATAATATAAGATTTTATGAAATTGTAGGTTTACAAACTCGTGAAAATGTTAGAAAAATGATGTAATATAATTATATAACATGAATTTTATTACATATACGTGAATTTGTAAACACATGAATAGAAGATAGAGGTTAGAATAAAGACATCAACAAAGACAAACGTATTGGAGGAAGAAAAGATGTTTGGAAAGAAAAAACAGCAGGTGGCAGAAACTAGTGGAGTTACATATCGCCGGGCTAAGACATGGAGAATTGCACTCGCAGGGTGCAGCTCAGGAATTGGAATGTGTTTTTATGTATTGTTAGGATTGGCAAGTTATGTTGCAAACGAAGGATATGGAATTGCAACAGCGGTCGTTGGAATTATCCTGACGGCAACAAGAATTTTAGATGGTGTGACCGATCCAATCATTGCAATCGTTATTGATAAGATGAACACGAGATTCGGTAAAATCCGTATTTTGATGGCAGCCGGATGGGTGATCGAATCACTGGCAGTTCTTATCATGTATTGCTGGGCAAGCGGAAAAGGACATGGAATTGTATTGTTTGTAATTCTGTATTGTCTCTATATTATAGGTTATACCATGTGTAATGTCACAGCACAAATTGTTCCGGCAATGCTTACGAACGATCCGAAACAGCGTCCGATGGTCGGCGTGTGGAGCACTGCATATAACTATCTGGTGCCGATGATCTTAAATATTGTGATCATGGTTATGCTGCTTCCAAAATATGGAAATGTATATTCGGTAGAGATGTTGGCAGCTTCCTGTATTGTCTGTGTGGCAGTATCAGGAGTGGGACTGATCTTATGCTGCATTGCAGTTACAGATATTGATAAGCCGGAAAACTTTAAAGGCGTCAGCACACAGAAAAAAGCGGAGCCGGTAAAAGTAAAAGATATGTGGGAACTGATCAAATCCAACCGTGCATTACAGACCTTTATCGTAGCGGCAAGTTCCGATAAGATCGCAAGCCAGACAGCAAGTCAGGCAGTGGTCACAACGATGTTATTTGGTATTATTATCGGCAATATGCAGCTTGGAACAATCCTCAGTGTGATCGGAATGCTGCCGTCTATCGTGTTTGCATTTATTGGTGCAAAATATGCCGGAAAGCACGGAAACAAAGAATCAATGGTGACATGGACTTATGTATGCATGACAGTGACAGCTATACTTGTCGTATTATTTATACTGATCGATCCGACGCTGATCGCGACAGCAGCGCCGATGATGATCGCGTATGTCGTACTTACTTTAATCTTAAATGGAGCTAAAATGTGCGTTACGATGTCAAGCAATGCCATGATGGCAGATATTATTGACTATGAATTAGACAGAAGCGGTAAATTCATACCGGCAGCAGTGACAGGAACTTACAGTTTTATCGACAAACTGGTATCTTCTTTCAGCGCGGCAATCGCAACCGGACTGGTAGCACTGATCGGATATACATCGACAATGCCACAGCCATCCGATTCATCCACACCGGCAATTTTCTGGATGACGATGAGCCTGTACTTTGGACTTCCACTGATCGGTTGGGTATGTACACTCTGCGCAATGAGAAAAACACCGCTCTCAAAAGAAAAAATGGAAGAAGTGCAGAAGAGCATTCAGGAGAAAAAGCAGGCAGAAGTAGAAAAAGTGATTGATGAGATGAAATAAGCAGAGACAAAAAAGTCTGAACACAGACAGAAAATACAGGAGGAATGACAAAGATGAGACAGACGACAGTATTGGATAAAAACTGGATTTTTTATAAAAACCCGGACAGTGTGGAAGGGGAAAACGTAACACTTCCTCACACCTGGAACGCAGTGGATGGGCAGGACGGTGGAAACGATTACTACCGTGGAACCTGTAAATATGCCTGCACATTCAAAAAACCGGAGATGGATCAAAACGGAAAGGCTTATCTGGAGTTTGACGGAGCAGCCATGACGGCAGATGTGCTTGTAAACGGAACAGAGCTTTTCCATCATGAAGGTGGATATTCCAGATTCCGTGTGGATGTCACAGAACATTTAAAAGAACAGAATCAGTTAGAAGTGCTCGTTGATAATTCCGATAACACAAAAGTCTATCCGCAGAAGGCAGATTTCACATTTTACGGCGGACTGTACCGCATGGTGAAGCTGGTGACTGTGCCGGAAAACCATTTCTGCATGGAGTATGCAGGAAGTAATGGTATTAAGGTGACACCGGAGGTAACGATTTTAGACGCCGGAGCAAAAAAGGCAGACGCAGAAGTGACCGTGGAACTCTGGATAGAGGGAAAATCTGCTGACGTTATGGTGACGGTGGGAGATGAGAAAAAGAGTGTTCCTGTAGAGCATGGATATGCAAAAGCAGTGTTTGAACTTACCAATGTACATCTCTGGGATGGCGTGGATGATCCGTATTTATATACGGCAAAAGCGGAACTGTCTGATGGAGATAGCGTAGAGACAACCTTTGGATGCAGAAGTTTTTCCATTGATCCGCAGAAAGGATTTTTCTTAAATGGAAGGTCTTATCCGCTTCGCGGTGTGAGCCGTCATCAGGACCGCGCCGGAGCAGGCAATGCGCTGACAAATGAGATGCACCGTGAGGATATGGAGATCATAAAAGAGCTTGGAGCGAATACCATCCGTCTTGCACATTATCAGCATGCGCAGGAATTTTATGATCTGTGTGATGAAAACGGTATGATCGTATGGGCAGAAATTCCGTACATTACGATGCACATGTCAGATGGAACAGAGAATACATTAAGCCAGATGAGGGAGCTGGTCGTTCAGAATTACAATCATCCATCCATCGTCTGCTGGGGACTTTCCAATGAGATCACTGCAGCAAGTGCCGTAAATGAGGAATTATTGGAAAATCACAGAAAATTAAATGATTTGTGCCATGCACTGGATACGACAAGACCAACGGTTATGGCAGACGTGTTTATGTTAGAGACGGACAGCCCAATGTTAGAGATCCCGGAAATGAACAGCTATAATCTGTATTTTGGCTGGTATTTAGGAGAGTTAGAACAGAATGACAGTTTCCTTGATGCGTATCACAAAACATATCCGGATCGTGTGATCGGACTTTCCGAGTATGGCGCAGACGCCAATCCGGCTTACCACAGTGCAAATCCGGAACGGGGCGATTACACAGAGGAATATCAGTGTATTTATCATGAGCATATGGCAAAAATGATCGAGGAGCGCCCGTATCTGTGGGCAACACATGTCTGGAATCTGTTTGATTTTGCGGCAGACGGAAGAGATGAGGGTGGAAAACACGGTGTGAACCAGAAAGGTCTTGTGACCATCGACCGTAAGCTGAAAAAAGATGCCTTTTATCTGTATAAAGCATATTGGAGCAAAACTCCATTTGTCCATGTATGTGGCAGAAGGTATGTGGAGCGTACCGAAGATGTGACGGAGATCAAGGTTTATTCCAATGAGCAGAGCGTCACACTCTTTGTGGATGGCGTGGAGAGAGAAACATCCGAAGGTTCCAAAGTATTTAAATTCAAAGTTCCAATCACAGGAACACACAAAATTAGGGCAGTGTCCGGTACCTGTGAAGACGAGATCACTGTAAAAAAAGTACAAAAATCAAATCAAGATTATATATTTAACAAACAGGGAGATGTTGTCAACTGGTTTGACAGGGATGATTTTAAGGCAGACCATTATTCTATCTCGGATACGCTCGGCGAGCTTGCACAGAACGAGATGGCAAATGCGATTGTACAACGTCTGATGGCGCAGGCATCAGCAAGCCGTGGCGATGTGGCAGAAAGTGTGAAAGATAACCCGGCATTGCAGCGCATGATGCAGCGGATGACATTAGTCAGCCTTTTAAAACAGGCAGGTGACGCAGTGAGCGAGGAACAGATGAAAGCGCTCAACGACGCATTACAGAAAATCCCGAAAAATCAGGCATAGGAAAGGGATGGTTACGAACATGACAAAAGCAATACAGCAGATTATGCTTGGAACTGTGACAAAGAATGAAAAACAGGCAGCAGAATCTTTAAAGAGGATCAAAGCGGCCGGATATGACGGCATTGAACTGAATGGGTTTATGATAAAACCGACCTCTTTTCTGGTCAGAATGCTCACAAAAGCAGCCGGTATGCCGGTCGGAAAAGGCGGGGATTATGACTGGAATGCCCTCGTGAAAGAGGCAGGACTTGCCGTGACAAGTATCCATGAGGATCTTGGCACGATAAAAAGAGAGCCGGAGACTGTTATCAGGGAGGCTGAAAAATTTGGCATAAAATACGTGGTCATCACCGGAATGTACCGTTTTGATTATTCCGATAAAAATGCAGTGCTTGGCTTGTGTCAGGACTTAAATGCTTCCGGAAAAATTTTAAAAGAGGCGGGCGTGGAGCTTTTATATCACAACCACAACTGTGAATTTTTGAAAGTTGAACCGGGAAAAACGGCATATGATCTGATCCTCTCTGAGACGGATGCTTCGTGTGTGAATTTTGAACTGGATTCCTACTGGCCAACAGAAGCAGGCGTAAATGCACTGGAACTGATGAGAAAGCTTGACACAAGAATGAAGCTTTACCATATCAATGACCGTGGAACAAGACTGTCAAAACCTGCCATGACACCGATCTTAAAATCGGACAGCATGGAACTCGGCTATGGAAACATGGATCTTGTTTCCCTGATCACGCAGGCAGAAAAAGTGAACGTGGATGCAGTGATCTTAGAAAGCCACAAAAACTGGGTGGACAATTCTCCGTTAAAGTCCATGGAGTTAAGTGCAGAGTTTATGAATCAGTATGTTCGTTAGTGCATAGCTGGAAGGAGGAAACGCAGGGAATGGAAGAACTGAAAATGCATTTTATCACCTCAGACCGCGGGTACCGCGAGGGAGAGGTATTTGTATATGAGCAGAAATTTACCGTGAAAGATGTGAAGAAAGCAGTGTTCACAGCAACCGCACTCGGAGTATATGAGGCAGAGATCAATGGCGTCAAAATCGGAAAACAGATGTTTGCACCAGGATATTCCTACTATCCGAGGCGTGTGCTTTACCAGACTCATGAGGTGAGCGCACTGCTTCGTGAGGGTGAGAACACATTGCGGGTTTATCTTGGACAGGGCTGGTATTGCGGCCGTTTCCTCTGTGAGAACAAGACACAGATTTACGGGGAAAAACCTGCAGTATCGTGGATTTTAAACATCGAGGATGCGGGTGGCGTCCGGGACATTGTATCCGGCGAGCAGACGGACGAACTGGAATCTCCTTACGAATATGCCGGGGAGTATGACGGTGAGATTTATTTTGCGGATGGAAGAAATCAGGTGATCGGACATCCGGTATCTTTCAAAAACGAACTGGATTTTGCGTTGGAGCCGACATTGACCGAAGTCACGTTACAGGAAGAGATGGAGGTGAAAGAGGCAAAGCAGACAGGAAAAGTGACGATTCTTGATTTTGGACAGAACTTTGCTGGAATTGTTGAAATTAATCCTTCTTTTCTCACAAATGAGACAATTACAATCCGCCACGGAGAGATTTTAAATGCAGATGGAAGTCTTTACACTTCCAATTTGCGGAAAGCAAAGGCAACTATCATCTATCATGCCGGAGCGGAAAAGAAAAAATACCGTCCGCGTTTTACCTATATGGGATTTCGATATATGGAACTCTCAGGCGTAGATTATCAGTCGGGCATGATCAAAGCGTATGCGCTTCACACCGATATGAAGCGCACCGGATACTTTTCGTGTGAGAATCCAATGGTTCAGAAGTTATATGAGAATCAGGTCTGGGGGCAGAAATCCAACTATGTGGAAGTGCCGACCGACTGTCCGCAGCGGGATGAACGTATGGGTTATACCGGGGATGGTCAGGTGTTTGCACGCACCGGAGCCTACAATTTTGACACCAATGATTTCTGGAAAAACTTTTTGCGTGATCTGGAACTGGGACAGCTTGACAACACGGAAGGGTATGTGTGTGCCACTGTGCCGCAGACCGGACCTGCCGGAATTGGTTTTATCAGCATGTTAGGCTGGGGAAATGCAGTCACAATTTTACCGGAAATGCTCTATCAGCAGTTTGGAGACGAGGAAGCACTGCCACGCCAGTACGAGAGCATGAAACTTTTTGTGGAGGCGGAAATCCGGAAAATGGGAAAGAAAAATCTCTGGATTGGACCTTCTTTGGGAGACTGGCTTGCAATGGGAAAAGGGATCGCATGGCAGGCAATGCACAACAATCCGGTATCGAATGCCTTTATCGTACATGATCTGAAGGTCATCAGCGAGACGGCAGAGCGTCTTGGGAAAAAAGCTGATGCAGACAGATACCGCAGACAGCTGGAAGCCACAACGAAAGCATATATTGAGAAATTCGTGAGCAAAAAAGGAATTGTGGCAAAAGATTATCAGTCTGCTTATATTATGGCATTAAAATTTGTATTGCCGGAGGGAGAACTGCGGGAACTGGTGAAGAAGAATTTTGCTGCCAATATCCGCAAAAATGGTCTCCAGACAGGATTCTTTGCAACGGAACATCTGCTTCCACTTTTAGTGGAAGCGGGAGAGACAGAACTCGCCTATGATATCCTGCTACAGGAAGGCTGTCCGGGCTGGATGTATCAGATAAAATGCGGTGCGACCACGACATGGGAGCGCTGGGATGCATTAAAACCGGATGGAACGGTCAACGAAGAGAAAATGGCAGGTTCCGGCGACAATATGGTTTCTTTCAATCACTATGCATTTGGCAGTGTCGGAGAATTTTATTATCAGTATATTCTCGGAATCAAACCACAGAAACCGGGTTTTGCAGAATTGCATTTCGAGCCGTATCCGGACAGACGGCTTGGCGGTGTGAGCGGAAGTTATCTCTCAAGAGCAGGAAAAATTGAAAGCTCCTGGAAGTATGAGGAGGATGGCTGTCATATCTCATTGAATACGCCGGTAAAATCGGAAGTGGTTTTGCCGAACGGACAGAGGGAGACAGTGGAAGAAGGAACCTATCAGTGGCTCTGCTGAAAACAATTTGGGCAAATAAGGACACTTTTTTGAACAAAAAGTGTTCTTTTTTTGCGCTCATTTTTTTCCTAAAATAAAAAATAGAAAAGGAACACAGATGCAGGAGAGGGGGAAAATATGGAGCAGTATTATCTTGCAATTGACATTGGGGCTTCCAGCGGCAGACACATATTAGGACATATGGAAGACGGAAAAATGGTATTGGAAGAAATGTATCGTTTTCCGAATGGAATGACCGAAGAGAACGGACAGAAAAGCTGGAATGTAAAAGCACTTTTCAGAGCAATTTTAGAGGGAATGAAAAAGTGTAAAGAAGCGGGAAAAATCCCGGTGAGTATGGGAATTGATACCTGGGCAGTTGATTTTGTTCTGTTGGATAAAAAGAATAAAATGCTTGGAGATGCAGTCGGTTATCGGGACAGCCGTACCGCAGGGATGGATGAGAAAGTCTATGAGATCATCCCGGAAGAAAAGTTATATGAGAGAACAGGCATCCAGAAGCAGATTTTCAACACCATTTATCAGTTGATGGCGGTAAAATCCAACAATCCCGAAATTCTCGAACACGCAGAGACCATGCTGATGATCCCGGAGTATTTTAATTATCTTTTGACAGGAGAGAAGGTATCAGAATATACGAATGCCACCACAACACAGTTAGTATCCCCGGAAACAAAAGACTGGGATTATGAACTGATTGAAATGTTAGGATATCCAAAACAGATTTTCCAGAAAATAAAGAAGCCGGGAACGGTACTGGGAAATTTGACGAAAGAAATTCAGAAAGAGGTCGGATTTGACTGTGAAGTCGTCTTACCGGCAACACATGACACTGGTTCTGCAGTGATAGCAGTTCCGACAAATGAGGACAATATCATTTACATCAGTTCCGGAACGTGGTCACTGATGGGGACTGAATTAAAACACGCAGACTGTTCACCGGAAAGCAGACTTCATAATTTTACGAACGAGGGAGGATATGCGTATCGTTTTCGCTATCTGAAAAATATCATGGGACTTTGGATGATACAGTCGGTCCGAAAAGAACTGGCACCAAAGCAGGGATTCGGAGAGATCTGCGAGGCGGCGGCAAGGGCGGACATTGCATCTTTGGTAGACTGTAATGACGACCGCTTTTTAGCACCGCAAAGCATGACAGAAGAAGTGCAAAAAGCCTGCGCAGAGACCGGACAGCGGATACCGGAGGGAATCGCAGAAACAGCGTGCGTGATTTATAACAGTCTTGCACAATGCTACGCACAGACGATCAGAGAGATCGAGGAGATGTCAGAAATTACATATGAAAGCATCCATGTTGTCGGGGGAGGAGCCAATGCAGCGTATTTGAATGAACTGACTGCGAAGGCAACCGGAAAAACAGTTTATGCCGGTCCAACAGAGGCAACAGCAATCGGAAATCTGACAGCACAGATCATTGCAGCAGGAGAGCTTGAAAATTTACAGGCTGCAAGAAAATGTATCTTTGCGTCTTTTGAAATTCATAAATATGAGAAATAACAATCAGAAAAAATATATGCCGGAAGCGGATGTTGTGCCCGGCAGAAAGGTGAGGTAAAAATTTTATGACGGTACAGGAAAGATATGAAGCGGCCAGAAAAATGTATGCAGATGTCGGTGTTGATACAGATGCAGCGATCGCAAAATTAAAAGAAATCCCGGTATCACTTCATTGCTGGCAGGGCGATGACGTGACAGGATTTGACCATGACGGACCTTTGACCGGCGGAATCCAGACAACCGGAAACTATCCCGGAAAGGCAAAGACACCGGAACAGCTGATGCAGGACATGGAAGAGGCGATGAGCCTCATGCCCGGCAAAAAGAAATTAAATCTTCATGCAAGCTATGCAATCTTTGAGAAAGGCGAATTTGCAGACCGCGACAAATTAGAGCCAAAGCATTTCAGAAAATGGGTAGACTTTGCAAAGAAACACCATGTTGGGATTGATTTTAATCCGACATTTTTCTCACATGACCAAGTAAAAGACGGACTGACACTGACAAGCCCGGACGAGGAGACAAGAAAGTTCTGGATCGAGCATGGAAAAGCATGTATCCGCATTTCGGAATATTTTGCAAAAGAGACAGGTGTTCCATGTGTGATGAATATCTGGATTGGGGATGGATACAAAGATATTCCGGCAGACCGCATGGAACCACGCATGAGATATAAGGATTCCATTGAACAGATCATTGCAGAACCACATGATCCAAAGCTGGTAAAACCATGTGTGGAGTCTAAGGTATTCGGAATCGGTGTGGAATCTTACACAGCGGGATCAGCCGAGTTTACACTGACATTTGCGGCGACACATGAGAATGTACTTCCGTTGATGGACAACGGACATTATCATCCTACAGAAGTAGTATCTGATAAAATACCGGCTTTACTCTGTTATTTCCCGGAGATTGCACTTCACATTACAAGACCGGTAAGATGGGATTCTGACCATGTCGTATTATTTGATGATGAGACAAAAGAGATGGCAAAAGAGATCGTAAGATGTGATGCGATTGACAGGGTACATATGGCACTTGATTATTTTGATGCAAGTATCAACCGCATCAGTGCATGGACTGTGGGATTTAGAAGCTGGCAGAAAGCATTATTATCGGCGCTCTGTACACCGAATGCAGAACTTAAAAAATTACAGGATGAGAATCGCCTGACCGAGCTGATGGTCATGCAGGAAGAATTAAAGACATTTCCATTTGGAGATGTATGGACCAAATACTGTGAGGAATGTGGAGTTCCCGCAGATAAGAACTGGTTTGAAGAAGTAGAGAGATATGAGAAAGAAGTACTGTTAAATCGATAGCCAGACAAACCATGTAAAAAAGAATGCAGTTAGTTTTGAACACAAAATCAATGATAGAAAACCAAAATGGAGGAAAGAAAAATGAGAGTATTAGATGCAGAATTTGTAAAGAATTTTATCCGCACGGCAAACGATGGATGGGAGCAGGGATGGCACGAGAGAAATGGCGGAAACCTTTCCTATCGTATCCGGCTGGAAGAAGTGGAAGCCGTAAAGGAAGATTTTGAACCGAAAGAATGGCAGCCGATCGGAACGACAGTTCCAAAACTTGCAAAGGAATATTTTATTGTAACCGGAAGCGGTAAATATTTCCGCAATGTGATCATCAAACCGGAGGATTCCATCTGTATCATCGAGTTGGATGAGAAAGGGGAAAACTACCGTATCGTGTGGGGACTGGTAAATGGCGGCAGACCAACCTCCGAACTGCCAACCCATCTGATGAATCATGAGGTAAAAATGATCGCAACAGGTGGAAAGCACAGAGTGATATACCATGCACATCCAACCAATATTATTGCGCTGACTTTTGTATTGCCACTGGAAGATAAGGTGTTTACAAGAGAATTATGGGAAATGTCAACAGAATGTCCGGTTATCTTCCCAGAAGGTGTCGGTGTGGTGCCGTGGATGGTTCCGGGCGGTCGTGACATCGCAGTGGCAACCAGTGAATTAATGAAGAAATACAATCTTGCAATCTGGGCGCATCACGGAATGTTTGCTTCGGGAGAAGATTTTGACCTGACATTTGGGTTAATGCATACCGCTGAAAAATCCGCAGAGATCCTTGTGAAAATGTTGTCAATGCAGCCGAATAAGAGACAGACCATCACACCGGATAATTTCCGTGATCTTGCAAAAGATTTCAACGTGACACTGCCGGAAGAATTTTTGTATGAAAAATAGAGTAAAGTAGAAGCGTTTATAAAAAAATGCGTGATAAAATCACTTTTTAGGACAATTGCCGTGCGTAATGTCATGGAAGGTGATTTTTTCTTTCAAAAAGGAACTTTATGTGATATAAAAGAAGGAGGCTTCGGCTTAAGACACATATAAAAAGCGAGGATAAAAATGAAACAAGACTATAAAAAAACAACATACGCCTGTTTTATCGGTTATATTGTTCAGGCGATTGTCAACAGCTTTGTTCCGCTATTATTCGTGATATTTCAGAAAACATACCAGATTCCACTGACGAAGATCACACTGCTTATTACGATTAATTTTGTGATACAGCTTCTGATAGATCTGCTCTCAGCGGGATTCATTGATAAAATCGGTTACCGGGCATCTGTGATTATTGCACATATCTGTGCGGCGGCAGGGCTGGTACTGCTCACGGTTTTGCCGGAATTTTTCGCAGATCCGTTTGTTGGCATTTTAATGTCGGTCGTGATTTATGCAGTGGGTGGCGGTTTGCTGGAGGTGTTAGTCAGCCCGATCATTGAGGCATGTCCGACGGATAATAAGGAAGCAGCAATGAGCCTTTTACATTCCTTTTACTGCTGGGGATGTACCGGCGTTGTTTTATTTTCCACAGTGTTTTTCGCACTGTTTGGAACGGAACACTGGAAAATCCTCACACTGTTGTGGGTGATCATTCCGGTCTGCAATATGATTTTATTCACAAAAGTGCCAATCTACAGTCTGCATGAAGAGGGCGAGAAGGGCATGACCATGGGAGAACTTTTCTGGGAAAAAGTATTCTGGTTTTTAATGATCATGATGGTGTGCTCCGGTGCATCCGAGCAGGCGGTGAGCCAGTGGGCATCAACGTTTGCGGAGCAGGGACTTGGAATCACCAAAACGATCGGTGATCTGGTGGGACCTATGGCATTCTCTATTTTAATGGGAACTTCCCGCTTGATTTATGGAAAATATGGAGACAGATTCGATCTGGATCAGTTTATGAAATTAAGTACGCTGCTTTGCATTGGCTCTTATCTGCTGATCGCATTTGTGCCGGTTCCGGCGGACCGACACTCGTGGGATTCGTTTCGAGTGCGTTTTCCAATAATCTGCGCGTGGGAATTGGAGCCTCAATTCTTTTCCCGGTTTTGCTGTTGGCGGGACTTGTGTTAGTTAGCAGCAAAAGGAACGAAAAATGCCAGATAATTTTTTAGACCTTTTTTAGAAATCATTCCTTTTCATAAAGAAACGTGAAAGAAATATTAAGATTACATTAATCCCCTTTTTTTCTGAAAACAATATGGTACAATTTGCCATAGGTCAAAAAAGACAA